>Ga0209310_1001395_pt1 | contig 18451 bp, 16 predicted proteins | sample AD_UKC030_MetaG_FD_184415 | JGI IMG/M metagenome (GOLD analysis project Ga0209310, IMG submission 184415) | Active sludge microbial communities of municipal wastewater-treating anaerobic digesters from USA - AD_UKC030_MetaG (SPAdes) (version 2) | ecosystem: Engineered > Bioreactor > Anaerobic >... | reverse complement strand
GGCGATCGGCAGCTTCAATTCCCCCGGCACCCAGGCGCCGATGGCGGAAATCAACACGACGCCGCTGGTCGACGTCATGCTGGTCCTGCTCATCATCTTCATCATCACCGCGCCGCTGATGACGCATTCGGTCCAGGTCGAACTGCCGCGTGCTGCCAGCGCCCCGACACCGGAAAAGCCGCTGACCCTGCAGGTCAGCATCGACGCCGACAACACCGTTTTTGTCGGTTCCGAGGCGGTCGACCGCAACAGCCTCGAAACCCGCTTCCGCGACGCCGTCGCCCGGGACGCCAATGTCGAAATGCACCTCAAGGCCGACCGCAGCACGCGCTACGAATCGGTCGCCGAAACCATGAGCGCCGCCCGCCGCGCCGGATTGACGAAGATCGGCTTCGTCACCCAGCCGGGCAGCAACCCGAACTGATTTTCAATCTATTTCAAAACCAAACTCAAGCCAGCCAGCCGCAGTCGCCAGCCGTGCAGCAGCAAGCCAGCCAGAGAAACCAGGGAGTCTTACCATGTTGTCCGCCAAGAAACTCGTTTCCGCTCTGGCCCTCTTCGCGGCACTGGCCGCCCCCGCACTCGCCCTCGAATACCCCATCGGCGTGCCGCAGCAGCGCGCCGGCATGGAGATTGCCGCCGTCTATCTGCAGCCGATCGAGATGGAACCGGAAGGCATGATGCGCAAGGTGTCCGAATCGGACATCCACATCGAGGCCGATATCCACGCGCTGGCCAACAATCCGAACGGTTTCGAGGAAGGCGCCTGGATTCCCTATCTCGTAGTCAAGTACGAAGTTTCCAAGATCGGCGGCGAGCACAAGGTGGCCGGCGATTTCATGCCCATGGTCGCCAACGACGGTCCGCATTACGGCGAGAACATCAAGCTGGCCGGCCCCGGAAAGTACAAGGTGAAATACACCATCCTGCCGCCCTCGGCCAACCCGCATTCGCATTTCGGTCGTCATACCGACCGCGCCACCGGCGTCCGCCCGTGGTTCAAGCCCTTCGAGGTCGAATACGAATTCACCTACGTCGGCATCGGCAAAAAAGGCGGTTACTGATCATGCGCCTCGCCAAACTGACCGCCGCGCTTGTCGCGGCGGGACTGGCGCTGCCCGCCTTTCCCGCCAGCGACGCCGCCACGCTGCAAAAACTCCTTGAGCGCATGGAAAAGCTGGAAGCGCGCAACACCGAGTTGGAAAAGGAAGTGAAGGCGCTCAAGAACGAAAACGCCGAAGTCGCCAAGGGTCTCGACAGCCCGCGCCTCTCGGAAAACGAGCCGGAACTGACGGTGCGCCTGAAGGCCACTGAAAAAGACGTGCTCGAAATGAAGAAGTCGTCCAAGGTCGTCGAATCGCTCAACGGCATCAAGGCGACCGCCGCGCTCGCCACCGTCGTCCAGGGCGCCAGCGGCCTGCCCTCGGGCACGCCCGACTCCGGCACCCAGCTCAACTACCGTGCCGACGTTACCGTCGAACTGCCGCTGCAACCGATCGGCGACATCGAGCACAAGCTGTTCGGCGGCTTCCGCATGGGTCAGGGACAGGGTCTCAACACCGCCTTCTCGGGCCTCGGCTACTACGCCAGCGCACCCAACGCCCTCGCCTTCCGCGCCAGCGGCGCCAGCCCGGACGACTCGGTGGTCATCCTCGGCCAGGCCTACTACCAGGCCGCGATTCCGCTGCCCTTCGGCGGCTTCAAGCCCTATTCGCGGGAAACGCTGGACATCACCTTCGGCAAGATGGACATCTTCAGCTTCTTCGACCAGAACGCGGCGGCCGGCGACGAAACGAAACAGTTCCTCAACTCGGTGTTCGTCCACAACCCGCTGCTCGACGCCGGACGCGAAGTCGGCGTCGATGCCAACGGCTTCCAGCCCGGCTTCATCGTCGGCTACACCAACAGCTTCGACAAGACGCAGCCGTGGCGCCTGTCGCTCGGTGTCTTCGGTACCGGCCCGCGCGGTTCCAACTATGAGGCCAGCCTGACCCAGCCACTGCTCTTCGCGCAGGCCGAAACCCAACTCAAGCTGTTCGGCGGCCTCACCGGCAACTACCGGCTCTACGCCTGGAACCGCTCGTCCGGCGAAGATTTCGACTACTGGACAACCGGCCAATCGATCCAGCACACCGGGATCGGCGTCTCGGTCGACCAGCGCGTCGGCGACGGCATCACCGTGTTCGGCCGCTACGGCAACCTGGTCAAGGGCGAACTGCCCTTCAATCAGGCCGTCGCCGTCGGCGCCCAGTTCAGCGGCAGTTACTGGGATCGCGGCGCCGACGCCTTCGGCATCGGTTTCAGCTGGCTGCAAACCGGCAGCGGCTACAAGAATGCCACCTACGACTGGAACGGCAACGCGCTGACGTTCGTGCCTACCGGTGCCGAGACGATCACCGAACTCTTCTACCGCTACCGCCTCTCGCCGCAGTTCGAGCTCAGCCCCGACTTCCAGTGGCTGACCCAGCCCGGCGGTAATTCGGATGCCAAGTCGGTTTACGTTTTCGGTTTGCGCGCCAACATCGTCTATTAAGGAAACCTCATGAAGCACGCACTCCATTCCGTGGTTTTTGGCCTTTTTCTGGCGTTGACCGCAGCAATCGCCGACGACCTGCCGACCTACAAGCTGCTCATGAAGGACGGCCGGATCATTCCCGAAACGCTGGAAGTGCCGGCCGGCACGCGCTTCCGGCTGGAGGTGAAGAACGAGGGGCCGGGCGCCGCGGAATTCGAGAGCCTCGAATTGAAGAAGGAACTGGTGCTCGCTCCCGGCGTCACCCGCAGCCTCGTCTTCTTCCCGATGAAACCGGGCACCTACAAGTTCTTCGACGACTTTCACCCGGAAACCGGGCAAGGCCGCATTGTTGCCAAATAGGTCGCCAAATGAACCGCCAGCCAGCCAAATCGTAACAACAGCCAGCAAGCACGGAGCACAGTATGGGTAACGCATTTTTCGTAGTCTGGCGGGAAAGCCTCGAGGCCTTCCTGATCGCCGGCATTCTCTACGCTTGGTTGCAGGGCAACGACCCCGGCGGCAAGGGTAAACGGGCATTGTTCATCGGCCTCGCCGCCGGCGTCGGCCTCGCCCTGCTGCTCGGCTGGGCACTGCTGACGGTGCAGGACGAACTGAGCGGCAATGCGCTCGAAGCATTCCAGACCGGCACGCTGCTGGTCGCCGCCGGGTTGATCACGCAGATGGTGCTGTGGATGCGCAAAAACGGCCGGCAGATGAAGGCCCGGCTGCATGCCGATCTTTCCGCCGCCGCCGAAAAATCCGGCTTCGTCGGCGTCGCGGTGGTGGCGGCGCTGGCCGTCGCCCGCGAAGGCGCCGAAACGGTGATCTTTCTCTATGGCATGTCGCAGGAAGGCGACTACGGCGCCCTGATCGGCGGCGCGCTGGCCGGTTTCGCCGGCGCCGGCGCCACCGCCTGGCTGGCGGCAAAAAGCCTGGCCCGGCTCAACATCGCCCTGCTGTTGCGCCTTTCCTCCATCCTGCTGCTGGTGCTCGCCTCGGCCCTGTTCGTCGCCGCCATCGACCGCCTGATCGGCGCCGGCTGGCTGACGCCGATGCTCGACCCGGTCTGGGACACCTCGCTGCTGATCGACGACACGACGAAAGCCGGCAAGCTGATCGCCGATTTTTCCGGCTACCGCGCCCGCCCGGCGCTGACCACGCTGCTCGCCTGGGCCGCCTACTGGATCGTCGTCTTCATCGCCTGGCGGAGAACCGGCCGTGGTTGAGCACACCCTACATTTCCATGCACAGCGCAGTCGCGGTCGACTCGAAAAAATCGGTCTTTTCCTGCGCCGCAACCGGCGCCTGATCATGACCATCCAGTGGACGGTCGTCGTCGTTTACGCGGCGCTGGTCATCATCCCCGCCTTCCTGCCCTTGCCACCGGAGGACGCGCACATCTGGAACAATCTGCGCCTGTTCGCCCAGTTCATCTTCTGGGGCGTCTGGTGGCCGGGCGTCATGATCGCCACCGTAACGCTCGGCCGCGTCTGGTGCGGCATCTTCTGCCCGGAAGGCAGCGTCTCGGAATGGGTCAGCAAATACGGGCGCGGCAAGGCGCTGCCCGGCTGGCTCAAGTGGACCGGCTGGCCCTTCGTCGCCTTCGTGTGCACCACCGTCTACGGCCAGCTGGTCAGCGTCTATGAATATCCGCAGGCGGCCTTGCTGGTGCTAGGCGGGTCGACTGTTGCCGCCGTCGGCCTCGGCCTGCTCTACGGCCGCGAAAAGCGCATCTGGTGCCGCTATCTGTGCCCGGCCTCCGGCGTCTTCGCCGTACTGGCCAAGATCGCCCCACTCCACTACAAGGTCGACCGCGCCGCCTGGGATCGCCACACGGGCGACTACGAGCCGGTCAATTGCGCGCCGCTGGTCGACGTGCGGCGCATGACCAGCGCCTCCGAATGCCACGCCTGCGGCCGTTGCGCCGGCCAGCGCGATGCCGTGGCCCTGACCGCCCGTTCGCCGTTCGCCGAAGTGCTCGATTTCGAGGCCCCGGCGCGCACCCCGGAAGCGCTGACCCTGCTCTTCGGCGTCCTTGGCGTCGCCACCGCCGCCTTCCAGTGGACGGTCAGCCCGTGGTTCCTGCACATCAAGCTGGGGCTCGCCGACTGGCTGGTCGAGCACGACCATTTCACCCTGCTCGACAACGACGTGCCGTGGTGGCTGCTGACTCATTACCCGGAAGCCAGCGACCTGTTCACCTGGCTCGACGGCGCCTTGATTCTCGCCTACCTGATCGGCGGCGGCTTCCTGCTCGGTAGCCTGCTATGGATCGGCCCGGCGCTCGCCGCCCGCCTGCTGAAGACGGCCAGCCTCTCGTGGCAGCGCCTGACCTTCGCCCTCGCCCCACTGGCCGCCGCCAGCATCATCCTCGGGCTGTCGATGCTGACCGTCAGCCACCTCAAGGCGGAACACTTCTGGCTGGGCTGGCTGCCGTATTTCCGTGGCACGCTGCTCGCCGCCGGCGGCCTGGGAACTCTGTGGCTCGCTTTCTGTCTCGTTGGCAAGAGCACGGCAAAAAATGGCCGTCGTCTGCTGGCCTGGGGAGCGATGGCAATCCCGGTCGGATTGATGACAACCATCTGGAGCCTTGTCTTTTTCGTCTGGTAAGGAAAATTCTCTTCGCCTAGAATGGACATTCCGGCAAGCCAGCCGCTTTCGCCAGCCAGCCGCAACCTTCAACGATTCCCGGAGAAGCACATGAAAGGCGACAAAAAAATCATCGACATCCTCAACGACCTGCTGACTGGCGAGTTGACCGCTGTCGATCAATACCTGATCCACGGCGAGATGTATGCCGACATGGGTTTTTCCCGGCTGGCCGAGAAGGCACTGCACGAGTCAGATCACGAACGCCAGCACGCCCGCGCGCTGATCCAGCGCATCCTGTTCCTCGAAGGCAAGCCCAACCTGGCCAAGCGCGAGGCGCTCAAGGTCGGCAAGAACGTGCCGGACATGCTGAAGGCCGACCTGGCGGTCGAATACAAGGTGGTCGGCGAGCTGAAAAAGGCCATGGCCGCCTGCGAACTGGCACAGGATTACGTAACGCGCGACATGCTCGGCGTCCAGCTCGATGACACCGAAATGGACCACGCCTACTACCTGGAAAAGCAGCTCGGCCTGATCGAGCTGGTCGGTCTCGAAAACTACCAGCAGAGCCAGATGGGCTCGGGCACCCCGGCTTAAGGAGCGACCCCGATGAAAGGCGACAAGAAAATCATCGAAGCCCTGAACAAGGTGCTCAAGAACGAACTGACCTCGATCAACCAGTATTTCCTGCATGCCCGCATGTTCCGCAACTGGGGCCTGGAAAAACTCAACGACTACCAGTACAAGCAGTCGATCCGCGTCATGAAGGAGGCCGACGAACTGATCGAGCGCATCCTCTTCCTCGAAGGCCTGCCCAACCTGCAGAACCTCGGCAAGCTGCTGATCGGCGAGAACGTCGTCGAATGCCTGCAGGGCGACCTCAAGTACGAGCGTGAAACGCAGCGCCCGTTGCTGGTCGAATCGATCGCCCTGTGCGAAACGCTGCAGGACTACGTCAGCCGCGATCTGCTGGAAGACCTGCTCGAACACTGCGAGGAAGCCATCGACTGGCTGGAGACGCAGCAAACCCTGATCGCCGACGTGACCCTGCCCAATTACCTGCAGGCGCACATGGAACCGGGCGAAGGCTGATATTTCGCCCCTCCCCCGCCAAAGCCGCAGCCTCGCCTGCGGCTTTTTTTCGCCTTGCCATTCCGGCTGGTCCGCCTATTGCTGCACCGACCGTCAGTTGCGGTCGACTGTCGAAAATGGCACAAAACCGGGAGAGCATGGCCGCTGTGAGAAATTGTTGTTGACAATCGTTCTCATCAACATAAAATAGGAATTGTTCGCATTTACTTGAAATTCAGGAGCCACCGGATGTACGTCTGTGTCTGCCAGGCTGTTACCGACCGCCAGATCCGCGAAGCCGCTAAGGGCGGTGCCCGCACGCTCAAGGATTTGCGCCGCGACCTCGGCGTGACCCGCGACTGCGGCCGCTGCGCCTCCTGCGCCCACGAATGCCTGCAGGAAGTGCATCAGGGCCAGGGCAAGCCAGGCAAGGTCATGCGCCAGGCCGCCTGAAAAGCATCTTCGGGATTCATAAAGAACGGGAGCCGCGGCTCCCGTTTTTCTTTGCCGTCGCCGCTCAGCGATACCCCGCCCGGTCCAGCACCATCTGCGCGGCGACCATGTTCTTCGCCAGCTGGCCGATCGGCAGCGGGTCGGCCTTGAACTTGCCGAGCGCAGTGAGCGCCGGGTTGTTGGTGGCAACGCCCTCGACCACCGGCCATTCGTTGTTGCCGTCGGCGAAGTAGCGCTGGGCGTCGTCGCTGGCCAGGTATTCGAGGAACTTGACCGCCGACTCCTGGTTCTTCGAGGTCTTGACCATGCCGCCACCGGAAATGTTGATGTGGGTACCGGTCGTCGCCTGGTTGGGCCAGACGATGCCGACACGTTCCATCATCCGGCGGTCGTCGACCTTGTCCGAGCGGATCAGGCGCGCCAGGTAGTAGGTGTTCGACACCGCCACACCGCACTCGCCGGCGGCGACCGCCTTGATCTGGTCGGTATCGCCACCCTTCGGCGCGCGCGCAAAATTGGCGACGACGCCGCGCGCCCAGGCCTCGGTCTTCGCTTCGCCGTTGTGAGCGATCAGCGATGACACCAGCGACAGGTTGTAAGGGTGGGCGCCGGAGCGGCTGCACAGCTTGCCCTTGAGTTGCGGGTCGGCCAGCAACTCGTAGGTTTGCACCTCGTCGGCCTTGACCGCGCTACGGTTGTAGATGATGACGCGGGCCCGGGTCGAGAAGGCGAACCAGGTGTCGGTGCGCAGATGGGCCGGAATGCGCGTTTCGAGCAGCTTCGATTTCACCGGCGCAAAGAGGCCGAGTTCGTCGGCCTTGGCCAGGCGGGCGGCGTCGACCGTGATGAAGACGTCGGCCGGGCTATTGGCGCCTTCGTTGCGGATGCGCTCCATCAGCTCCTCTTCCTTGCCTTCGATGCGGTTGATCCTGATCCCGGTCTGTTTCGTGAAGTTGGCGTAGAGCGCCTCGTCGGTCTGGTAATGGCGGGCTGAATACAGGTTGAGGACTTTTTCCTGGGCGGATGCGCCCAGGCTGGCACTAGCCAGCGCCAGGGCAAGCAGCGGGATGCGGAAGTTCACGGTTCGGTTCTCCGGGTCGGGTTGTCGTAAAGGTAAGCGGTGGAAATCTGCTCCAGGCGGGCGACGCCGCACAGCGCCATGGTCGCCTCCAGCTCGTCGTGCAGCAGACGGATAACGTGGGCGACGCCGAGCGGGCCGGCGGCGGCCAGCGCATGGATGTAGGGGCGGCCGATCAGAACCGCCGAGGCACCCAATGCAATCGCCTTGAAGATGTCGCTGCCGCGCTGGATGCCGCCGTCGAGCAGGATGGGCACCCGGCCGAGCAGGCGGTCGGCGATGGCAGGCAGTACATCGAGGCTGGCCGGCAGGGTATCGAGGGTACGGCCGCCGTGGTTGGAAACGACGATGCCGGCCGCCCCCATATCGACGGCGCGCAGCGCATCGTCCGGATGCAGGATGCCCTTGACGATGACTGGGAGGCGCGTCGCGGCGAGCAGCCAGTCGAGGTCCTTCCAGGTTGGCGCGCAATGCATGAGGTCGTCGAAGACGTTGCTCGGCCCGCGCCGCTTGCGCTTCTCGGCCAGCGAGCGCTCGCGCAGGGCGAAGCCCTGGTGATCTTTCGGATCCTGCGGGCGACGCAGATTGACCGCTTCGATTCCCGGCGGCAGTTGGAACCCCACCCGCTGCTCGCGGTTGCGGATGCCGTTGAGCGGCGCATCGACGGTGAACACGATGGCCTCGTAGCCAGCCGCCTCGGCGCGGCGAATCAAGTCTTCGTTGAGGGCGCGCTCGGGCTGCAGGTAGAGCTGGAACCAGCGCGGCCCGTTGCCGCCCTGCTGCGCCGCCGCGGCGACCTCTTCCAGGCTGCTGCTGGCCAGCGTGCTGAGCACCATGCCGACGCCGAGCACCGCGGCGGTATAGGCGGCGGCCAGTTCGCCGTCGGGATGGAAGAGCTTTTGCCAGGCGACCGGCGCGAGCAGGATCGGGCACGGATATTCGCGGCCGAACAGGGTCGTCCGGCAATGGCCGCCGACGACGTCGGCCATCACCCGCGGCAGCAGGACGCGGCGGTCGAAGGCGGCGCGATTCCAGGCGCGCGTCAGCTCGTCGCCGGCAGCGCCGTCGAGGTAGGCCCAGGCATTGTCGTCCAGCCGGCGGCGGGCGTAGGCGGCGTAATCGGCGACCGCCGCGATGTCGCGCGGAATGCCGTCGAGTGGCGGCGCCATGAACATCAGCTGTCGGCCCAGCGGCGCAGGAGGTTGTGGTAGCAGCCGGTCAGGCGCACCACCGGGTCGGTATCGCCATGCGTTTCGCGCAGGCTGAGCAGGGACATGTCCATGTCGAACAGCAGGCGGCGCTGACCGGGGTCGCGCACCATGCTCTGCATGAACATGAAGCAGGCGATGCGCGCGCCCTTCGTCACCGGCGTCACTTCGTGGATCGAGGTGGACGGATAGACGACCATGCTGCCGGCCTTGAGCTTGACGCCATGCTTGCCGAAGGTGTCCTCGATGGTCAGCAGGCCGCCCTCGTATTCGTCGGGTTCGGAAAGGAAGAGCGTCGCCGAGACGTCGGCGCGCACGTAGCCGCTACCGTCGGGCAACTGGCGCATGGCATTGTCGGTGTGAAAGCCGTAGTAGTTGCTGTCGCCGCCGTAGCGATTGAAGAACGGCGGCAGGATCTTCAGCGGCAGCGCGGCGGTGAAGAACATGGCGTTGCGGCCGAGCGCCTTGAGCACCAGACGGCGCAGGGCCGGCAGGTGTTCGGCGTTCTCGGCCAGCTGTTCGTTGTTCTTGGCCTTGGCCGCCTGCAGGCCGGCGGTAATTTGCCCGTTTGACCAGGTCGACCGCAACAGGAGGTCGCGGGCGGTAGCCAGTTCTTCCGGGGTCAATACGTCGTCGATGGTAATCAGCATGGCTTCCTCAAGCAGAAGCCCGCGCGGCACGAGGCCACGCGGGCTGGGTGGGTGGCGCGCCTAGAACTTGTATTCGGCGCTCAGGATGAAACGTTGCGGCTGGCCGACATAGACGAAGCCGCCGTTGTCGTAGATCGCGTCGTAATACAGCTTGTCGAACACGTTCTGGATGTTCAGCTTGATGTTGTACTTGGGTTGCTCGTACGCCACCATCGCGTCCCAGCGCACGTAGCCGGGCGCGACATTGGGATTGAAGGCAGCGGTGCCGCCGGCGGCCGGGTTGTAGCCGTAGCGCTCGCTCTTGGACTCGAGGCCACCGCCGATCTTCCAGCCGTCGAACAGCTTGTAGGTCGTCCACAGATTGGCCGTCTGTTCCGGCGTGTTGCGCGGCGTCTGGCCGATGAAATTCCGGTTGGCGTTGGGGGCCACCTCGAGAATCTCGGCGCTCATGAAGGCGACGCCGCCGAACACTTCCCACTTGTCGGTGATCCGCCCGGCGACTTCAAGTTCGACGCCGTTGGTGCGGCGCTTCTTGGTCAGGATCGAATACTGCGGCGAGTCGAGGTCGGTGCTGCGTTCCCAGGTCTTTTCGGCGCTGAAAATTGCCGTGCGCAGCGCCAGATCGCCGTCGAGGAGGAGCCACTTGGCCCCCAGCTCGATGACTTCGCCACGCTCCGGCGGGTAGGCACTGCCGGAAAGCTGGTAGAGGTCGGCGGTCGGGCTGAAGGTATCGCTCCAGCTCAGGTAATAGTGCTGTGCGGCGTCCGGCTGCCACGACAGGCCGGTGCGGTAGCTCCATTCGCCGAAGTCGCCGGAAAACGCAGTGCTGGTATTGGTGTTGCCGGCGACCGAGACGTAGTCGGCACGGATCTCGTCGCGACGGACACCGACCAGCACTTTCCAGTTCTTGACGAACTCCAGCGTATCCTGAACGAAGAAGCTGTAGCTGTTCCCGTTGTAGGTGTTCGGCGATCCGGTAAAGTCACCCGACCGGTACATCGGCCTGGTCGCGGTACCTTGGTTGCGCAGGGCCCAGCGCTTGCTGTCTTCGTACAGGTATTCGACCCCGGCGAGGAACTCGTTGTTCATGCCGAAGGCGGTGAAGCTGGTGCTGAAGTCGCTCTGGATGGCGAAGTTGTCGGTATCCGTTTCGCGCGTCTTGGCCTGCGAGGCCAGGCTGTACTGGGTCGGCGCCCCGCCCTGCGGTGCCACCGCCCAGTACGAGCGCTTGTAATTCGCACCGCGCATCACCGTCCGCCACTGGGTATCGGGCGCGATCTTGTAGACGTAATTCAGGGTGGCGATATTCGTGTCGCTGTTGTCGAAATTGCTGCTGACCCCCCAGTAGGCGCCGGACTTCGCGTAGCTCTCGTTTGGCCGCCGGTTCGTGGCGAACGGCACGCCGTAGTCCGGACGATCGTCGGTCTTCAGATAGTAGTAGCTGGCGGTAAGCTCGTGCTCGGTACCGAGGCCGAAGGCGATGCTCGGCGCGAAGCCCATGCGCTGGATGTGCGGCGTCGTCCCGCTCACCGGGTTGGAGCGCGGGCTGTCTTCCTCGCGCGCCATCATGTTGATGCGGATCGCCGTCGTTTCACCGAAACGGTGGTTGAGGTCGGCATTGAAGGCGGCATAGCCGTCGGTGCCGACGCCGACACCGGCCTTGTTGATGCCATAGAGCATTGGCGTCTTGCTGACCTGGTTGATCACCCCGCCAGCCTGGCCGCGACCGAAGAGCATGGCGGCGGCGCCGCGCAGCACGTCGACCTGCTCCAGGTTGAAGACCTCGCGGTTGTACTGGGCAGTATCGCGAATGCCGTCGAGATAGATGTCGCCAAAGGTGTAGAAACCACGCAGCATCATGTTGTCGCCGGAGCGGCCGCCCTCGGCGGCGTTGAAGGAAATCCCCGGCACGTTGCGCAAGGCTTCGCTCAGGGAGTTGACCTCCTGCTCGTCCATCAGCTGGCGGGTCACGGTGACGACCGACTGCGGGATGTCGTGCGGATCCTGCGCCACCCGGCCGACGCGCGTTTTGGTGGCGCGCAGGCCATCCTGCGGCTCGGCGGTCGCCGTCACCGTGACCGGCGCCAACGTCTTTTCCTCTTCGGCAATTGCCGTATCGGTCGCACCCAGCAGGCTGGCGACGACCATCGCCCCGAGCGGCAGCAACTTCCGCTTTTCCGCCGCTCCCCCGGGAGCAGTCAATGACGAAAGCGCAGGCGCTTTCACTTTTACCCTCTTGTTTTTCACAGGCATTCCTCTAGCTAGTCAGTTGGGGAGGCTGGCTGGCTGAAGGCTGGCTTGCCGAATACGCGGTTCGAGATTCGACATGACCACCCGGTGGGCGATCGTCAAGCTGCCAGGCTGGAAAAATCCGCCACAGACTTGCTCAAACAGCTATTTCTGGAACCTTGCTGGCTGGGCACTGTGGCTGGCTGGTCCGTAAATGCAAATGCGAATATATCGCATTTGCAAATCAGAGGCAACTTTGTCTTGCTTCCGTGGTGATGTGCTGAAGTTTTTAGGGCTTGTCGGCCGGTTCGGCGAACCAGTTTGCCTTGTCCACCACAACGTTGTTCCTCGGCTGCAATACGAAGTTCGGCGACATGATCTGGACACCGTAGGTGTTGAATTCATCCTGAATGCGGGAATGCAGTTCGGAGAGGATCTGGATGCGTTCCAGCGGGCGGTCGACGTAGGCGTAGAGCTCGTATTCGACGTAAAAGTCCTGCAGCGCCTTCTGGATGACGAAAGGCTTGGGCTCGGTGCGCAGACCGGAAGTATGCTCCGCCGCATTGATCAGCATGGCATGGACCTGGCGCCACGGGGTATCGTAGCCAATGGTGACCGTCGTCGAGACCAGCGCCCCGCGTTCACCGGCAGCGCCGGTGAAGTTCTTGATCGGGTTGTTGACCAGCACGGCGTTGGGGATGGTCACTTCCTCGTTGCGCATGTTGATGATCTTGGTCGATAAAACGCTCATTTCCTTGACCACGCCGGTCACTTCGCCAATGCAGACGAAATCGCCTACCCTGAGCGCCCGCGAGTAGATCAGCACGAGGCCGCTCATCAATTGCGTGACGATGCCGGCCGAACCGAGCGTCAGCATGAAACCGAACATGACCGACAGGCCCTTGAAGGCATCGCTGTCGGCGATCGGCAGGTAGGGATAGGCGATGGCGATGCCAACCCCCCAGATCAGGACCCCGAGCAGCCGCCGCGTGGCATGCGCCGTATCCCGATGCACGCCGGGAATCAGCGAACGCCCCTGATAGACGTTCTCGAAGATGTTGCCGGCGACATCGTTGGCCGCCTTGGTAATGAAGAGGATGACACCGATCGTCAGCAGCCCTGGAACCGCAACGACCAGGCCTTCGCCGAAATGCTCGAGCATTTCGACCAGGAAACCGGACAAGCGCTCGGCCAGCGGCTGGGTCAAGGGAAAATTCGCCAGCACATAGGTGAACCACAGGTAGGCGACCGACACCCACAGCGTCAGCAGCAGCAGTTGGGCGATCCGTTTGACCAGCAGCCAGCCATGGGCGGCCCAACGCAGTTTGGTATTCTCGTTCGCCGCCAGGACGCGCACCTGCAAGCGATCCAGAACATAACCGGTGGCTTTGCGGATCGCCCACAGCAATACCAGCATCACGGCAGTGGCCAACACCGAAAAGAGGAACCCCCTGGCCAGCACCGGGCCATGCCCCTGTTCGATCAGCGCCGCAATGGCCATTTCCAAACGCTTGCCGACCTGTTGCGACGCATCCTCAAGGTTGATCTTCTCTTCCGGATCAAGGTCGGCTTCGTAGAGAATGAAAATCGTCCGCTCGCCGATGGAGAAAACGACCCCCTTTTGCCCTTCGATTATCAGGTGTGAACGTGTGATCGGCTTGGAAAGTTCGTTTTCACCCAATTGCCTGATCCGTTCCTGGATGCGCTTGACTCTTAGCTCCGGCGACGCCCCGACCGCCGTCATCCGCAAGGCGGTGATGTCGCGATTGGCTACGGTCAACACCGCTTCCGGTACCGTTTCGGCCTTGGCCAGCACCAATCCGGGTGCAAGCACTGCCATCAGAAGAATCACGCAACGCAACGCCGCCCAGACAATGCCCATCACGAACTCTCCCCGCTCAGGAAACCACGATCGCCGGCTCGCCCGCGACAATTTCGCCGATCACCGAAACATGCGAGAAACCCTGCTGCAGGAAGATCGACAGCACTTCGGTCACCGTATCCGGCGTACACGACACCAGCAGGCCGCCCGAGGTCTGCGGATCGGTCAGCAGCGCCCTTTCGATATCGCCCAACCCGTCGGCCAGTTGCACATCCTGACCGTAGCTGGCCCAGTTGCGCCCCGAGGCGCCGGTGATATAGCCGTGATTGGCGAACTCTCTGGCCCGCGCCAGCAGCGGCAAGGCCGAAAACTCGACCCTGGCCTGCACGCCGCTGCCCTTGCACACTTCCATCAGGTGCCCGAGCAGGCCGAAACCGGTGACGTCGGTCACCGCATGCACGCCATCCAGGCAGGCCAGCACCGGCCCCGGCGTATTGAGTTGGGTAGCGTTACTGATCAAGTTTTCGTAATCGCTGTCGCTCAGCTTGTCTTTCTTGAGCGCTGCGCTGTAGACACCGACACCGAGCGGCTTGCCAAGGATCAGGCGGTCGCCGGGCTGCGCCCCGGAGTTGCGCTTGAGGTGCGCCGGATTGACCAGGCCAATGGCGACCAAGCCGTAGATCGGCTCGACCGAGTCGATGGTATGGCCGCCGGCAATCGGAATGCTCGCCGCCCGGCAGACCGACTCACCGCCCTCGAGAATCTTGCCGATGGTTTCCAGCGGCAGGACGTTGACCGGCATGCCGACCAGCGCCAGCGCGAAGAGCGGCGTGCCGCCCATGGCATAGACGTCGGAAATGGCGTTAGTCGCCGCGATGCGCCCGAAATCGTAGGGATCATCGACGATCGGCATGAAAAAGTCGGTCGTCGCGACGATGGCCTGCTGCGCGTTGATCTGATAGACCGCCGCGTCGTCGCTGGTTTCCGTGCCGACCAGCAACTGCGGCGGGATGATGCCGGGCTTGACGCCAGCCAGCAGCTTCTGCAGTACGCCGGGGGCGAGTTTGCAGCCGCAGCCGCCGCCGTGCGAGAGCGCGGTGAGTTTTATGTTTTCTTCGGACACGACTGTTCTCTCGGGTTGTTGCCTGCCGGGGAGTTTAACTCACTCGGCATCGAAGCCCGCGTCTTCGATCGCCGCGACCAGCGCCGGGCGCGCCACCGTTTGCGGATCGAAGGTCACCCGCGCCTCGCCTGCCTCGAGCGAGACTTCAGCCGCCGCCACCCCGGCGATGGCAGTCAGCACGCCGGTAATGTTCTTGACGCAACCCTGGCAGCTCATGCCGCCGACCTTGATGACGCTGTTTTCCATGCTCTACCCCTTGCCCGCCAAACCATATTTCTTGAGGAACGTCACAAACTGCTCCGGCGGCAGCGGACGGCTGAAATGGTAGCCCTGCACCAGTTCGCAGCCCATGCTGCGCAGGATCGCATATTGTTCTTTCGTCTCGACGCCCTCGGCCAGCACCTTGAGGCGCAGGCCGCGGCCCATGCTGAGGATGGTCGCGGCGATCGCCCGGTCGTCCGGATCGGCTTCCAGGTCGCGGACGAACGAGCGGTCGATTTTCAGCTTGCCGACCGGGAAGCGCTTCAGATAGGCGAGCGACGAATAACCCGTCCCGAAATCGTCGACCGCCAACTCGACCCCCATCTCATTCAGGGCCGACAACGTGCCGAGCGTCTGCTCGGCATCCTGCATCACGGTGCGCTCGGTCAGTTCCAGTTCGAGGAAGCGCGCTTCCAGCCCCGACGCGGCGAGTGCGCTGGCTACCGTATCGACGAAGCCGGGCTGGCGGAACTGGATCGGCGACACGTTGACCGCGACGATCAGCGGCGGCAGGCCGGCATCCTGCCAAGCGCGCACCTGGCGGCAGGCTTCGCGGAGCACCCAGTCGCCGATCGGATTGATCAGGCCGATGTCCTCGGCGACGTGGATGAACTGGTCCGGCGGCACCAGCCCGACTTCCGGGTTCTGCCAGCGGATCAGCGCCTCGACGCCGATGATGCCGCCGCTTTCGACATGCACCAGCGGCTGGTAATGCAGGACGAATTCCCGCGCACCGAGCCCGCGGCGCAGACCGCTTTCCATCAGCAGGTGCTTGAGCGTCGCCACGTTCATTTCGCTCGAATAGAAACGGAAGGCATTGCGCCCCGCCTCCTTGGCCTTGTACATGGCGGCATCGGCATTGCGCAGCAGGGTATCGAAATCCTTGCCATCGACCGGATAAAGGCTGATGCCGAGCGACGGCGTGATGGTCAACTCATGGCCGCCGACCGGGAACGGCGTCGCGCAGATATCGAGCAGACGGCTGGCGACCTCGGCCGCCGCCGAAGCACGGATGCCGGGCAAGGCGATGATGAACTCGTCGCCACCCAGACGGGCCAGGGTATCGACCTTGCGCACCACTGTCGACAGACGCTGCGCGACGGCACACAGCAGTTCGTCGCCGACGCTGTGGCCAAGCGAATCGTTGACCCGCTTGAAGTGATCGAGATCGAGGAAGACCAGCGCCAGCTCGGAGCCGTCGCGTTCGGCGGCGGCCAGCAACTGGGTGAAGCGGTCGTTGAGCAGGCGGCGGTTGGGTAGGCCGGTCAACGGGTCGAAATCGGCCAGTTCGCGGGCGCGCCGCTCGGCATCCTTCTGGGCCGAAATATCGAGCAGGGTACCGACCGAGGCCGGGCGTCCCTCGTAGGTCGTCGGGGCTCCAAGAATCATCACCGGCAATTCGCTGCCATCCTTGCGCACCGCCGTCAGTTCATAGGGCTTGCCCGGTTCGCCGGCAGCCCGCTGCTGAATTTCTTCGCGGACCATCGCCCGCTGCGCGGGAACGATCAGGTCCAGCGGCCCGCGCCGGTCGACCAGTTCGTCTTCCGCGTAGCCGAATAACTTTAGCAGGAAGGGATTCACATAGCGGAACAGGCCTTCCTGCAGCACGAAAATGCCGACCTGCGCGGCCTCCATCGTCGCCCGGAACTGCGCCTCCCGTTCATGCATGGCGGCCTCGGCCAGCACCCGCTCGCTGACGTCGACAGCGACGCCGAACACCGCGAGCGCCTTGCCATCCGGATCGACCTCTAGCGTCATCGAGTCATGACAATGCCGCACCTGGCCGTTGGCGCCGACCACGCGATACTGGACCACCAGCGACACGCACTGCCCCGGATTGCCGGCCGCGACTTCCGCGATACGGGCCATCGCCGCTTCGTAATCGCCTGGCAGCATGTGGCGGCCGACCAGTTCCATCCCGGCGTCGCGTACCGTTTCCGGTTCGAGCCCGAAGAGGCTGGAGGCGGCACCGGAGATGTATTCGAAACGCCCCGTGACAAGGTTCAGGCGATAGGCGACACGCTCGATGCTTTCGAGCAAGGCCTCGTACAACGACAGTTTTTCGTTTTCTTCCAGACAACCCCCTTGATACGGCTAGCGGCTTCTTGGGCGCCAGCGCTTGAGCAACAGGGAATTCGACACCACCGAAACCGAGCTCATGGCCATCGCCGCGCCGGCAACGACCGGGTTGAGCCAGCCGAAGGCCGCCAGCGGAATCCCCAGCACATTATAAATAAAGGCAAAGAAGAGATTCTGGCGAATCTTGCCGAGCGTCGCCCGCGATAGTTCGATGGCATCGTCGACGCCGCACAGGTCGCTGCGGATCAGCGTCAGGTCGGCGGCCTCGACCGCCGCATCGGAGCCGGCACCGATGGCGAAACTGACGTCGGCCGCCGCCAGCGCGGGGGCATCGTTGATGCCGTCGCCGACCATCGCCACCAGCCCGCCGCCGGCCTTCAGTTCAGCGATCACCGCTGCCTTGTCGCCGGGCATGATGCCGGCGCGGAACTCGTCGATACCGGCTTCATGGGCGATCGCCGCCGCCGTCGCCGCATTGTCGCCGGTCAACATGACGACGCGGATGCCGCGGGCGCGCAGGCGCTCGACGGCGACCCGCGAAGTCGGCCGCAAGGCATCGGCAATCGCCAGCAAAGCCTGTACCACGCCGTTTTCCTCAAGCACGACGACGGTCTTGCCTTCCTGTTGCAGGCGCAGCACCGCCGGATCGTCGACCATACCCAGCCAGGCCGGCGCCCCGAGACGCAACAGACGCCCATCGACTTCGCCGGCGACGCCCTGCCCAGGTGACGCAATGAAATTAGCCACTTTTGGCAGGTCGACCGCAGCAGCCCGCGCCAGGACGGCGCGCGCCAGTGGGTGCTCCGACCCCTGCTCAAGTGCCGCCGCCAGATGCAATGCCTGATCGGCATCAAGCGCCCGCGGCATAATGTCGGTCACCTGCGGTTCGCCCCGGGTCAGCGTGCCGGTCTTGTCGAGGGCGAGGACGGCGATTTTTTCCGCCCGCTCCAGCGCCTCGACGTTCTTGACCAGAATCCCCGCCCGCGCGCCCTGGCCGGTGCCGACCATGATCGCCGTCGGCGTCGCCAGCCCGAGCGCGCACGGACAGGCGATGACCAGCACGGCGACGGCATTGACCAGCGCCTCGGCAAAGTCGCCGGCGTACAGCCACCAACCGGCGAAGGTCGCCAGCGCGATGACACAGACGACCGGCACGAAGACCGCCGAAATCTGGTCGGCCAGGCGCTGCACCGGTGCCTTCGACCCCTGTGCCTCGCCGACCAGGCGGATGATGCCGGCCAGCAGTGTCTGCTCGCCGACGCCGGTCGCCCGGCAGCGCAGCGCCCCCTGGCCGTTGGCGGTCGCCGCGAACACCTTGTCGCCGGCGGTCTTGCCCACCGGCATGCTCTCGCCGGTCAGCATCGCCTCGTTTA
>Ga0209310_1001388_pt1 | contig 18544 bp, 24 predicted proteins | sample AD_UKC030_MetaG_FD_184415 | JGI IMG/M metagenome (GOLD analysis project Ga0209310, IMG submission 184415) | Active sludge microbial communities of municipal wastewater-treating anaerobic digesters from USA - AD_UKC030_MetaG (SPAdes) (version 2) | ecosystem: Engineered > Bioreactor > Anaerobic >... | reverse complement strand
AGGACCCCCCTCCACGCCCCTTTCCCGGGGATATTTCCGCCTGTTCGTGCTTCCCGTCCGGCACCTCGTAGAAGATGCAGGAGACCTCCTCACCGAGCGCGACCGCGAGGAACCGGTCGCGGGGGAGCTGGTAGTGCGTATCCCCGATCTCGATGACGATTCCCCGGCCGGAGAGGTTCAGGTGGACGGTTCCGGAGACCTGCGGGGGGCTGTTCGCGGTTGGCTGGTGCCGGAGGATCGGCACGCAGTCGCCCATGAAGATGAGCCGGCCGAGTTCCTCGGGATAGATATAGTGCGGCTCGCCCCCGATGCGGATATTCACACACCCGTCCTTCCCGCCCGTGATGGAACCTGCGGCAAACCAGGTCATGGTGCACACTCCGCGGTCCTCTCAGCAGAGACGGCGTACAGCTGATCGCGGCCGGACACACCGGAGCCTGCGGCACAGGCCCCGGTGCATCCCCCTTCAACCCGGGGATTCGCCGGCACCCCCGCGGTGGGGACAGTTACCCAGACCAAGTATCCGACTGCGATCATGCCAATGCCGTGGGAGTATGCCTGCCGCCCGGAGGCGCCGGCGGCTCCCTGCGTGACCCGCGGGGGGTCACGTATCCCAGAACCCTGCTGCATCGATCTCACCTTTCATCATAGTTCAAACGCGGTACCGCGGGCGGCATCCGGAATGCCGGCCCGCCATGGATCAGGAAATGGTGCCAATAGGGGGATCGGGCCGATGCCGGTAACGCCGGAATTGCAGGAGCAGTCCACCGGACAAAGACCCCTGCGATGAGACCGGCAACGATTGCACAGGCCGGATTACCACACCCGCGGGTCCGGCATCACACGCATAGCGGGAATAAAAAGAGTGCCTTTACGGGGAGCGGCGCATGGGATGGCAGCCGTTCCCTCCCCGGATCGGGGAAGCCTGATCCTCGGCGGGGCTTTCACCATGCCCGCCAGCAGGCACATGAACAGCACGGAAAAAATGAAGAACGCCGTCAGGTCCATCAGCATCCGAAGCGAGGTGACGTACCGGGCTATCTTCCGTGCTATTACCGTGCCTATGTTTCGCAACATGGTACAATTTTTTCAAGAACACGGGCACTTAAAGGATTTACTGAACCGGAGGGTTAGCTCAATGTTGTATTGCTGTGCAACGGGGAGAAGGATTGTTAAGCGGACCGGAAGTGGTGCAGCCGGGGCGAAGGATGGAGGGGGTACGCGCAGAATCAACCGCGGGCGCTGGACTCAAAATATTTTCTTCCGGGATCCGGACTCATCGCATCGACTCCCCGAATCCGGGCAGAACAGGAGTGTTCCCGGTTCTGGGAGAGCCGGGGAACACCCGAGGGATTAATAAGAAAAGAATTACTTCTTTGGCTTTGCAGCTGCTGCCTGTTTTGTGGTGTCCGGTTTCATCGATGGCGATGCTGGAGCTTTCTTTACGGGTTCCTTCTTTCCTGTCATCATACCCTTCTGGGGTTTTGCCTTGGTGTCGTTCTTCGGTGCTGCCATGTCATCCTCTCCCTGGTCTTTGTACCTGGCGGGTAAATGGGGCATGGAACTTGTCCGGGGATATCATCGGCGTTCCCTGCACATCACCCCCACCTCTCTTTTGATGCGTGAGTAATAAAATTTTTCCATTTTGTATGAATAATTCAGGAATCTGTTCTGCGAAAAAGAAGAGATGAGGGAAAAAAGTTATTCCGCGGTGGACGTGCATTGCCCTGGGAAATTTGAGGTGGTTTGCATTCTGAAAGATGTCCTTGTGGTTGTAGGGGGGCATCCCCATCGCCCCAGAGATGATAGCCCCCGGCTCGTATTAAACATTTTCTTTTTAGTATGACTATGTATTATTTCAACACATGCGATGAGTCATTTTCTTTCTCATCGTGTCATTCATTACATTCCTCCATCCATTCATGCGTAAAATGCGCCTTACGTCGGTGCTCCGGGTTTTCAATGAAAAACCAAAAGAGCCGGGATATACGCTGAGAACCCCGGACATTCCCGGAAAAACGCGGGAAACGGAGAGATCGCCGACGTGTTCTCCCTTTCCAGGAACACCGGGAAGGAGGGACAGGATGTCCCCCTTCATTCGTCCACTTACTTTTCCCGGTTCCGGAACCGCTCATCGCTCCGCACCGACACCGCCCGGTGGCCGTTCTTCTCCAGCCACCCGGCCTTCGCATCCGGATAGCAGTCGAAGGCCGGCACGTACGGCTTGATGTCGAGGAGGGGGGTGCCGTCGAGGACATCGATGTCGGCAACGGAGAGGACCCGGCCGTTCCTCCCGGTGAGGCGGACGACCGAGATCCCGATCTGGTTCGGGCGGCAGGGGGCGCGGGTCGCAAAGATGCCGTGCGTCGCCGAATCGAGGAACGGGGTAACCGTAAGCTCGCAGGACTCGCACTTGTGGAACATGTAGATGAGAATGATCCGCGAGAAACCGTCGAGATCAGTAAGCCCGTCCGCGAACTCTTCCGATACCTCGACGGTCCCCGCAATGCCCTTTGCCCCGGACGGCTGGATCGGCATGCCGGCGATATCGCTAAAAGGGGACCGGATTGTCCCGATCGGCATAAAGACGACGAGCGGTTTCATCGTCCCCCGCTCATCCTGTTCGTAACGGATACACCCCATAATCGTACGGTTGTACCGCAAACGAGAAAAAACAGGTTCCCGGGGGTTTGCATAGGTCAGGTTCTTCCCATTCACGGCCGGGGCAGTGTCTCCCGGCCGCAGCCTTCGGTGGGAGAGATCCTGAAGCTGCAGGTTGGAAAGGAAGTTGTTGCCATCATGAAGGGATCGGAAGTCATGATCGGCACGGAGTAATCCTTTGATTCCCCTTTTTTTCTGAACTTTTCCAGAGCGGAGATGATAAGCGAACAGACACGACGCCGGGACTGTGCGAGCGATGGGGAAAAAAGAAGGGTTGCGGGAAGGTTGTGCACTGGTGATGCGCAAGCATTATGACGAGAGAGGAAGTCCCTGACCATCCCCTCCCAGGTTTCATGCATTGCTGTACTCGAATCCTTGTGTGTTTCCAGTGTGTGTGCATGTGTCCGGTTGGTGCGTATCCAAGAGGACAACCATCTGATTGGCTGTCAGGAGTTATAATATTTTTCATTGACTCTTTGGACTTATTAATCACAAATAGTTAAAGAGTAGTTGATGGAAAACCAGAGTGTAGGTAATATAGTAAAATTATAATAATTAACTTTCTGAAAGATTAAAAAAAATGATTTATAAGAAAGGACGCCCATTCCTTAGCCTGAACAGGTGATCACCATGAAAAGAACTCACATCGGATTTTTCACCGGTACTGTCCTCTGCATTCTCCTTGCAGCCGCGCTGTTCGCTGGCTGCACCGGGACAAACGCGTCCCCGCCAGCCGCAACGGCGGCCATTGAGACCGTCGTCCCGCCCGTCACCACGCCGGCCCCGGAGACCGCCGTTTTCACCCCGGCCCTGACAACGGCTGTGCCGGTCACGACGACCGCTGCTGCCACGGTCACCGCAAAACCCGCACAGGAATACACTCCCTCAGGCCAGACCCTGATCGTGTATACAGCCGCTTCCCTCAAGGGCGTGTCCAAAGAGATCGGGAAACAGTTCTCGGCGATGTACCCCGGCCACTCCGTGACCTTCAACCTTGACGGCACGCAGGCGTTAAAGACCCAGGTCGAGAACGGCGCCTATGCCGACGTCTTCATCTCCGCGAGCAACAGTTACACAAAGACCCTGCAGAATGAGGGGTACTTCGTCAACAGTTCGGTAAAACCGCTGACCACGAACTACGTGACCGTCATCGTCCCGGCGTCCAACCCCGGCAACATCAAATCACTCTCCGATCTTGGAACACCGGGAAAGAAGATCGCCCTTGCTGCATACAGTGTGCCGGTCGGGACCGCATCGTATTCCGCTCTCGCCAATCTCGGCAAATCAACCTACGGGGCAGCGTGGAACACGTCGGTCTTTGCCAATGTGGTAACCTATGAGACCTCCGAACCCGCGGTCGCGACCAAGGTCTCGCTCGGGGAGGTCGATGCCGGGATTGTCTACGAATCCACCTATGCGGCAGCACCGGCTGGTACTCTTACTGTCATCAGCATCCCGAAGAAAGACAACTACCTCCAGACCTACTCGATCGCGATTATGAAGGAGACACAGAACAGCGGGATCGCGAATGAATTCGAGACCTTCATGCTCTCGCCCAACCTCGGCCAGCAGATCCTGAAAGACTACGGCTTCCGGCCGGTCTCTTAACGTTTTTACTCTATGAATCCAAGCTAAGGAACAGGATTTCTCCGTTCCCATCATGAACCGCCCCTCCTTCAGACCGGATCCCGGCCGGCGCACGCTTGCTACCATCGGCGCAGCGGTCCTGGTCGCTTCGGTCACCCTCTACCTCGCGCTCCCCATCGTCGCGCTCTTCTTCCGGACAACGCCGGACCTGTTCCTGTCATCCCTCATGGACGCCGAAGTCAAAAGCGCCCTGTTCCTGAGCCTCTCCACATCGTTAATCTCCCTTGCCATCGTCATCCTTGTCGGCACGCCCTTCGCTTATGTCCACAGCCGGACAACCTACCCCGGGAAGATCGTCGTGGACACCCTCATCGATCTTCCGCTCGTGCTCCCCCCGGCAGTCGCCGGCTTCGCGCTGCTCGTCCTGTACGGGAGGGTCGGGCTCCTCGGACGGTACCTGAACCTGTTCGGGATCACCCTCGCTTTTACGACCATTGCGGTCATCATGGCACAGATCTTCGTTGCATCCCCCTTCTACCTCCGGCAGGCGAAATCCCTCTTCGAACAGCTCGATCCCGCGTACGAGCAGACGGCCCGGACCCTCGGGGCGTCCCCCTTCAGGATCTTTGCCACCATCACCATCCCGCTGACGGCCGGAGGGCTCCTCTCCGGGGCGGTCATGACGTTCGGGCGGGCGCTCGGGGAGTTCGGGGCGACCATCATGTTTGCCGGCAACCTCCCCGGCGTGACCCAGACCATGCCGCTCGCGGTCTACGGGGCCATGCAGGGGAATTTCACCATCGGGATCACCATCTCGATCCTGCTGGTCATCATCTCGTTTGCCATTATGATCGCGGTCCGGTTCTTCGCAAAAACCGGGGTGGGCCATGCTTGAGGCAACCCTCAACAAACAGCTCCGGGACTTCCCGCTCGATGCAAAAATCCTCGTGCATCCGGGAGAGATTCTGGCCCTCATGGGAGAGAACGGCGCGGGAAAATCGACCATACTCAACATGCTCTCCGGGTTGCTGGCTCCCGACCATGGACGGGTCAGGCTCCGCGACCGGGAACTCTTCAACTCCGCCGCGGGCATCTCTCTTCCGGTTGAAACCCGCAACATCGGGTATGTCCTCCAGAGGTCTGCCGTGTTCCCCCACCTCTCCGTTTCGGAGAATGTCGCGTACGGCATGAAAGCCCGGCACTGGGAGAAGCACCGTATCGCGGAGGAGGCGGCCCGGTGGATGGACCGGCTGGACATCCGTACCCTTGCCACCGTGAAGGCCGGAAACCTCTCGGGGGGACAGAAGCAGCGGATCGCCCTTGCCCGGGCACTCGCAACGAGACCCGATCTCCTGATGCTGGACGAACCGTTCACCGCGCTGGACGTGGAGAGCACGGCAGCCGGCAAAGACCTGATCCGGTCCTTCATCACCGAAAAGAAGATCCCCTGCATCATCGTGACGCACCGGAGAAGCGATTGCCGGCAGATCGCGGATAGGGTCTGTAGTATCCGCCGGGGATCGATTGGGTGGAACGGGAAACCTGACGATCTTCCGGAGACATCAAAAGGGATACCCTGAGATCCCCCCCATTCTGCGCGTTGGTGTAAAAACCATGGTCCGGACAGGGGTATGAATGGACCAGAAATATTCAACCGGGAATATCTTTTGGTCATGAATGGAGAAAACCGGTTTTCTGCCTCTCCAGAGGTTAATTGTCACATCTCATTCAAAAAACCCTGTTAATCTTCCTGAAAATTCCAATCCGCTGATTAAATACTGTTGATTTACTCTTCGGATAGTTACAAAGGTTTAATAATTCTTCTCAATGACCTTGAAAATTAGCCATAAAACAGTGTGATGTGAATGGCGTTTTCAGTGCATGTTAACACGGAACGATGTACCGGATGCAACAACTGTGTTGTTGCATGCCCGGTGAATGCCCTCGAGCTCTTTACGCTCGACCCGGTGACCAAGGAGAAGATCTACGAGGTCCGGGATGGCGTTTCTGTCAGTGTCGATTTCAAATCGGAACTCTGCGCAGGATGCGGCGTATGTGTCGAAGCCTGCCCGTACGATGTCATCAGACTCTCAGGGAGTGGCGAAGCGAAGTCTCTTGCATAACCTGCAGGAAGGCATTCCCAACCATCGTGAGGAGAAAACATGGCAAACAAAATTACCCTGAACCTGATCACCTGCCGTACCATCCAGCAGGGTGTCGGCATGGAGGCAGGCAAGACATCCAAGAAATACTTCGATGCCTGTACGATCATCCACATGCACCCGGAGGATTTCAAGAAACTGGGTGCATGGAAGAACACGAACGTCAAGGTGACGAGCTCTGTCGGCAGCGTTATTGTAAAAGCGGTCGAGACCCGCGAAGACCTTGTCCCGGGCCTTGCCCACATCCCCATGGGACCCTGGGCAAACCGGATCGTCCCGGCCTACACCTTCTCCACGGGAGAGCCCTGCTTCAAGGGATTCCCGGTGGACGTTGAGGTCGCCACGAACGAGCGCATCATGGGCGCAATCGAGGTCGTGCAGGACGCCTGCGGCCTTATCCGGAAGTGATGAACGATGCCAAAAGATGTAACCGATGTTATCTGTCCGTTCTGCGGAACCCTCTGCGACGACGTCGTTGTCACCGTGTCCGATGATAACAAGACGATCCTCTCTGTCAAGAACGCGTGTGCGATCGGCGCCGAGAAGTTCAACCATCAGAGGCTCCCGGGCCGGGTCAAGCGCCCGCGAATGCGCCAGCCGGACGGGACGTACAAGGAAGTATCGTATGACGAAGCGATCGACTGGACCGCAAAGATGCTGGTCAAGTCAAGAAAGACCCTGATGTACGGCTGGGCATCCACGAGCTGCCAGGCGATGTCCATCGGGCACGAGATCGCCGAGAAGGTCGGCGGTATCGTCGACAACTGTGCGACGGTCTGCCACGGCTCGTCCCTGATCGCCATCGAGGATGTCGGTGTCCCGAGCTGCACGCTCGGTGAGGTCAAGAACCGTGCCGACCGGGTCATCTTCTGGGGCTGCAACCCGGCACACGCCCACCCCCGCCATATGTCCCGGTACTCGATCTTCCCCCGCGGCTTCTTCACCGTCAAGGGGCACAAGGGCCGGAAGATTTACTGCGTGGACTGCCGCTACACGGACACGGCGAAATGCGCTGATACGTTCATCCAGGTCCAGCAGGGCTTTGACTACGAACTCCTGGATGCATTCCGCACCGCAGCCCGCGGCGAAGCCCTCCCGGACACGGTTGGCGGAGTCCCGAAGGAAAAGATCTACGAGGTCGTCGAGGAACTCAAGGGCGGCCGGTTCGGCATCATCTTCTTCGGCATGGGGCTTACCCACACCATGGGCAGGAACCATAACATCGATGAGGCGATCTGCCTGACCCGCGACATGAACGATTTCACAAAATTCGTGATCATGGCGATGCGCGGGCACTGGAACGTCACCGGTTCCGGGCAGGTTCTCGGCTGGCAGTACGGGTTCCCGTATGCCGTCGATCTCTCCCGCAGGGACCAGGCCCGGCACCAGACCGGCGAGACAACCTCGGTCGACCTCTTAAACCGCAACGAGGTCGAGGCCTGCTTCTACATCGCGACCGATCCTGGGGCCCATTTCCCGATCAATGCAATGATCAGCAGTTCCAAGAAACCGACCGTCACCATCGACCCGCACATCAACTGCACGACCGAGATCTCGGATGTCCACATCCCGGTCGCGATGGTCGGCGTCGAAGTGGGCGGATGCGCCTATCGTATGGACAACGTCCCTATCGAGACGAGGAAAGTTGTCGAGCCGCCCGAGGGCATGCTCACGGACGAGGAAGTCTTGACGAAGATCAACAACCGCGTTGACGAACTCCTCGCAAAGGGAGGTGCGTAAATGTCAGAATACATCATCAAAAACGGCCATGTCTTTGACCCGGTCCAGGGGATCAAGGGCGACAAGAAAGACATCGCGGTAAAAGACGGGAAGATCGTCGAGAAGGTCAGCTCATCGGCAAAGGTCATCGACGCAAAGGACAAGACCGTCATGGCCGGTGCGCTCGAGGTTCACGCCCATGTCGCCGGTCCCAAGGTCAACGCCGGCCGCTGGTACCGCCCCGAAGACAAACATTTCGACTCCCACAAGAAACCCGGCATTACCCGTATCGAAGGCGGCAAGTCGATCCCCACGGTCTTCAAGACCGGGTACGAATACGCCCGCATGGGGTTCACCTTCGCCATGGAAGCGGCAATGCCCCCGCTCTATGCCCGCCACGTCCACGAGGAGATCCACGATACCCCGATCATCGATGAAGCGGCACTCCCGGTCCTCGGGAACAACTGGTTCATCATGGAGTACCTCAAGAACAACGAGGTCGAGAACACCGCGGCGTACATCTCCTGGCTGATGCGCCAGACGAAGGGGTATGGCGTCAAGGTCGTCAACCCCGGCGGCACCGAAGCCTGGGCCTGGGGACTGAACTGCCTGACCATCCACGACCCGGTACCGTACTTCGACATCACGCCGGCCGAGATCATGACCGGCCTGATGACAGCGAACGAGTACCTTGGCCTCCCGCACTCGATGCATGTCCACCAGAACGATCTCGGCAACCCCGGCAACTACAAGACAACCATCGAGACCCTGCAGCTCGCAGAAGGCGTCAAGCCAAAGAACACCTTCGGCCGCGAGCAGGTCATGCACTCGACCCACCTGCAGTTCCATTCCTATAAGGGAACGAACTGGGGCGACTTCGAGTCCGCGGCAAAGGAAGTCATGGACTACGTCAACAAGCAGAAGAACATCACCATCGACACCGGGAACGTGACCCTGGACGAGACGACCACGATGACTGCCGACGGGCCTTTCGAACACCACCTCCACGGCCTCAACCACCTCAAGTGGTTCAACGTGGATGTCGAGCTCGAGACCGCTGCCGGTGTCGTCCCGTACATCTACGACCCGAACATCTCCGTCTGTGCAAAACAATGGTGCATCGGTCTCGAGATCGCCCTCATGGCAAAGGACCCGATGCGCTGCTTCATCACCACCGACCACCCGAACGCAGGGCCATTCACCCGGTACCCGCGGGTTTACTCGTGGCTGATGTCCAAGAAGGTCCGTGACGAACGCCTCAACACGTTCAAGAACGCGGATAAGGTTATCGGGGCAACCTACCTCGCCAACATCGACCGCGAGATCACCCTCTACGAGCTCGCCCAGATGACCCGTGCAGGCCCGGCAAAGTGCCTCGGCCTCATGAAGGACTACGGCGGCTTAAAGGCAGGCATGAACGCCGACATCGCCATCTACGACATCAATCCCGATAAGTTCCCGTCCGATGGCCCGGCAATCGAGAAAGCCTTTGGCAACGCAGCGTACCTCTTCAAGGACGGCAGGATCTGTGTCGAGGGCGGAAAAGTCGTCGACATGGGCCAGAAGAAGACCTTCTGGGTGGACGCGAAGGTACCGGAGAACAAGCAGGTCATGCACGACGTCCGGGAGAAGTTCCTGCGCTACTACAGCGTGAACGAGAACAACTACCCGGTCCCCGAGAGCTATGCCCCGCATCAGCACATCATCACGGTGGATGCAACCAAGGCGTGAGGCGAAGAGAATGGAAACTGTTACACTGACGGTAAAGCAAGTACCGGACCTCTACCTGGAATGCGAGAATGTCAACCCTGACGCGTTCGCCGGCAAGACGGCCGAACAGATCGCCAAAATGGGAGCATACCAGGGGAAGGAGATCTCCACGCTCGGGGAGTTCTTCACCATTGCCGGAAACGCCGGCGCAACCGCGGCCGACACGAAGATCGTCATCAACGGCGACTGCACGAAGATGAAGTACATCGGCGCAAAGATGACCGCCGGAGAAGTCGTTGTGAACTCTGCCTGTGATATGTACACCGGCAGCTGGATGAAGGGCGGCAAGCTTACGGTCAACGGCGATGTCCACTCCTTCTGCGCCCTCGCGATGGCGGGCGGGGAGTTCACCATCAACGGCAATGCCGGGAACTACCTCGGCGCTGCCTACCGTGGCGACTGGCGCGGCATGTCGGGCGGCGTCCTCCGGGTCAAAGGGAACGCAGGATCCGATGTGGCCAGCTTCATGACCGGCGGCACGATGATCATCGACGGAGACGTCGATATCCACCTCGGCACCCACATGGAAGGCGGCAAGATCATCCTCAAGGGCAACGCGAACCGCCGTGTCGGCGGCCAGCTGGTCAAGGGCGAGATCTACGTCTTCGGAAAGATCAACGTCATGATGCCCGGTTACAAACCGTCCGGCGAGGTTGATCTCGAAGTTGATGGCACCAAGGCAACGTTCATCGATTACACCGGCGATCTTGGCGAACGCCACCCCAAGCGGAAGGGAGCGACCGTTTACGGCCACCTCTTCATGAAAAAATAATTCTGGTAAGGAGGTTATCACGATGGACAAATACAGATGCACGATGTGCGGGCATGTCTATGACCCGGCAGTGGGAGAGACCAAGGCGTTCAACACGATCCTGTGCAATACCGACAGGATGGAAGAGTACGAGTGCAAGGTCATGGCGGCAAAGCCAATCCCGCCCGGCACGGATTTTTCCCAGCTCCCCGCTGACTGGAAGTGTCCGAGCTGCGGGTACCCCAAATCCTATTTCCGAAAGGAAGTACCTGACACGCTCACCGCGATGCGGACGATCAACTATTGAAAAATACCTGAAACCACCACTTTTTTTCTCTCCCGTGCGGAAAAAAGGAGGGGAGATTACTAAACGAGCGCCGCTATCTCTCTCTTGAACGTGTCGAACTCAAGCTCATCCAGCTGCTCGGGGAGGAGCGAACCCGTGGATGCCTGCCGGTGGATCCAATAGATGATCTTCTCCACAACCCGGAGAACATCCTCCTCGGTGTTGACGGTTATCAGGTGCCGGCCGATCTTCGGGTGCCGGCCCCGGTGCCCGCCAACGGTGATCCGGAACTGGGGGTCGGTACCCTTGATGATATGGAAGGGGCAGGGCATGATGCAGAACCCGCACTCCATGCATTTCTCTGCCGCAAGGACAATGATTCCGTCCTCGACGCGGATCGCCTTCTCCCGGCAGTAGTGGGCGCAGGTCCCGCACCCCGTGCAGAGGCCCGGGTCGCGGATCGGGCGACGGATACCGGTGATCCCGATCTCGTTGAGCCGTTCGCTCTCGCAGCCGTTCGGGCATGCGGAGATCGCGATCCGCACCTTGATCGGGAGCTCCTTTCCAAAGAACTCTGTATCGATCTTTTTCGCAAGCCCGACGCTGTCGATGATCCCGAACTTGCAGTTCCGTGAACCGAGGCATGCGGTAACGTTCACGATCTCCTCGCGTTCCGCCCCGAGCGGCGTCCCGTTCGCTTCGAGCTCGGAAAGGAGCCCCTCGAGCTTCGAAGGATCCACGTGAGGGAACTCCATGGTCTGGCGGGTTGTCAGGTGAACCTGATCAATGCCGTACCTCTCCGCGATCTCCCCAACACCTTTCATCTGGGCCGGGGAGATCATCCCGGCCGGCATCCGGAGCCGGACGATACAGAAGTCGGGATCCCGTTCCGTGATAATCCCGCCTTTGGTATACAACTCCTGCTTGACTCGTGGCAGTCTGGGCATATTTCCTATCATCCTATGGCGCGTTAATGGATAGATGTTGCCTTAGTACGAACGATTATAGGATGGGATTACCAAGTACTTCTGATGGCGAAAGGTTCCGAGTACATGGAGGCGTTCTTCGGGGTAGAGCTGAACCAGAAATTCGAAGAACTGATCAGCGAACTGAAAGAGGTTGAAGAGAACCTGAAGGAACTGTCGACCGATATCGCCAAACTTGGCGGTAAGATGGAACCCGAAGCGTTCAGGGAAGCGCTCAAAGAGTGCCGGGCAGCCGCCTACGAACACGCCCAACAGGTGAAGGATACCCGGACTTTTCTCGAATTCTACCTGAAGTCCGACAAGAACTCCACCCACATCATGCTGGAACGCGACGCCTACATGAAAATTTACCAGATTTTCAAATGGGACGGGGCAGATGTCCGGGACCTCAAGCGCTGGATCGTGGAACTCCGGGAGATCTGCGACAAGATCGGCCTGCATGTCCAGGACCTCCTCAACTTCAAGAAACTCACCGCGAAACCCGTCCCCGAGGATCTGGCCAAGTTCCCGGTCTATGCCCTTGACAAGCAGGGGTACTGCCTGACCGGTGCCGCCCTCGACCGGGTCATGCATATCGACGAGGTCCGGGAGGAAATGCAGGAGAATGGGTTGAAATAATTTGTTCATTTTTTATCCGGGTTCGATTTTTTTTTAAATTTTGTCACCCAGGGAGCGATTGCTCCCGAAGATTAATATGTTAAACGATTTCCAAAAATGAAGTAAACCTTTATTAATTAATTCATCAGATTAATTCGACAAATTTAATTACCTTTCTTCTGAAATACATCCGCATGGATAATGAGAATAAACCCTCGGGTATCGATTCCCTTGCCCGGAACCCCCTTGTAGTGGGGCTCCTGATCGGTATCCTCGCGGCACTCGTGCAGGTCCTCCTCATCAGTGCCGGCGGGCCGGAGGCCTATGGCTTCTGTGTCGCCTGCCACACCCGCGATGTCGTGAACATCGGCGTCAATGCCCTGACCGGCATGAAGCTCGCCGCCGCCCCCATCTCGCAGAACGCGGTCCTGCCCGTCATGACGGTCGTTGGCGTCCTCATCGGGGCGTTCATCTCGGCGAAAACGTACGACGAGTTCCGGGCAAAGACCGGCTCGGCACTTTCGTACCTCTGGTACCTGCTCGGCGGGCTCTTTTTCATGGTCTTCGCCCTGTTCATGGGAGGGTGCCCGTACCGGATCGCGCTCCGGGTCGGCTACGGGGATGCGATAGCTTTCATCGGCCTCCTCGGGATCATTGCCGGTGTCCTGGTCGGGATCAGGATCGCGACAACAATCGCGGAGCGTGAAGTATAATGGCAGCAGGCTGGCTCTCGAAGGAAATCGCCGTGGTCGCCGTCCCCATCGTGACTATCGTGCTTGGCATCCTGATCGGGTGGCTCGGGCAGCGCTCGGGCTTCTGCTCCATCGGCGGGTTCCGGGACTTCTTCATGTTCCGCCACACCCGGCTCCTGAACGGGTACCTCGCCCTGATCGCTGGTGCATTCATCGGCTACCTGGTCTTCTGGCTGATCACTCCGTCCGCTTTCGAGCATTTCTTCTGGTTACTGACTAGCGGGTTTACCCCGGTCCCGGGAGCACCGGCCGGGCTCTCGCCCCTCGCCTACGTCATCCTTGCCGTCATCGGCGGGATTGCGATCGGTATCATCGGGGTTATCCTCGGCGGCTGCCCGCTCCGGCAGTGCGTCATGACCTCGGAAGGGAGTATCAAATCCCTCTTCTTCGTCATCGGGATGTGCATCGGGTCGGTTGTCTTCACCCTCTGGATCTCCGGCCTCGTCGTTGCGATGCTGAAGGGGATTGCGTAAGGAGGTATGCTTCACCATGACCGACAAAAAACTGGATCTTACCGGAAAAGTCTGCCCGTTCTGTCTCCTCGCGGTCCAGAAGGAGAGCAAAAAGCTGGCAGCGGGCGACACGCTGGTCGTGACCTGCGACCACCCGCCCGCGGCACAGGACTCAATCCCCCAGTACTGCAGGGATAACGGCATGAACTGCGTGACGAAAAAGATCGGTTCCGGGCTCTGGGAACTCCGGTGCACGAAGCCGTAACACAACTATTTAACATCTTTTGAAACATATACAAGGTATTAACCACCGCGTTTCAGATCATGGCATCCAATTCTTTCCTTTTCGGCGAAAAACTGACCGCTGAGCGCCTCTCCTGGGTCGCCGAATCGCTGAAAAATTTCTTTGTCGCGATCCACCCGGACGCTCTCCGTCACCCCTCCCGCGAAAAGGACCCGTTCTTCATCTTCTTCTTAACCGGGGATTCGCTCTACAGCCTCCATGACGAGGAGACCCTGCCGCTCTGGGACATCATCCTCTCCCTCCCCTCGGTAAGACTCGTCTGCGACCGGGAGGAACTGGATCTCCGGGGCATCTCCCTCTCTTCCCTGAAGATGAAATACCCCAATAATATCTCCGACCAGAACGGGCGGCAGAACAGTTACCCCCGGTCGTTCTGGCGGGAACTCGTCAGGGTCTGGCGGCGGCACGAAACGGGCTCCGGAACGTTCGGTTTCCTGCAGCTCTCGTCGCCGTACATGAACCGCCCCTGCCAGTATTCCTTGACCTGCCTCCATGCAGCCGTCGAGGAGCAGATGGCTCCGGAAGTGTACGCGTATCTGGACGGGATCCACATCAGCCACCTCAACCAGAAACCCACGGAGTTCAGGAACATCGGCGAGGGTTTTCTGGAACTGGAGCAGGTCGCGGGGAAGAAGAACCTGCCGTTCACGATGCTTGTCTGCAGCCGGTGCGCCGGCGCGAGAGGCTACAGCACCTGGGATGACGGTAAAGGGATCGTGATCTCGACCTGCACGATCGAGCCCTGCAAGATCCGGAATTTGAACGTAACGATCGACCGTTTCAGGAAGAACCATCCCATCGCCGGCGAGTCCTCCGGTATCGCCGGGATAGCCCGGGGGACAGAGCCCCGGCCGGAGTCCTGGGGGAAGAAAGAATCCGCATCACCGTCGCAGGTCATCGTGATCACAAGGACTCCCTACGGGACCGAGCATACGTTCGGGGCGCTCTCCTTTGCAATCGCCGCTGCCCACCAGGGCATCGCGACCCGGGTCATCTTCCTCGAAGACGGGGTCTACGCGCTGACCGGTACCCATACTGCGGAATCAGACGACGTCTTCTTCAATATGCAGGACGTAATCGACGCGGCGTCCGGGAGCGAGAACCTCGAGTTCTATGCCCACACCCCGTCGCTCCAGAGACGGAGTGCCCAGAAGAACAAGCAGCTGAAGGGGGTCCTGGATATCGGGACCCAGGAACTGGCACAGCTCCTCTTCTCGGCACCGAAGAATGCCGGCGGGAACCACCAGCGGATCCTCTTCTTCTGAAGCGATCTCAGATGACCGACAGACCGACGGGGGAGATACCGGACTTCACGGCGCTTACCTGTACCTCCCTTATGATCCGGCTCAAGCAGAAGCTGAAGGGAATGCCCGAAGGGGGATCGTTCTCCTGCTTCGTCCGGAGGGACCAGCGGGATACCGTCGAGGTCCCGTTCTCCCGCACGGGATATGATGTGACGGTCAGCCCGGAGGGGAAGAACCGGTATATCGTGACCATTGCGAGGGCGAAAAAAGAGGGGGTGGCCGGATGAAACGGCCTGAAAGCAGAACGATTATTCTTCACCGCCGGTTCTCCCGTCACGACCGCGATTACTGCCTCTTTTCCATCGAGGGCAAGCCCTACGAATTCCTCTACTTCAGCCACCGGGAAAAAGACCTTCGCTCCCTCTTCTACGGCAGCGGATTCCTTGATATGATCCCGCGGATCGAACAGGAAAAGCCGGATCTCTGCATCGAATGCGGGCTCGGGACCAGGATCCGCGGCGGCGTAAGCCTCGATGATGGAGATGTGGTAGCGTGGCATTGTTCTGGCAAAAAAGCGAATGGGATCATCGTTGCCCTTCGTGAAAATCTGGGACCCGATGGTAACTGGATTAAACCATTCTGATGCGGATAACCACTCCGCATGTGTTAATCATCATGCCCACTATCCCCGGATACCGGGAATAAGGGAAAAGTGAGGAGATATTCAAAGGATCATGGAGGGACACGTCTGAATCCCCCTTTAATTGATCCCAAAGTGACGGATCGTTTCCCTGGATTATTTGAGGAGCCGCACTTCGGCATTCAGCGCTATTGCGTTCCGGATAGTAAACATGCCCATGCACCGCTTCAGTGCATACTCCTTCAGGTCCTGGACCTGCGCGTCAATCACGTCCCCCCGGACATCCATGAACACCCGGTACCCGGTGATAAGGGGGTTGTTACCAAGATCGAACTGGGCGGTGTAGTCGAGGTCCGCTTCCACCCGGGTCTTCACCGCGGTAAGGTTCAGGTTGCGCATTGCCGCTTCCGTGACAAAGGTGCTCGTATAGCAGGCTGCGAACCAGAAGAGCCCGAACGCCATCGGGCCGGGCCGGCAGGCAGGGCCGGCGAAGTTCGGGTGGCTCGCTTCCAGGGTATAAGTGCCGTCCTTGACCTTCACCGTTGAACGGAACTGGGGACCACCTTCCCCAAAGAGCCAGTCCCCCTCAATCTTTGCGGTGAACTTCGCTTCCTTGGGATCTGCCTGGATCTCTTTTTTGTACTGGACAACCTGGGTCGTGTCGATATTGTTGAGCATGTTAATACCTGAATAGAATTGGAAAGTGATGTAAATATATTTTGTTGAATTCACAATCAATAGGTAAAGCAAGTGATTAACAAGGGGTTGCAAACGTAGTTAACCAACTATCCCTTGCGTTTCCGGAACGACCTGAAATTTTCTCCCGAAAAAAGTGCCGGCTACTTCAGCACCTGCACCGGAACAACCGATCCCCGCACGAGCGGCCCACGCCCTTCGGGTATTCCCGCAATTGCATCGGCCTCTGCAATGGCCCGGAGCCTGCTGCTGTCCCTGAGCGGGTAAAAGACCGGAAGGTCTCCCCCTTCCTCGAGCCTCCCGAAGAAGAAATTGGTCCAGTCGCGCTGGCGCCCTTCAAGATCGGTACCAAGCCGGGCATTCACCACGGGGAGATGCGGGTTTGCGTTGCCGGCAAGGGTGAGCAGGCCGGGCAGCGCGATCTGGAGAAATCCCATCAGGTTCGAGGACGGTCCCCCGGGCAGGATGAAGACGGGTTTTTCCTGGAGCATGCCGAAGCCGACCGCCTTGCCCGGGCCGATCCGGATCCGGTGGAAGTACTGCTTCCAGCCGAGCCCCTCGAACACCTGGGCAACAAAGTCCCGGTCCCCGGTCCATGCCCCACCGCTCGTCACGATCGCATCGGTATCTGCAGAGAGCCGGGTGAAGGTTTTTGTGAGCGTGTCGACATCGTCATGGACGACCGCCATCATGGTCTTCATCCCGTACCGCCGGCACCAGGCATGGGTTGTCAGGATGTTGCTCGCGTACAGTTTACCCTCGGAGAGCGCCTCGCCCGGTGCCACGATCTCGTCACCAGTACCGATGATGGCAACAGTCGGGTTCTGAAAGACCGGGACCCGGCTGTGCCCGGCAGCAGCAAGAAGCCCGACGATTCCCGGCGATAATGCCTGCCCTTTCTTCACGATGCCGGAATGGCACGCCACATCGGTCCCGCGGGAGAGGATATTGCGCCCGGGTTCTGCACAGTTCATGGCAAGGATATCGCTCCCGTCCTGCCGTGTGAACTCTTCGGACAGGACCGCATCGGCGTCGCGGGGGATCCGGGCACCGGTCAGGACCCGGATCGTCGTCCCTTCCCCAAGGGTGAGTTCGGTCTTTCCCCCGGCCTCAAGGAAACCATTCAGCCGCAGGCGAACCGGGATGTCCGTGTTTGCACTAGCAACATCGCCGGATTTGACCGCATACCCATCCTTGAGCGAGGAGTCGATTGACGGGGAGTCGACACGTGCACAGAGGTCTGCTGCAGCGACACGGTCCGTGCTCTCCGAGAGATCGACCTCTTCACCACCGAGAGGCCGGATATGCCCGAGGGTGATTGCGAGCGCTTCCTCAAGACCGATGGACAAGTGTTTCATCCGTTCCTTCCTGTACAGGATATCGTTACCGGAGAAGGATATATCCTTGGAAACGGGAGTCGCGATGCTTTTTCCGAAGTCCCATTGATATTTCCCGGTGGTTAACAATAATTGTTTATTCGAACAACACCAAAAATACCGGTACCAGCTCATTTCGTTCACAAAAAACCCGTGATCCCCGATGGTAAAACGCTACCTTGAACTCCGCTCTCTCGATGAGGCCCTCCGGCTCCTCACGGCCTCGTTCCCTACCCCGTCCCGGACCGAGACCGTTCCGGTGACGGAGGCATCCGGCAGGGTTGTTGCGGAGCCGGTCTTTGCGCAGTATTCCGTCCCGGAAGTCAGCGTCTCTGCCATGGACGGCATCGCGGTAAGGAGCAGGGAGACGATTGGTGCTTCCGACAGGACCCCGCTTTCGCTCATGCATGCAGTCAGGGTCAACACGGGGAATGTCCTACCGCCGGAGTTCGATGCGGTCATCATGATCGAGGATGTCTGGGAAGATGGTGGCCGCTACCAGATCCGAAAGTCCGCCCCTCCCCGGCAACATGTCCGCCCTGCAGGAGAGGATGTCAAACA
>Ga0209310_1001386_pt1 | contig 18555 bp, 22 predicted proteins | sample AD_UKC030_MetaG_FD_184415 | JGI IMG/M metagenome (GOLD analysis project Ga0209310, IMG submission 184415) | Active sludge microbial communities of municipal wastewater-treating anaerobic digesters from USA - AD_UKC030_MetaG (SPAdes) (version 2) | ecosystem: Engineered > Bioreactor > Anaerobic >... | reverse complement strand
GATATTCGGCGGCAGCGAGATGTTCCCCTTGACCTTCTGGCGAATCTTCGCGGCGTAGTCCTGCAGCCCCTTCTTGCCGGCAGCCGCGCGCTGTTCGGCCTCGGCGGCGGCGGCCTTGGCCATCTGCTGCGAGTTGTTCGGGCGCGGGCTGCGCTCGGCGGCCTCGCGCTTGAGCATCTCGCTGAAATCGGGCGCCTTGGGTTCGGGTTTTACCTCGGGTTTGGGCTCCGGCTTTTTCGGCTCCGGCCGGAGGTCGGGTTTGGACTCGGGTTTTTTGGGCTCGGGCTTGGGTTCCGTCTTCGGCTCAGGTTTTTTGGGTTCCGGTTCGGGCTTCTTCGGCTCCGGTTCGGGCTTCTTCGGCTCCGGTTTGGGCGGCTTCTTTTCTTCCTTGATCGCGATGTCCGGCTTTTTTGGCGCTGGCGGCTCCGGCTTCGGTTCGACCTTGGGTTGCGGTTTGGGCTCCGGTCGTGGCTCCGGTTTTGTTTCCGGGGGCGTTAGCGGTGCCAATGCTTGAACAGCAGGGGTCGGCGTAGCCGACCACAATTCAACCTCCATTACCTCCGGCTGCTTGTTTTTCCACTGTACGCCGAGGAACAGTGCGAGAACCAACCCGGCGTGCACTAAAACAGTGAACGCCAGTGCAAACTTCTTGCCGGACTCTTCGCGTATTTCGTCAATCATTAAGATTTATTTGGCGGCAGTTTCCAAACCAACTTTTCTAAAGCCGAGTTTCTTGACCTCTCCCAAGACCCCAGTAATGTTCTTGTACTGAGTATCTTGATCGCCAGCAATCAATACTGCTGTCGGATTTTTCTCGTCGCCAATATTCATCGGAGCCAATGTTTCTCGCAGCTCCTTAAGGTTTTTTACTTTGCTTGACTTGCCATTTACGTCAAAGACCTTGAGCGAACCATTATCTTCGACTTGAATCCGAATAAATTTGTCCGGTTTAGTGGAAGCCTGACCTGCGGAAGGAAGATTTACTTCTCCAGTCATCATCGGTGTCGTCACCATGAAGATGACAAGCAGCACCAGCATGACGTCGATGTAAGGGACGACGTTGATTTCGTTCTTGAGGCGGCGCTGGCGCATGGCTTAACGCATCTGCCGCTGCAGGATGTTGGAAAACTCTTCCATGAACGACTCGTAGCGGGTCGCCAGGCGGTCGATGTCATGGGCGAAGCGGTTGTAGGCGAGTACCGCGGGGATCGCCGCGAAGAGGCCGATGGCGGTGGCGACCAGCGCCTCGGCAATGCCCGGCGCGACGGCGGAGAGCGTCGCCTGGCCGACATTGGAGAGGCCGCGGAAGGAGTGCATGATGCCCCAGACGGTGCCGAACAGGCCGATGTAGGGCGATACCGAGCCGACCGAGGCGAGGAAGGCGAGGTGCGCTTCCAGTGCATCCATCTCGCGCTGGTAGGTGGCGCGCATGGCGCGACGCGAACCGTCGACGATGTCTTTCGGATCGAGGTTCTTCTGGCCGCGCAATTTGGTGAATTCGCGAAAACCGGCTTCGAAGATGCGTTCCATGGAACCGGCATGGTGGCGGTCGTTGACCGCGCTGTTGTAGAGATTGTTGAGGTCGCCGCCCGACCAGAAGTCGCGCTCGAAGGTCTCGGTCTTGCTGCGCGCCAGCTTGACCGTGTACCACTTCATGAAGATGTAGTACCAGGACATGAAGGAGACGCCGGCCAGCAGGGCCATGACGGCCTGCACGACGGCGCTGGCGTTGAGGATCAGGTGGAGGATGGAAAGATCCTGGGTGACGTTCATTTGAGAGCTTCCAGTTTGCGGTGCAGGAATTCGGGGATCGGCGCCGGGGCCATCTTGCCGATGTCGACACAGGCGATCTCGACGGTGCCGGTGACCAGTTCCTCGTCGCCGCGCCGCACGTGCTGGCGGAAGACGACGCGGACGCGGGTGAGTTTTTCGACTTCGAGGCCGACCGTCAACTGGTCGTCGAGCCGCGCCGGCTTCAGGTATTCGCAGCTGGCCTTGCGCGCCATGAAGGCGATCCCGGCATCCGTCGCGAGCTGCGACTGGTCATGGCCGACCTGGCGCATCCACTCGGTGCGGCAGCGCTCGAAGAACTTCAGGTAATTGGCGTAGTAAACCACCCCGCCTGCATCGGTATCTTCGTAGTAAATCCGTACCGGGATGGAGAAGGCGTTCGGCTTCGGCTCGTATTTCATCCTCCAATTTTACCTTGCTTGGCAACAATCGTATGTAACCGTATGTTGCCGCAGGGAAAAATCACGATTCGCGCGCAGTTTTATCGTCGGGGCGCGGCGGTGTCGGCTGCGTGGTCTTGGGCGTCATGTCGATCTTGACGCCGCCGAGGCTCTGGGTGATCTCGATGATGCCGTTGACAATCCGCTGGGTCGGATTTTTCTGGCAGTAACTGTCGATCAGTGTGACCAGTATCTTGGTGTCGGCGACAACCGATGGGGCCATGTCGCGGCCGATCCGAGCATAGATGTTGTGGCCAGCGATGAATCCCTGCGCCCATTCGAGCATCGTAGCACGGGCTTCGCCGTTGTTACTGTCCTTCCAGGCGCTCCATTCCGAACATTTGCGGATGCCCATTCCGGAAATCCGGACGTCGGCCGCTGTGGCGACTGGGGTGGCGACAGAAAGGACGAGAGCCAGAGCAGCGAGTGTGCTCAGGGCGTGGTAGCGCATAGGATGATTCCGGAAGGTGATTTCAGGCTTGCAGTGTAGCAGTCCACATGACGGTTATTCGTCTGCCAGCAGGTCGCGGACGACCGCACTGTTCGGTTCGGCCAGCCCCAGGTGCCGGTAGATGGCTGGCGTCGCGATTCGGCCGCGCAGGGTGCGTTGCAGGTAGCCCTGCTGGATGAGGTAGGGTTCGAGCACGTCCTCGATGGTGTCGCGCGCTTCGCCGATGGCGGCGGCGAGGTTGTCGACGCCGACCGGCCCGCCGCCGAATTTGTCGATCACCGCCGAGAGCAGCTTGCGATCCATGATGTCCAGCCCGGCTGCGTCGACGTCGAGCATCAGCAGCGCGGCATCGGCGACGGCGCGGGTGATCTGGCCATCGGCCTTGACTTCGGCATAGTCGCGGACGCGGCGCAGCAGGCGGTTGACGATGCGCGGCGTGCCGCGCGCCCGCTTGGCGATTTCGAACGCACCGTCGGGATCAATCGGGGCACCGAGCAGCGTCGCCGAGCGGGTGACGATGCTTTGCAGTTCTTCGGCATTGTAGAACTCAAGGCGGGCGACGATGCCGAAGCGGTCGCGCAGCGGGTTGGTCAGCATGCCGGCACGGGTGGTGGCGCCGACCAGCGTGAACGGTGGCAGGTCAAGCTTGACGGAACGCGCGGCCGGGCCTTCGCCGATCATGATGTCGATCTGGAAATCTTCGAGCGCCGGGTAGAGAATTTCTTCGACCACCGGGCTGAGGCGATGGATTTCGTCGATGAACAGCACGTCGTGCGGTTCGAGATTGGTCAGGATGGCGGCGAGGTCGCCGGCGCGTTCGAGTACCGGGCCGGAGGTCTGGCGCAGGTTAACGCCCATTTCGTGGGCGACGATGTGGGCCAGCGTGGTTTTGCCCAGCCCGGGTGGGCCGAAGAGCAGTACGTGGTCGAGCGAGTCGCCGCGTTTGCGGGCAGCCTGGATGAAAATCTCCAGTTGTTCGCGAATCTTGACCTGGCCGGTGTAGTCGGCCAGCCGCTTGGGGCGCAAGGCGCGTTCAAGCGCTTCTTCCTGCGCCGATTTGGAATTCGGGGCAATCAGGCGGTCGACCGCAGCCAACTTGTCGGTTTCGATCATGCGGATTGTTCCTCTTCTCGCGTCCAGCGGCCAAGGAGCATGTGGCCGAGGGCCAGCAAAACCGGCCCGAGAAAGATGCCGATGAAACCGAAGACCAGCACGCCGCCGATGACGCCGAGCGCGATGAGCAGGATCGGTATGCCGGCGCCGCGGGCGATCAGGATCGGTTTCAGGAAATTGTCGATGCTGCTGATGACGAAGATACCGTACAGCACCAGAAAGATTGCCCAGCCGGTGTCGCCCTGACTGTAGAGCCAGGCAGCCGCGGCGCCCCAGATCAGTGGCGGACCGACCGGGATCATCGACAGGAAGAAGGTGGCGAAGCCGAGCAGGACAGCGCTCGGCACACCGGCAAGCAGAAAGCCGAGCATCGCCACCGTGCCCTGTGCGGCCGCCGTGCCGACGATGCCGAGCATGACGCCGACCACCGTGCCGCGTGCCCGCTCGATCATTTCCTCGCCCAGATCACCGCCCAGCTTGCGGGCGCCGACATAGAGCGCGTTGGCGATCTTCGCCCCGTCGCGGTAAAGAAAGAAAATGACGAACAAGGCCAGTATCAGTTGCAGCAGCCCGTTGCCGGCGATTTTTCCGGTGGCCAGCGCCAGCCGCCGGGCGGGGTCGATTAACTGCTTGAACATGGCGTTGAGTTCGGCGCGATTGCTGGCGATGCGGTGGTAGTTCGCCTCGATGTCGCTGCCGACCAGCGGAATTTCACCGAGAAATTTCGGCGGTTCGGCTGGCAGCCCCTGTTCTATCTGCGGGCGGAACTGCTCGACCAGCGTGTCCGCGCTGCTGACCAGGCTGCTGACCAGAAAAATCATCGGCAGCAGCATGATCAGGACCAGCAGCAAGGTCATCAGCGACGCGCCCAGCGTATTGCGCCCGCCGATGCGCGGCAGCAGTTTCTCCGCATACAGTTGCCAGGTGCAGATCCACAGCACGAAGGCGAACAGGATGGCGCCGATCATCGGCAACAACACCGCCACGCAGCCGACGATCAGCAGCGCGACCAGCGCGATCTGGGCCAGGCGTTTGGGATTGTCGTCGGTAAACACGCCCTAGACCTTGGACAGCAGCTTGAGCGCCTGGCGGATGCCGTCGGAAGTGCCGACATCGGCGGGCAATTGCCTGACGGCCGCGGCGGCTTCCTTTTCGTTGTAGCCGAGCGCCAGCAGGGCGTTGGAAATGTCCTGTTTTGCGTCGTCGACCGCAACAGGTAGCGAAACGCCGGTGGTATCGGCCAGCTTGCCCTTCAGTTCGAGCAACAGCCGCTCGGCTGTCTTCTTGCCGATGCCGGGCACCTTGATCAGCCGCCCCACCTCCTGCTGCGCGACCGCCGCCGCCAGATCACCGACCGAAAGGCCGGAGAGCACCGACAGCGCGGTCCGCGCGCCGATGCCGGAAATCTTCAGCAACTGGCGGAAGGCGAAGCGCTCGGCTTCGCTCTGGAAACCGTAGAGGAAATGCCCGTCCTCGCGCACCGCGAAATGGGTCAGCAGCGTCACCTTTTCGCCGCTGGCCGGCAGGTTGTAAAAGGTGCTCATCGGCACGTCGAGCTCATAGCCGACGCCATTCACGTCGACCACGATCTGCGGGGGATTTTTTTCGGCCAGCAGGCCGCTAAGTCGTCCAATCATGTCGCTATGCTAACCGATCAGCCGCCCGCCGCGAACGCGAAAACCGGTCGTCGCCAGCGCCCCCAGCCCCTGCCCGCCGTGCGCGTGGCAGATCGCGCAGGCCAGCGCGTCGGCGGCATCGGCAGTCGGCGCGCCAGGCAGATTCAGCAGCCGGACGACCATATGCTGCACCTGTTCCTTGGCCGCCTTGCCCTGCCCGACGACCGCCTGCTTGACCTGCAGCGCGGTGTATTCGGCAACCGGCAACTCCGCATGCACCAGCGCGCTGAGTGCCGCGCCGCGTGCCTGGCCGAGCAGCAGTGTCGACTGCGGGTTTACGTTGACGAACACTTTTTCCACCGCCGCCTGGTCCGGCGCATAGGTGGCGATGACTTCGCTGATGCCGGCGAACAGGGTTTTAATCCGCTCCGGCAGCGATTGCTTGTCGTTCGACTTGATGCAGCCGCTCGCCACATAGACGAGTTGGTTACCATGCTTCTCGATGATGCCGAAGCCGGTCACCCGCAGGCCGGGATCGATGCCGAGAATGCGCGGCGCGTTCATTTCGCCGGCCGCGCCACCAAATAGACGCCGCTCACCGCCAAGGCCATGCCGATGGTTGCGGTCAACGTCAGTTTTTCGCCAAAAATGGCCCAGGCGATCAGTGCCGTCGACAGGGGCGTCAGGTAGAACAGGCTGGCCACATTCACCGCGCTGCCGCTGCGGATCAGCAGATTGAGCAGGCTGATGGCGCCCAGTGAAAGCACCAGCACCAGCCAGCCGAGGGCGAAGATGAAGTCGCCTGTCCACTCGATCCGGAAATCCTCGAACAGGGCAATGGCGATGGCGGTGACGATGGCGGTCGGCACGAACTGGATGACCGACCCCGTGCGCAGGTCGAACCGGGCGCAGAAGCGCTTCTGGTAGAGCGTGCCGGCGGTAATGCCGAGCAGTGCGACGAGTGCCGGAATCAGCATCGGGCCGAGTGCCACATCGCCGAATTTGCCGGAAACCACCAGCCCTACGCCAATGAAACCGAGCGCCAAGCCGACCCATTGCCGCCCATTGACCTGCTCGCCCAGAAGCCAGCCGGCACCGAGCGCCGTCAGCAACGGCTGCATGCCGACCACCAGCGCCGTTACGCCGGCCGGCAAGCCGTGCTTGATGGCGACAAAGACGCCGCCAAGGTACACGGCATGCACCAACAAGCCGGAAACGCCGATGTGCAGCCACTGCGCCGGATCATCCGGCCACGGTGCGCGAGTGGTCAGGGCGATCAGCAACATCAGCGCAATCACGAAGCCGTAGCGGACGAGCAGAAAGGATAGCGGCTCGGCGTACGGCAAGCCGTATTTGGCGCCGATGAAGCCGGTGCTCCACAAAAAAACGAAGAGGATGGGGTAAAGGCGCTGCATCAAACAAAAAGGCGGCCTTCAGCGCCGCCTTGTCTGAAAGCGCAGTAGGCGCTCACTCGTCGATCACCGCAGTGGTGTAGATTTCCTGCACATCGTCCAGGTTTTCCAGTGCGTCGAGTAGCTTCTGCATCTTCACCGCGTCGTCGCCGGTGAAGACGTTTTCGCCTTCCGGCTTCATCGTCACCTCGCCGAATTCCGGCTTGAAACCGGCGGCTTCCAGCGCGTCCTTGACGGCGATGAAGTCGTTCGGCGCGGTCAACACTTCGATCGAACCGTCGTCGTTGGTCGCCACATCCTCGGCGCCGGCCTCGATGGCGGCATCCATCAGCGCTGCCTCGTCGGTACCGGGGGCGAAGATCATCTGGCCGCAGTGCTTGAACTGGAAGGCCACGCAGCCGTCGCTGCCCATGTTGCCGCCGTACTTGGAAAAGGCGTGGCGGACTTCTGCCACCGTACGCACCTTGTTGTCGGTCAGGCAATCGACCATGATTGCCGCGCCGCCGATGCCGTAACCTTCGTAACGGATCTCGACGTACTCGACGCCTTCCAACTCGCCGGTGCCCTTCTTGATCGCGGTGTCGATCTTGTCCTTGGGCATGTTGACACCCTTGGCCTTGTCGACCGCGACGCGCAGGCGCGGGTTGAAGTTGATGTCGCCGCCGCCCATCTTGGACGCAACGGTAATTTCCTTGGCGATCTTGGAGAAAGCGGCGCCGCGCTTTTCATCCTGACGGCCCTTGCGGTGCTGAATATTGGCCCACTTGGAATGACCAGCCATGCTGTTTCCCTGAATACGAATAACGAAGAAGGCAAGATTTTACCCGCCGCCAGCCATCTCGTCAGGCCCGCGTGGTTTTTCCGGCGCGGCCGGTCGCCGTTGGGTGTGCTTGTTGCTTGTCTGAGTTCGACATTGTTCAAAACGATAGCGCAAAATGAGAAGACCCACCCTTTATCAAAGTCTGAAAGCCAAGCGCCGCAGCCAGCAAATGGTGATCGGCGTCACCTGGTATACCGAAGAAACTTGGGCCAAAGTAAAAGCCACGGCCACCGATCCCGAGTGTTTCGACGAATCGTTCGACAAGTGGAAAGCCGCAGCCGTGGTGGCTCGGCGCAATTTCCAGCGCTCCGGCGTGATGGCCCTTGAGTGCCAGATCGATCCGGAAAAATTCTTCGCCTGGTGTGCCGCCAACAGTCTGGAAAACAATTCGACCTCGCGGGGGGAGTTTGTCTCGGAAGTGTTGAGCGCGGCACACAACGAGCCGACCTGAACCTGACCGCTTGTCGGACAGCCGACAAATCGGCTTCTGGTCTGGCCGGCGTAGCGGTCGGCGCAGCGCAATTTAACGATTCGCCAGCGTGGCATTGCTAGAATGGCGGGATACTTTTTCCGCCGGAGTCAGCCGCCATGTCCGAACCCCTCTACCTCGCCAAGTCCGAAGACGGCTACCCTGCCCTGCTGCCGCAGATGGCCAATCGCCACGGCCTGATCACCGGCGCTACCGGCACCGGCAAGACGGTGACCCTGCAGTCGATGGCCGAGCGCCTGTCGTTTGCCGGCGTGCCGGTGTTCATGGCCGACGTCAAAGGCGACCTTTCCGGCATGGGCGCCGCCGGCGTCGTCACGCCGAAGCTGGAGGCCCGTTTGAAAGACCTCGGCCTCGAAGGCTTCGCCCCCTACGCCAATCCGGTCGCTTTCTGGGACGTTTTCGGCGAGGGCGGCATTCCCGTACGCGCTACCATTTCCGACATGGGGCCGCTGCTGCTCGCCCGCCTGCTTAATCTTAACGATACCCAGGCCGGTGTTCTGCAATTGGTCTTCAAGATTGCCGACGACAAAGGGCTGCTGCTGATCGACCTGAAAGACCTGCGCGCCAGCATCCAGTACGTCGGCGAGAACGCCAAGGAGTTCACCACCGAATACGGCAACGTCTCGACCGCTTCGATCGGCGCCATCCAGCGCGGCCTGCTGACGCTGGAGCAACAGGGCGGCGACCAGTTCTTCGGCGAGCCGATGCTCGACATCAACGACCTGATGAAGGTCGACGAAAACGGGCGCGGCGTCATCAACATTCTTTCCGCTGAAAAGCTGGTGCAGGCGCCGGCGCTCTACTCCACCTTCCTGCTCTGGATGCTCTCTGAACTCTTCGAGCAATTGCCGGAAGCCGGTGACCTCGACAAGCCCAAGCTCGTCTTCTTTTTCGACGAAGCCCACCTGCTGTTCAGCGATGCCCCGCAGGCGCTGACCGACAAGGTCGAACAAGTGGTGCGCCTGATCCGTTCCAAGGGCGTCGGCGTCTATTTCGTCACGCAAAATCCGCTTGATGTCCCGGAAAAAATCCTCGGCCAGCTCGGCAACCGCGTTCAGCACGCTCTGCGCGCTTTCACGCCGCGTGATCAGAAAGCCGTGCAGTCGGCGGCGCAGACCATGCGCGCCAACCCGAAATTCGATGCCGCCGCCGTCATCACCGAACTCGGCGTCGGCGAGGCGCTCGTCTCCTTCCTCGATGAAAAAGGTCGCCCGACCATCGTTGAACGCAGCACCATCTTTCCGCCCGCCTCGCGCCTCGGCCCGCTGACCGCCGCCGAGCGTCAGGCCATGATCCAGGCCTCGCCACTGCTCGCTACCTATGGCCAGACGGTCGACCGCGAATCCGCCTACGAAATCCTGCGCGGCAAGCCGGCTGCCACCCAGGCGGCGCCCGGCGCCATCCCAGCCCCGCCGGCAAGCGGCGGCGGGCTGGACGCCAACGAATGGGGCAACCATACGAACCAAGCGCAAACGCAACCCAAAGCCCGCCCGGCACCCGCCCCACGCCAAAGCGCCCCGGCCCCGCAGCAAGCGCCGGAGGGCGGCATTCTCGACAGCATCGGCGACCTGCTCGGCGGCAGTACCGGCCCGCGCGGCGGCCACCGCGAAGGTGTTCTTGAAGCCGCTGCCAAGAGCGCGGCGCGCGGCATGGCCAGCAGTGTCGGGCGCGGGTTGGGCAATCAAATTTTGCGCGGCGTGCTGGGGTCGATTCTCGGCGGGCGGCGCTGATGTTGGACAGGGCGTTTGCCGAGCACTTCGCCGCTGACTGGGTCGCCGCGTGGAATGCCCATGATCTCGACAGGATTCTGGCGCACTACGCCGACGCCTTCGAGATGACCTCGCCGGTGATCGTTCAGATCGCCGGTGAACCCTCGGGCACGTTATGTGGCAAGCAGGCGGTCGGCGCGTATTGGCAAAAAGCGTTGCAGCTGATTCCGGATTTGCAATTCGAGCTGATTTCGCTTCTCGTCGGCGTGGGCAGCATCACGCTTTATTACAAGGGAGCCCGCGGGCGGCTGGCAGCGGAAGTCTTCCACTTTGGCCCTGACCGGAAAGTCGTCAAGGCCTTCGCCCACTACGCCGGCTGAATTTGGTTTTTGGGCATTTTGGCGGGTCGACCGCAACCGGTGTGCCGCCGCTCAGATCCAGCGCCGGTCGGCGGTAAACATGATGCCGAGCCAGGCTTGTTCCAGTGGCAGGCCGATGGCGTCCCAGATGCGGCTGCGCAGCCGATCCAGTTCGGGAACGCTCTGCGGCCTGAAATTGGGGCCGGCCACGATGTTGATCTCGATGAAATGGATGCGCCCGGTTTTGGCGATGTGGGTCGAGTAATCGACGATGTCCTCGGCCGCCGTGATGTCGCGCATCACCGCATTGACGCGCTGGGCGACTGTGTCATCGGGGTTGGTGATCTGCAGGACTTCGCGCATGTTCTCGTAGAGAATCTTGAGCGGCACCGGGATCAGCAGCAGCGCCATCAGTACCAGCACCGCGCTATCGGCATAGCGCCCCCACCATTCGCGCCAGGGTTCGGGCAGCACCCAGACCATGGCGAAGCCGAGCATGGTGACGAGGCTGAAGCTCATGCTGATCATCCATTCGCGGGCGTCGTTGCGGATCAGCTACGAGCCGGTGCGCTTGGCCACGCGGGTTTCGTAGGCCCAGACGACAGCGCAGACGGCGGCACTGAGCAGGCTGTAGATGACCACGCTGCCGGCGTCGACCACATGGCCGCCGATGCGCAGGCCCTCGAGCCCGTTGAACAGCGCGTAGAGGCAAACGACCAGCAGGATCAGGTTGTTGAAACTGTTGACCAGCGGCTCGATGTGCGCGTAACCGTACTGGAAGCGGCGGTCGGCCGGCTTTTCGACGATGCGCGCGGCCAGCAGGTAGAGGCCGGAGCCGACCAGGCTGGTGAGCGCGTAGAGGCCGTCGAGCATGACCGCTTCGGAGCAGATGTAGAGCCCGTAGCCGATGCCGGCGATGGCGAGCCCGACGATGGTAAGGACCGAAATTCGCAGCGTGCGTTGTTCGAGCCGGTTGGCCTGTTGCCGGGTCAGTTTCTGGTACATGATTGGTAGCGTGGGCAGGGTGAGGCAGTTGTGGGGTGCCAGCAAATTGTCATGGCGAATATCGACTGCGGATATTACCAATTGCCAATATCCTTGAGCGTGTATTCAATGGCTGCCTGAACGCGAATTAACTTGAGCGAACTTGAAGAAACCGAATACCCCGACAAGCATTCCCGCCTGGGGGGCCGCGCTGGCCTTGCTGGCGGCGCTCGGCTTTTCGCTGAAGGCGATTTTCGTCAAGCTGGCCTACCCTTATGGCGTGGACGCGATCACCTTGCTCGCGCTGCGCATGGGCTTCGCACTGCCGGTCTTCCTGTGGGTCGGCCTGGCCGAGCATCGGCGGGCCAGCGGCAAGCTGGCGCATGGTGACTGGTGGCGACTTTTCGTGCTCGGCTGCCTGGGCTACTACGGGGCCAGCATCCTCGATTTCTGGGGACTGCAATTCATTTCCGCTGGGTTGGAGCGCCTGATCCTGTTCACCTATCCGACGCTGACCATCCTGATCGGCGTGCTGTTTCAGGGCAAGACCTTTTCCCGGCGCGAAGCGATTGCGCTGGTGCTCTGCTACACCGGCATCGGCTTCGCGTTCGCCCACGATCTCGGGCAGGGCGAAGCGCGCGACGTATGGATCGGCGGCGCGCTGGTCTTCGCCTCCAGCGTTTCTTATGCGCTCTACCTGTCGGGCAGCGCGCCGATGATCGGCCGGTTGGGCGCCATGCGTTTCTCGGCGCTGGCGATGTTGATGTCGTCGGCGGTCACGTTGCTGCATTTTTGCCTCGTCCAGCCGTTGACCGCGTTCATCCAGCCGTGGCCGGTATACGGCTGGGGGCTGGCGATGGCGCTGTTCGCCACCGTTATTCCTGTCTTTGCGCAGTCGGCGGCGATCCGTCGGCTGGGGGCGGGACGCGCCTCGCTATATGGCATGGTCGGCCCGCTGCTGACCATCGGCTTCGGCTGGTGGTTGCTGAGCGAGTCGATCTCAGTGGCGCAGATGATCGGTGCCGCATTGGTCGTCGCCGGGATTCTGATCGTCAGTCGCAAATGAAGGCGCACGCTTCGGGTTAGAATCCCGGCATGATCGGCATCCTCCTTATCACCCATGGCAGCTACGGCGAGGCACTCGTGCAAAACGCCTGTCATGTGCTGAACAAGCGTCCTGCCCAGCTCAACCAGCTGGGCGTGGCGGCGCAGGACGATCCGCTCGACCTCTTGCCGCTGGCGCGCCGGATGCTCGGTCTGGTCGACAATGGCAAGGGTGTGCTGGTGCTGACCGACATTTTCGGCGCCACGCCCTCCAATCTGGCGCTCAAGCTGCTCGAACCGGGGCGTGTCGAAGGCATCGCCGGCGTCAATCTGCCGATGCTGCTGCGCGCCCTGACCTATCGCGAACGGGGCATGGAAACCTTGCTCATCCGCGCCATCGCCGGTGGGCGCGACGGCGTACTCAACATGCAGGACTGAACGATGCTGACCAGAGAAACCGAAATCATCAACAAGCTCGGCCTGCATGCGCGGGCCTCCGCCAAGCTGACCCAGCTCGCCGGCAAGTTCAAGTGCGAAGTCTGGATGGCCAAGGGGCCGCGCCGCATCAACGCCAAGAGCATCATGGGCGTGATGATGCTGGCCGCCGGCAAGGGCTCCAAGGTAACGCTGGAAACCAACGGTGCCGACGAGCAGGAAGCGATGGATGCGCTGCTGGCACTGATTGCCGACTATTTCGGCGAAGGGGAATAAGGTATGAGCTTCACGCTGCATGGTCTTGGCGTTTCCGGTGGCATCGCCATCGGGCGCGCCATGCTCATGTCGCATGCGACGCTCGAGGTGTCGCACCTGACCATCGCGCCGCGCATGGTCGATAAGGAGATCGCCCGCTTCGACGCGGCCGTCAAGGCGGTCAAGAGCGAGCTGGGCACGATGAAGGAGACGACCGAGCACGCGCCGGCCGAGCTGGCTGCTTTCATCGACATCCACACCATGTTCCTCGAGGATCCGGAACTGGTCGACAAGCCGCGTGAGATCATCCGCGAGCGCCGCTGCAATGCCGAATGGGCGATGGTGCAGCAGATGGAGTACCTCGTCGCGCAGTTCGAACAATTCGAAGACCCCTATCTGCGTGAGCGCAAGCTCGATGTCGTGCAGGTCGTCGAGCGGGTCATCAAGGAGCTGTTGGGCCACCCCGGGCGCGCCGTGATGAAGACGGCCAAGGGCGTCACCGAGGAAATGCTGATCGTCGTCGCCCACGACCTTTCCCCGGCCGATGTCATCGCCTTCAAGGATCACCGTTTCGCCTCGTTCATCACCGATGTCGGCGGCTCGACCTCGCATACCGCGATCCTGGCACGCAGCCTGGCGATCCCGTCGGTGGTTGGCATGGAGAACGCGCGCTCGCTGATCCGCGACGGCGAGCAACTGATCGTCGATGGCAACCGCGGCGTCGTCATCGTCAATCCGGATCAGCGCGTGCTGGAGGAATACCAGCTCCGCAGGCACCAGATCGAGCTGGAAAAAACCAAGCTCAAACGGCTCAAGACCGCTCCGTCGCAGAGTATCGACGGCGTCGACGTCAAGCTATTCGCCAATATCGAACTACCGGGCGACGTGCCGGGTGCGCTCGAGGCCGGCGCCGAAGGGATCGGCCTGTTCCGCACCGAGTTCCTCTTCCTTGATCGCGGCGACATGCCCGACGAGCAGGAGCAATACGAAGCCTACAAGAAAGTGGTCAAGGGGATGGGCGGGCGCCCGGTCACCATCCGCACCTTCGACCTCGGCAACGACAAGGACATCCGCCCCGACGACAATTTTGGCGATCGTGTGCAGACCAATCCGGCCCTCGGTCGGCGCGCCATCCGCCTTTCGCTGGCCGAGCCGCGCATGTTCCAGACGCAGTTGCGCGCCATCCTGCGTGCCAGCAAATACGGGCCGATCAAGCTGCTGATTCCGATGCTGGCGCATGCCCACGAGATCGACCAGACGCTGGCCGCGCTGGAGCAAGCCAAATCCAGCCTGCGCGGCGAGAAAGTCACCTTCGACGAAAACATCGAAGTCGGCGGCATGATCGAAATCCCGGCCGCGGCGCTCGCCGTCGGCCTCTTCCTGCGCCGACTCGATTTCCTGTCGATCGGCACCAACGACCTGATTCAATACACCCTGGCCATTGACCGTTCCGACGAGCAGGTGTCCAGCCTCTACGACCCGCTGCACCCGGCGGTGTTGATGCTGATCGCCCACACCCTGGCCAGCGCCGAGAAGGTCAACATCCCGGTTTCCGTGTGCGGCGAAATGGCCGGCGACCCGAAACTCACCCGCCTGCTGCTCGGCATGGGGCTGCGCATATTCTCGATGCATCCGTCGCAGATCCTCAAGGTCAAGAGTCGGGTGCTGAAGTCGGACGTGAACGAACTGGTGCCCAATGTGCGCCGCATCCTGCGTCTCGACGAGCCGGGCAAACTGCAGGAAGCCCTGGAAAAGCTCAACGCCTGAATCGCAGCGTCGCCGGTTGCGGTCGACCCCGGAAAAAGGGCAAAAATGCCCAGCGAGCGCGCTCCTCGATGGGCGTCTGCGCCTGCTTCAAAGGAATTAGACAAATTGTCGCGCGACAATTTGTCGCATTCCCAGGCCGCGCCCGGTGGCGCAAAATCCCCGCCTTGATAAAAAGCTGATCAGTATCTTCGGGGGGTTTCCATGTTCGCACGTCGTCGCCCGATCGCGCTCGCGGTCGGTTCCGCATTCTTGTTGCCCGCACTGTTGCCGGTACCTGCACTGGCCGAGGAGGTAGCCGTCATGCCAGATGTGGTGGTCTCTGCCACGCGCATGGAAACTGCCTTCCCGCTCAATACCGACAGCGCCGACCGGGCTGCGGTCGTCCGCCAGCTTCCCTATACCAGCGACACTGCGCGGTTACTGAGCGACTTTCCCGGCTACAGCACCTACACCGGTGGCGGCGTGTCCAGCCTGCCATCGATCCGCGGCATGGCCGATGACCGTGTGCGGGTCAACATCGACGGCATGGATCTGCAGTCCGCCTGCGGTAATCACATGAATCCGGCCATGTCCTACATCGACCCGAGCAACGTCGGGCGCACCACCATGCAGGCTGGCGTCACGCCGGTCAGTGCCGGTGGCGACAGCATCGCCGGCACCATCGTTATCGACTCGATAACGCCGATTTTCGCCCAGGCTGGCCAGGGCACGATTTTCGGCGGCAGCATTTCAGGTTTCGTACGTAGCAACGGCAACGCCAATGGCGGCAGCATAAAGGCCTACGCGGCAAATGAAAGCCTGTCCATCGCTGCAACTGCCGCTTACTCCAAGTCCGGCAATTACAAGGACGGTGGCGGTCAGGAGGTCAAATCGACGCAATATGATTCGCAGAATCAGACGTTCAGTCTTGCGCTGCGCGGCGATGAGGACCTCTTCGTGGTCAACGTCGGCCACCAGAACATCCCTTACCAGGCCTTTCCCAATGCCCGCATGGACATGACCTCAAACGAAAGCAATTTCGTCAATGGTCGATATCTGGGCACCTTCGGTTGGGGCACGCTCGATGCACGTGCCTACTACCAGCACGTCAAGCATGAAATGGGTTTCCTCAAGGACAAGGGCGGCGAGATGCCGATGAACACCGACGGCGAGAATTTCGGCTACTCGCTGAAGGCCGAGATCCCGCTCAATGAGCGCGATATCCTGCGCATCGGCAATGAATTCAACCGTTTCAACCTCGACGACTGGTGGCCGCCGGTTGCCGGCAGCATGATGATGGGGCCGGGTACCTTCGAGAACATCAACAATGGCCACCGCTCGCGTATCGGTACCTTTATCGAATGGGAAGCCAAGTGGACCCCGCAATGGATCACCCTGCTCGGTGCCCGGCATGATTATGTGACCATGGATACCGGCCCAGTCAGACCGTACGACTGGCGCAACCCGATTCCGATGGGAGGCATGGGAGGAATGGGGGGGATGGGTGGAATGGGCGGCATGGGCATGGACAACCCCGACGCGCCAGCCGCTGCGGCTTTCAATGCCCAGGACCGCAAGCGCAGCGACAATCTGTTCGACCTGACGGCGCTCACCCGCTACCTGGCTTCAGAAACCAACAGTTATGAACTCGGCTACGCGCGCAAGAGCCGTGCGCCCAATTTGTACGAACGCTATGCCTGGGGCAACGGCGCCATGGCCATGGACATGAACGGCTGGTTCGGTGACGGCAACGGCTACATCGGCAACCTCGAACTCAAGCCCGAGGTCGCGCACACCGTCAACGCCTCGGCCATCTGGAACAATGCCGCCAAGACGGCAGAGCTGCGCGTCACGCCCTACTACTCGTACGTCAATGATTACATCGACGTCAATCGCTGCGCGCCGTCCGTCGGTGGCGCCTGCAAAACGCCTGGCAACCAGACGGCAAGCACCGGCTTCGTCTTCCTGCAGTTTGCCAATCACGACGCCCGCATTTACGGGATTGACGTTTCTGGTCGTTTGCCGCTCGGCGAGTCAACACCGATCGGGGATTTCTCCATGCGCGGCTTCCTCGGCTATGTCAACGGAAAGAACCTCGACACTGACGAGAACCTCTACCACATGATGCCGTTCAACGCGAAGCTGGCTGCCGACCATCGCCTCGGCCAGTGGTCGAACACACTGGAATTCCAGCTGGTCGCGGCCAAGGACGACGTCCAGTGGGTGCGCAATGAACTGAAAACGGCGGGTTACGGACTGGTCAACCTGCGTACCAGCTACCAATGGACCAAGTTCCGGATCGATGCCGGCATCGAGAACCTGTTCGACAAGAACTACGACCTGCCGCTGGGCGGTGCCTACTTGGGCGAGCGGCCGATGGTCTGGGGTATTCCGGTGGCTGGCATGGGGCGCAACTTCTATCTTGGGGCGACGCTGCAGTTCTGATGCCACAAGCGCGCCACGCCCTATCTTTCCGGCCGGGCGCGCCGATCTACGGGATCGGCGTCGCCGGGCTGGCCTGGCGCGTCGAGCGCGGCTCGGTGCGACTGGACGGTAACGGTACGCCGGGCGAGGCGCGCTTCGCCAGCCTGGCGTTGCCGGGCGACATCATCGGCAGCGAGGCCATGCTCTTCGGCACCTATGCCTTCGCCGCCAGCGCGCTAACCGAATGCGAGCTCTCACCGTGGCCAGAAGGTGCTGCCAGCGCCCGCAGTGGTTCGCTGCTCAAGTCGCTGGCAACTGCCCAGCGGCGGGCAGCCGATCTCGTTGCGTTACGCGGCGGCGAAGCCGTTCGCCGGGTGATTGGCCTGATCCGTATCATGGCCAGCAGTTACGATGATGCCGCGCAACACGTCGTCCTGCCAACGCGCCAGGACATCGCCGACATCACGGCACTGCGTCTGGAAACCGTCTCGCGCATCATCAAACGCCTGGAGCGTGACGGCCTGCTGCAGCCCGTGCGCATCGATGGCGTGCACGCGACGCGCAGCTTTGCCGTCGATTTCGGGCGGCTCGCTGTCTAGCGGCCGGCGGCTTGCTCTCTGCTGGAGGGCGGGGGCCGATTACAATAAGACAATGAAGGCTGATCTTCTTGCCGATCCAGTTCCGGCTCGCCTGCTGCCGCATTACCTGCCCTACCTGACGCTGTCGCTGCTGGTACACGCACTGCTGGTGCTCTGGCCGCGCTTCGGCGCGTATCAGGAGGTGCTGCCACCGCTGGTCGAAGTGCTGGTAGTCAGTTTCGTCGCTCCGCCTGCACCACTTCCAGCAGTTGGGGCCGAGGTTCGTCCTGCGGAACCGGCTCACATTCCGCCACCGCCGCAAAGAGTGACGCGTACGCCGCGCACGCCAGTCGCCGCCGTCAATCGAAACAACGCACCGTTTGCCGTCAGTGCCACGCCGGATACCGTAGCGGCCGCACCCCTGCCCATGGCCCCAGCCGGCGATGGCCGGCCGCCGGCTGCACCCGTGCTCGCAACCGCGCCACGTTTCAATGCCGCCTACCTGCACAATCCGGCCCCGGTCTACCCACCGTCTTCCCGTCGTCTTGGCGAGGAAGGCAAGGTGCTGCTACACGTCAAAGTCAGCGCCGCAGGGCAGCCAGTTGCGGTCGACCTCGAAAAAAGCAGCAAATTCGAGCGGCTCGACGAAGCGGCGCGCCAAGCCGTCGCTCGTTGGCGCTTCGTGCCGGCCAAGCGCGGCGACGAAGCAGTCGAGGGTTCGGTAATCGTCCCGATCGTCTTCCGACTGGATGATTGACGACCAAGCGGGTAGAATCGGGAACTTGTCGTCGGACACCGGGTCATACCGGCGTCCAGAACTTTGGGGGCGACATGGCTTCGACGTGGGTTGCGAAGCAGGACAGGGCATACCGAGGGCCAGTGACCTCG
>Ga0209310_1001384_pt1 | contig 18568 bp, 16 predicted proteins | sample AD_UKC030_MetaG_FD_184415 | JGI IMG/M metagenome (GOLD analysis project Ga0209310, IMG submission 184415) | Active sludge microbial communities of municipal wastewater-treating anaerobic digesters from USA - AD_UKC030_MetaG (SPAdes) (version 2) | ecosystem: Engineered > Bioreactor > Anaerobic >... | reverse complement strand
GTCTATCTTCGCCGTCGCGACGCACATTACCGTATCCGCGCCGCCGTAGTATATCTTGACCGTGCCGTCCGGCTCCGGTATCGCGCCGCACGTGAAGACGACGTTATGTACATAACCGACCCTCTCGAAGACCTCATCGGGGCTCAGTATGAACTGGTCCGCTATGCCGAGCACCTTCGCAGGGTTTTTCAGGTCGTGCATCGCGACGCCGAGCCGATATGTCATCCCGTCCATCGTCCATGTGACACCGTGGTAGATGCTGAGCCAGCCCTTCTTCGTCTTTATCGGAGGCGCGCCCGCGCCTATCTTATGGTCTTCCCATATATGGTTGCCGTAAGGGGCCATTATATGCTCCTGTTCGCCCCAATGTACCAGGTCGGGCGAGTAGGATATCCATATGCCCTGGCGTCCGACGTTCGGGCGCTCGAAACGGCAGTACTTTCCCTTGATCTTCTCGGGGAAGAGGACGGAATTCCGGTAATCGATCGTCGTCGTCATCGCGACCCTCTCGAACTTCCGGAAATTCTTCGTCTTCGCGAGGCCTATCCTCATCCCGAGCCCGGAATAGCAGCTGTAGAAGATATAATAGGTGTCGCCGAGCTTCGTTACCCTCGGGTCCTCGATGCCCTTCTCCTCGTATCTCGCGAACGGGCCGGTAGTCGCCGGGACCATGACCGGCTTTGGGTGTATCCTGAAGTTGTAGCCGTCGTCGCTCTCTGCCAGGCCGAATACGCAGTTTCCGTTCAATAGCAGCACCCTCAAAAGCAGGATATACTTTCCGTTGTATTTCGCCGCGCCGGAATTATAGACGCACTCGCACGGGTAAGGCATATCCTCTTTCGTTATTATCGGGTTCTTCTCGTACTTCTTCGTGACAAACCTCATCTCATCCTCCTGTTGTTTAACGCGTTTTTCCGTACCATTCTTTCACGGCGTCCTGCGCGGGCTTGTTCTGTATATTGAACCCGCGGTCGGTGCTTCCGCCCATTCTATCATTTGTTCCCCAGTACCACCAATACATTCCGTAGAACCACGGCTTGTCCCAGAACGCCTCGAGCATCGCGGTGTAGCAGTCCTTCTGCAGCTCGAGGTCGACTTCCCTTCCGAGCTGGTGCTCCCACGGGGCTTTCGCCGCGCCGGTGGAGCTCTTGTATCCGACTTCCGTCAGCAGGACCGGCTTGCTTATCTTCTTCTGCCATGCCTCTATCGCTTCCATATGGGCCTTCCATCCCTGCCTCAGGTCTTCGATGGACGGCTTCTCCTTTTCTGATAACGGGAAATACGCGTCGAGGCCGGCGTAATCGAGCTTGTCCCAGAACGCGATGTTCTGGTACTCCTCGTTCCAGTTCGCCGCGTATGTTATCGGGCCGGAGAAGGCCTTCCTCACGGGCTGTATTACGTATGTGTCCCACATCTCGGGCTTCTCTACCGCGGGGACCGTAAGCTCAACGCCTATACAGAATATCTCAACGCCGTTCTCTTCCGCCAGTTTCGCGTAATGTGTTATGAACTCCCCGTAGCTGGTAAACCATGCTTCCCAGTCCACATCGTTACTGAATTGTATCTCCCCGCGCCAGCACCCGCTCTTTATGAGGTCGAGGTGCGGCTTCAGCATCACTTTAAGGCCTGCCTTATGCGCCTGCTCTATCGCGTGCACGACGCTTTCGTCGGTCGGGGTGTTGCCGCCCGGCCTTATCTGCGTCATGTTGTAATCGCCCTGGTACCATGTCGTGATTATCGCCGCGTATACGCATCCCATCGACGATAATTTCGAGAGCGACAGGTCGGAGAAACCCTTGCTGTACGCGACCCTGTCCCATGTTACATATGTCATGCCTTTCTGGAACTGCGGGAACGGCGGCCTGTCTATCGCTTTCCTCTTTATCACGGCGTCCGGCGATGCCGCTGCCGGGGCGGCCGGCTGCATCTCCTGTCCGGAAGACGCGGCCGGGGGCTCCTTCGCCGTATATTTTATCCTCGTGTCCGGCGGAGTGTTCGCCTGCGTCCTGCGGCTGCTGGCCGAGCTCAATATGAACCCCGCGAAGAACGCGACTATTATAAGTGCTGTTATTATCAGTTTTTTCCACAAAGACATCTGTTTATCTCCTTGGTCCATTATTTTCCGGGATAATTGCACTGTGGCGCCGGGGCCATGGCCCCGGCGCCGTGTGCGATCTTTTATTCCAGCCTTATGTTGTCTACGTAATACATGCCCTTCCACTCGGACTTGTTGTTCTCTACCCTGACGCCGAACTTGCGCACGTCTTTCCTGAAGTTGTCGTCGACGAGGGTGTTCTTCCAGTCCTTGCTTCCGGGAGCCAGGTTCGCGGTTACCGTCGTTACCTGTCCGGGCGTTAACGGGACCGTCTTGCTCATCTCGGTCCATTTCCATTCCTCGCCCGTGGTAAGGATTATCTTGCCCTTGAGCCCTGCCGGGGCATCCTTCGGGATGTATATGTCCACCGAGAGCTTGCTGTAAGCCGACCAGTCATAATAATCCTCGATCTCGATATACGCGCCCGACCATTTCCCGCTGATGTACTCGGAAACCACCTTCATCGACTTCTTGCCTTCCGAAGCCCAGTCAGACGACACCGAGACATCCCTTGCCACATGGTCTTCCTTTTCGAGGGCCCAATCCGGCACGCGCCATCCGCCGGTGTCGTCCTCGAAACCGTACAACACCGTCCCGGCCGCGTGAGAGAACCCGCTGATAGCGAGAAGTGACACGGCCAGAATTACCACTGCTAACCTGCCCATTGCAACTGCCTCCTTTCCCGGACTATCCTACTTCGCCTTTGAGTACCAACCGGCCAGGACCTTCTCCGCGAGTTTCCCTTTTATCGGGAAACCCAGCGGGCTGTCTACCTCCTGGGGGAATACATTCCACACGTAAAGCCCCGAAAACCACACCCGATTTGACATGACCGCCATAAGAGCGTCGAGGCAGTCAGCCTGCTCCCTCTGGTCTTCGGACTTCGATGTGACTTCCCACGGCCTTTTATTCGCGCCGTCCGCGCTGGCATACCCGGCTTCCGTAAAGATGACCGGCTTGTTTATGCCCTTCTTCTTTAAAAATTCCTCTATCTGCTTCGCTTCCCTCTCCCACGCCTGTACGAGCTCTTCTTGAACGGGATCGCTTTTGTTCGTAAGCGGGAAGTAAGCGTCTATCCCCATATAATCCAGGTCGTTCCAGAACGGGACATACTTGTACTCGTCCCAGTTCGCGGCGTATGTAATGGGCCCCTTGTATACGTCCCTGACGTCTTTTATGATCTTGCGCCACTGGGGTTCCCATTTCGTCGGGGTGCCCGAGAGTTCCGTGCCTATGCAGAATAGCTCGACGTTGAACTTTGCGGCGAACTTAGCGTACTTGAGTATGAAATCTTCGTAGTTCTTGAACCATTCCTCTTCGCCGGGGATGTCCCCGCGGAACTCGCCCGACTGGATATCTACGTGCGGCTTAAGCATCACCTTAAGCCCCAGTGAATGCGCTTTGTTTATCGCGTGGCCCAGGGCCTCGTCGCGCGGCGTCCTGCCGCCCTGCGGGTCAGGCGTCATCGTCATCGATTCGAGCGTCTCCTGGTACCATGTCACTATCATGCAGACGTGCCCCACGTTAATCGTCTTGAGGTATTCGAGCATCGCGTCCGACTCCTTAAGCGCGAGGTCGACCTCGTTATAAGACGTGAAATTCACTCCCCTGTGGAACTCGCCCGCCGCAATAGGCCCCGGTGAGGCGCCGGGATCCTCCATCACAAGTATTACCTCCTCGCGCGGCCTGCGGCCCGGGAAGACCTGTTCGACCGGAAGGTCGCCGGGGTTCAGGTTATCGGGGCCGTACACTTCCATCTCCCAGACCGAAATGCCCCAGTCGGGATTTGACCGTTTGAGGCCGGTGAGCTTCAGGTATTGCGCGGCCGTCTTCGGTATACGGACGGGCTCCCTCTCTCCCTTGCCCTCTTTCACCGACGCTATGGTCCTCCACTGCATCGCGTCGTCGGACACCTGGAGTTCGTATTCCTTCGCGTACGCGCGTTCCCAGTAGATGATGACATCGGTGATCGTCTTTTGCTTGCCGAAATCATAATATATCCATTCGTTGTCCTTGCCCATCTCCGACGACCAGCGCGTGTTGAAGTCGCCGTCGGCGGCGGCCATCGGGTTCGGGTCGGGCGCCCATTCGCTGTCATCGAACGACGAAGCGGCGGCGGCCGCGGGCTTCAGGTAGACCGGTTTCGCGCACGCGTCTTCCGCCTGCGCGTCCGGCACGGCAAAAAAAGTCACGGCTATCGCGGCAACCGCGGCGATAAAAGCTAAAACTGTCCTCAGACGGCGATCTTCGTTTCCCATTTCTTGCCTTTCCTGTAGGCGAGGATATCGCACGACCTCATGGCTTTGAACACATCCTTGCCGAACGATGCGGCCGGCACTACCGACGTGCCGTTCATCTCGTTTATGCCCTTTATGAACAACGAATCGAGATCGCCTCCCTTTACCTTCACTACCGCGACCGACTTATCCGGCACCGTCACGCTTGCTTTTGTCCCGTTATAGGTAAAATACCTCGGGCCTGCGTTCGTCGACAGGTTCAGTACGAAGAAGAATTGCGTCTTCCTTGCCGGGTCGTCATAAGCCCATACCTGCGTTTCGGGGTCGTTGACCGAGAGCTTGCCGTGGTAACGGCCGAGCAGGCCGCCTATATCCTCGGTCTTCAGGACGCAGAAGCTCTTCTTCTGCAGTATCCTGCAATCCTTGAAATCCTCATCGAGGCGCGGCGTCTCGCCGATGAATATGACCTTGCCGCCGGCTGACGAATATGCCGCGAGCTTCCGCTGCGTCTTTACGTCCATGAAGAACCCGCCGTGCAGCACGATGAACTTATGGCGTTTCAGCTCTGACAACGGCGCTTTCTCGATATTCACTATATGGAAATCGAGGTTCCTGTCGCGAAGCACGCGCTGTATCCTGTCGAGGCCCTCGTACCCGCACTTCACCGGTTCTATATGCATGCCGTCCCAGTCCTCTTTCGGGATATCCCACGCGGCCAGGTACGCGTAAGGCGGGTAGAAACCCCATGCTATAGGAGTATCCGGGACGCATTTCAGGAACGCGGGGCCTTCGGTCTCGAAGAAGTGCGATATGAGGCTCAAGACTTCGTATTTCTTCGTCAATGAACCGTCCTCTTTTATCGGGGACGAATCCGGGTAAGGGCGTTCGTGCTGGCTGTCTATCGATTCGTCCCAGGAAGCCGTATTGACGGCAGTATATACGTTGAATCCCGTGGCGCCGTTGGCGATAGCCAGCATCGTCTCGAACGTGCAGACGACCGGGTACTGGAAATGCTGGTCGTAGAGCTTCGAGAATCCCCAGTTCTCCTCGAAATTGATCCCCCTGCTGCGTTTCGAGAGTATGCTGTAACGGTCGAACGACGAGCGGTCCTCGGAGACCGGCCTGAGCCAGTTTGTGAAACCGTAATGTATGATAGGCCAGTTCTCGGGGATCACGCGCGTTAGCCAGTGGTCCAATGCCCTGCCTTCCGAAGGCGGATTGATATTTATGACTATAGGAAGCTTGCCGTGGACGACCTCGGAGAACTCGGTATATATAAGACGCATATACTCCGACTGCCAGCGCGACCAGTCGAGGTAATCCTTAAGGTCGGACAACTTCTTCACCGCATGCAGCCTCCTCGGCGCCCTGACATTGCTTCGTTTCGCGAACTTCCTGTAGAGCTCGAGGGCGGAATCCGAATAATCATAATCGGTTATCCGCGCGGGCCCGTTCGAATAGAGCCCCTCGTTGCAGACCTGTACCGCGATAATATTGCCGGCGGGGTAGATGTTGTCCTTTATCAGGCTGTTATACACCGTCCTGTACCATTCCTTCGTCATCGACTTGAACTTCGGGCACAGCGGCGCCGGCATGGGCCTGCCGTATGTCCCGGGCTTGCGGAACGGGTCGAGCATGATCTCGCCCTTGTTGTTCGGGAAGGTCTCGATGCCGGACCCCTTCTCCGCGGCCGCCCAGTCCGGCATCCCGCCGAATGTCAGCTCTGCGTGTATGAAGGGGCCGGGCTTCACCACGGCCCACAACCCGTTCTTCCGGCACAATTCGAGGAACAGCTTCACGTTGCGGTTGGGTTGTGTCGTCCCGTCGAAATCCGCCGAGAACTTCTCGCCGTCCCTGCGCATATGATGGCGCCACGGCGTATAGAAAGTAACGGTGTCTATCCCCGCGCCCTTTATCTTCTTCAGGCGGTCGTCCCAGTTCGCCGCGTCATCGCGGTAGTACGGGTAATCCGCCGTCACGAGGAACAACGGCTCATTTCCGAGATAGAATACGCCTTCCTTTATCTGCGCCCTCTTCGTCATTTTACCCTTAACCTTCCCCATTGTGTCGCGTCGTCCTCCTGTTTGCCTGACCATATGATGTGCCGCCATTCGCCTTTCGTGCTGTCCTTGTCCGTCACCGAAAAATTCACTCCGAGGACTTTGCCTTCCTGCAGTTCGAGCCCGTTGACCGCGCGGACGGGTATCGCCGCCTCTATCGTATATCCGCCCTTCTTAGTTCCGGACGGCACTTTTGACGCTGCCTTTATCGCGTCGGCAAGCGGCCTCGTATTTATGTTCCTGTATACGTATACGCCCGCCTTCCCGTCTTTCGTGAGAGGTGCTATGTTTATCTGGTAACAGCCGGGGTTGAACGGCATGTTGTTGAACACGTCGGCGTCGCCGCGCGCGTCGATCCAGAGCTCCGCCCCGTCGTCGCGCCATATGTCTACCCCGCTCTGGTTGCCGATGACCGCCTCGTCGTCGACCACGGCCGCGAAGTAGAGGTTCTCCTTATCGTAGAGCATGTAGAACCTTGCGGAACCCCTGTCGACCGAGGCGACCTGGTCTTCCCTGAAATTCGATATATACCATTCCGAAAGGTCGCCGTCCACTTTAATATGCTGCCTCGTCTTTTTCAGCGCGATCTCCCTCCGGTTAAAGCCTATCGGCGCGGGGGTCGTGTCCGCGAGCGCCGCCTTCTTCCTGCTTTTGGCCTTCAGCTCCGACTGCGTTATCTTAACGGCCATGTCCCTGCTGAATCCGGGCAATATGATATCGAGGCCGTTATCGTCGGAAGCTATCTCGCGCTTTTCCACGACCGTCCCCTTCCAGGTGTCCCAGAACTCGACGGAATATATGCCTTTGTCCATCCAGTTTATCCTCAGCAAAGCGTCCTTGATCAACGGGGGCTCAGCCCTTCCCGCTTCGTACTTCGTCCACTTCGGGTCGAAGACCCAGGCGAAGCCCTCCCTGCTGTTCATAAGGCCTATCGCGAATACCGGCGACCTGAGGCCATCAATCTCGGCGAGCACGCGCGCGGTGGATGTCCTGTAGCCCTTCCCGCGCCTGTCGACGCCCTTGTTGAATTCGTTCAGGGCCGCCCAATGGTAATACAGGTTCTTCGGGTGTATGTAGCTGTCCCACCACCAAGGCATCGCGCTGCCTCCGCAGGCCAGCATGTATTCGGACCAGAGCGCGGAATGCAGGTACGCGCCTTCTACGTCCTTCTTGTCGACGCCGTCGGAGGAATCGGTGCCTATCTCGCTCATAAAATACGGCTTGTCGAACTGTCCCATGAGCCTGTAAGCGCCTATTACCGCGGAGACGACGTCCTGCGTATACATATGGAACTGCGTGAAATCTATCTCCGGGATCTCCCAGACCTTCCTGTTGAAACCGTAATCATGGAAAGTCCCCGCATAGCTTGTCGTTATCAGGTGCTTCTGCGGGTCCGTTTCTTTTATATATCCGGCCATCTCCTTATGCCACGCGGCGTCGGCCTCGGGATCGAGGTTGTCCACGAAGGTTATCTCGTTCCAGAGCTCCCAAGCCATTATGTTCGGGCTGTACCCCCAGCGCGCGATTATGTAACGCATCCTGTCCTTGAAGTGTTTCTTCGCCGCGGGATCCGTGAAAAAATCCTCCGGGTCCTTGCACGGCCCGCCGTTTTTCGCGTTGTAAGGGTTCTCATCCCACTGGGGATTGACCTTCGTGCTGAGCTGCCCGTGGTGGTTTATTACAAGCTGGAAATAGAGCCCGTACTCCTCGGCAAGGCCTACGACCTTATCGAGCTTGCCGGCCTTCTCGAGGTTATACTTCCCGAGGCCCCTGTAGCCGGAACCCTTCGTCCATTCGAGCCCCGCTTCCCAGTTCGACATCCATATCCTCGTCCAGTTACCTCCGGCCTTCTGCATCTGCGCGAAATATTTCTTGAAATTCGGCAGCGACGCCCAGCATATGTTCTCCCCGAAAGGGTAATAGAACTCCCCGTTCGTGAACTCGAAATATTTCGGGTCCGAAGCGCTGACCCTGACGAAACCCCTTCCCTTCGACGGGACGCATTTGAACGCCCCCGGAGCGGACTTGTCTTCCGCGCCCGCGGCCTTCAGGCGCAGCAGATACCCCCATTCCCCTTCCTCGTCCGGGGAGAACCTTACCTTCCATACCGGTGAATTGTAATTCAATTGCGCGTCCTGGCTCGCGGAATATAAGAACCCGGGCATGACCAAAGTCCTGCCTGAAGGGCTCGTGAATTCTGCGGCCAGGTCGACTTCCTCGGGGTTAAAAGGATTTGCATACGGCGCTTCGATGGCGACCGTCAGTTCAAACTTCCCGAACTTCGGGACTTCGGCCGTATCCTGCGCTACGGAGACGATCGAGACCGTCGCGCCGGCCGCTACGGGCGCCATGAGCAAAAAAGCTGCCGCTGCCATAATGGTTTTCATCAAGGCCCCTTGACGTTTACCTTTTATTTGAACCTTATGTTATCGATGTATACCGTCAGGCCCTTCATCTTCTTCGGGTGCTGGACGAGTATAAATACCTTGCTTATGTCGCTCCTGTCGGCAAGCGGGACCGAGTTCTTCCAGTCGCTCGCCTTGCATTTGAAGTCCTTGGCGCCAAGGTCAAACTTGACGTCCTTGTTCCAGCCCTGGTTCAGGAGCTTGTTGCCGGTCTCATAATATTCGCCGCTTGTATCGAACGCCACCGCAACTGAGACGCCCGAAGGCGCGTCGGTATATATGTCCATATACATGTCGGCTGTCGAAAGATCGAGGGACGCTTCCCTCGATATGACAAACCTGTTCTTCCAATCCTCTGACTCGTCCTTCGCGACGGCCTTCAGCGACTGCTTGCCTTCCGAGGATTTTTCCGCGCTTACAGCCATCGTGACGCCGCCTACGTTGTCCCAGCTCTCGGAATCCCAATCGTTCGCGCCTTCAAAACCGTCGAATAACTTTTCTTCCGCATGGACCGAGGCGTACATCATGAATATCACCGCCGCCAGAACCGCAAAAAACGCCGCCTTCTTCATCCGAATACCCCCCTATTTTATCCTGATGTTGTCTATATACACTATATCCTTGGACATCTTTACCGGCCGGTAAACGAGCACGTAGAATTCCCCTACGTTCTCCTTGCCCGCCAACGGCGCGGAATACTTCCAGTCGCTCGCCTTGCACTTGTAGTCCGGCGAACCCAGGTCGAAAGAGATGTCCTTGGTCCATCCCTTGCCGGCCTGCCTCCTGGGCGACTCGTAATACACCCAGCCCTCACCCGTCCTGAAACCTATCGCTATCTCTATTCCCGCGGCCTCCTTGTTATAGACGTCCACAAGGACCGCGCTGTCTTTCGATATATCTATGCCGTCCGTTTCCTTGAAGAACGCGACCTTGTTCTTCCATTCCGTCGCTTCTTCCCTTATGACCACCTTCAATGACCTTTTGCCCTGCGAAGCGTTCTCGCCGGCGGCCTCGAGGTCTACCTGGCCGGTGTTCTCCCAGTCGACCCCGGACCAATAGTTTTCGCCTTCGAACCCTTCCAACAGGACCTCCTCGGCCGCCCCCGCGGCCGGGATGGACATTGCCGATGCTGCGGCGATCATCAACATAAGCGTTGTCTTCATATCGGGTCCCTCTGGCCTATCCTTATATTGTCAATATATACCGTCTGCTCCGATACCACGTTAGACGGCCTGTATATTATTATATGCATCTTCGTTATGTTGCCCTTGTCGGATATCGGCTTCTCGAACTTCCAGTCGCTCGCTTCGCATTTAAAATTGTTCCCCGAGAGGTCGAACACCACGTCTTTGTTCCATCCGCTCTTAAGCGGTTTCTTGACCGACTCGAAGTATGCTCCCCTGTCGCCGACATCGAACCCCACCGATACCGCGAGCCCGTCACCGGAGGCGCAATAGATATCCATCTTCACGCCTGACGAATTCGAGAGGTTAAGGTACCCCTCCCTGGATATACCGACCTTCTCCCTGTCGGTCTTCTTCTCGCGGTTCATCGTCACTTTCAGCGACTTGCCGCCTTCGGAGAAGTTCTCCTTCGACACCTGCATCCTGCCGCGGCCCGAGTTGCGCCACTCGACCATTACCCAGTTGTTCTTGCCCTCGAAACCTTCCCATACTATGCCGTCCGCCAAAGCCAAAGAACAGGACACCATGACACAGGCACAGAGAACGATGCGCTCCTTCATCGTTTAGGCCCCCTTCCGTTACTTGATCGCCTTGCAGGATTTCCTGACGACGAGCTCCGTCGCCACGACAATCTTCTCGGCGCGCTTGTTACTGTTCTTGATCCGCTGTATGAGCCTTTTGACGCCGGTCCTGCCCATCTCTTCTTTTTGGACGCGCACGGTAGTAAGGGGCGGATGTATCTGCTGGCTCATGTCTATATCATCGAAACCCGCGATGCTTATGTCATCCGGGACCTTCAGGCCCTTGTCCTGTATAGCCGCCATCGCGCGGACCGCCATGAGGTCGTTGCACGCGAATATCGCCGTCGGCATCTTGTCCTGGGGCAGGCGGAACATCTTCTCCATTATGCCGTAGCCGTTCCAGAGCAGGCCCGTCTGGACGAGGTCCTCGCTGAACTCGAGGCGGTTCTTCTTAAGCCCCGCCTTGTAGCCCTCGAACCTCTCCATGAACGACCCGTGCTCAAGCGTGGCGCCGAGGAAACCGATCTTCTCGTGGCCGAGGTCGGCGAGATACCTTATCATCTCGCCGGCACCCTTCACGTTATCGGTCACTACGGAATCGAGGCCGGAGTTCTCTATGAAATGGTCCACGAGGACTATAGGTATATCTTTTGATTTCAAATTGGATACGAAACTGTGGGACATCTCACCGGCAAGTATGAGGCCGTCGACTTTCCTCTCCTCTATCAGCTTGAACGTTGAAGGGTCGAACATCAGCTTCTCGTCAAGGACCTGGTATATCAGGTTGTAGCCGTGCGCGCGGGCCTCTTCCTCGACCCCGGCAAATACGTATGAATAGAACGTGTTCGAGAATATCGGGTGGTGTTCGCGGGATATTACGAAACCGATATTATCGGTCTTGAGTTTCGATATGCTCCTTGAGCCCTGCTCGGGGCCGGAGACGAAAGTCCCTTTCCCGGGTATCCTGTAGAGCACGCCCTCGTTGACCAGCTCGAATATCGCCTTGCGGACGGTTATCTGGCTTATGCCGTGCTGTTCGCAGAACTCCTTCTCGGAGGAGACGAGCTCTCCCGGCTTCTTCTCGCCGCTCTTTATCTGGTTCTCGATGACCCTCTTGAGCTGCTTGTAAAGCGGGACAGGTGAGTTCTTTTCGACAGAATCTTTCATCTTTCCGTCCTTATTTTTGGTAAAATACGGTTAAAAACGATGGATATATACCTTGGTATACTCGGTTATATTATATACCATAACCCGTCTTTGTCAAGGGATGAAGTTGCGATTATCGGGTAAAATCTACGGCCTTCTCTATATCGTCTATGCTGTTAACGTCCAGCCAGTTCCCGTCGGTGTATATGACATCCACCTTATGGCCGTTTGAGGCGATCTTGTCCAGCAGATTGGTAACGCTGTATTTCAGGAACCCCTTCTCCTTCCTGAGCTGCCCGTAGGCCTCCTCTATCCACTTCTTGCCCTCGAGGTTGGCCTTGAGCATCCCTATCCACTGCCCGTTCACCTTGCGCCGTTTCGGCAGGCCCGGCGCCCTGAGAAGGATGATCCGCGAGCCTGACGACCTGAGATCGTCGGGCTCGGAACACAGTACGTAGTCGCCCTTTACGCCTTTCGCCAGCTTATGCGCGATATTAGAGTCGACCACTATGCTCAGCGGATTTTCGGATTCAAGCAGGTTCCTTATTATATAACGCCGCACTATGACATCACCGTAGGTAATGACGGTATTATCCTTTATACGGCCGAGGACGAGGCCGAGCGAGGCGAGGTCGAGCGACTTCGAATACCCGGGATTCCTTATGATATCTATGCCCTTTATCTTGATCGCCTCCGGCTTGTAGCCCGCGACAACGGTGATATCTTTTATGCCCTGCTCGTTCAGGTCCTCGACGAGCCTCTGCAATATGGGTTTCCCGGAGATGCGTATCATGGCTTTCGGCTTCGACTCGGTGAGCCCGCCCAGTTCCTTTCCGCGGGAAGCGGCAAGGATCAGCGCGTTCGCCTTGCGGCTGAAACGGTTCAGGTATTTCTCCTCCGCCTCGAGCAGCTCCTTCACCCCCTGCAGGCGGAAGACCTCCGAGACCGGCGCTATCCTGTCCTCGAGGCCCGTCACGGCTTCTTCCTTATGTATGATGCCGGCCGCGCCCTGCATCGCGCTTATCGAGCAACGCATCATATGGTTCGCCCAGATAACCGTGCTTATCCTGTTCTTCCTGAACAGGTTTGTCGGCGTGCTGTAGTATGTGGTGGGGACTACGATCAGCGGCAGTCGGCCCGCCCATTCCTTCGCGAAAGCGAAGACCTCGGAAGGGTCGCTCCTCTTGCTGTGTATCAATATCGCGTCCGCTCCGGCGCGCTTATAGGCCTCGGCGCGCTTCAGGGCTTCGCCGAGCCCGAGGCCGGCGATCAGCGCCTCTATGCGCGCGACTATGCGGAAATCCGCGTCCTTCTGGGCATCTTTTCCGGCCTTGATCTTGCCGCAAAATTCGTTTATATCGGCAAGCGCCTGGTCATTGCTGCGGATAAAACTGTTCGTCTTCGGGAAGAGCTTGTCTTCGATGCATACGCCTGCTATGCCGATCTGCTCGAGTTTCCTGACAAGCCTTTGCATGTTGTTGAAGTTGCCGTAACCGGTGTCGCCGTCGAGGAGTATCGGCACCGAGGTCGCGTCGCTCATGAACTCGAGGATATCCAGCACCTGGGTCCAGCTGAGCTCATTGTTGTCCCTGACGCCCATCGACGCCGAGAGGCAGAGCCCGCTCGCCCATATCCCCTCGAACCCGGCTTCCTCGGCTATCTTGGCGCTTATGGCGTTGTGGGCTTCAAGCAGGAACGACAGCTTCGGGTCTTTGAACAAGCTTTTTAAGCGGGTCGTCTTTTTCATGGCGGCGTTCTCTTACGAAATATTTGGTAGCCGTGAGCAGTATCGCTACGGCATTATATCTCTGACAGGTGCGGCTGTATTATAGCACTAATACCAAACTTTATTGAAATAATTCTTCTATTAGAGATACTATTTATAGGGTATGATTTGGCTGAAGTTAAGTGCTATAATGACTCGATCATTGCTGAAAGGAGAAATGGGCTATGATAAATCTTAAGCGTATTATCTGCATTATGTTTATTGCGGTATCTGTCTCTTCCTCCGTCTGTCCGGCAACCCCGGACAGGCCCGAAACTAAACGAACCGAGATGAAGACCATCGGTCTTATAAGCGGTATCAGCTGGACGTCATCCATCGAATATTACCGCATGATGAATGAGCTTGTGATGAAGCGCCTTGGAGGATTACATTCAGCCAAAATAATCATGTATTCTGTCGAATTCGGGGAATTCTCCAGAAGGGAAAGACTTGCCGATAAAGGCGACTGGAAACCGCTTATCGATATTATGGTAGACGCGGCCAGGCGGCTTGAGATCGCGGGCGCGGATTTTATAGTGATATGTTCCAACACTATGCACTCGGCAGTTGATGACATAAAGGCCAATGTCAAGATCCCTGTGATCCATATAAGAGACCTTACAATAAAGAAAGTGAAGGAGCGTGGGATTACCACGGTGGCCGTGCTCGGGACGAAATATACTATGGAGAATCTGTATAATGATACGGATGAGTTGTACGAGAAGTATGGCGTAAAAGTTGTTGTCCCTAATCCTTCTGAGCGCATTTATATCAATAATGTTATATTCGATGAACTCTGCGCCAATAAGATCACCTCTGACTCGCGCGAGGGCTACAAGAAGATCATAAACAGGCTTATTAAAGAAGACGGGGGCCCAGGGCGTGGTCTTGGCCTGTACGGAGATACCGCTTTTGATAAAACAGAGTGACGTAAAAATTCCTGTATTTGACACGATGTCCATACACGTAGAGGGCTCTGTCGATTACGCCCTTGAAGGCATGGAATGAATATTAAAAAGATGAAGTTGTACCGTCACCCCGATAGAATATTCAGCGAACTCGGCGCGCTTGGATATAAAGATGGCATGCCTCTCAAGCCGGAAGAAGTGGCGCGCTTTGACCAGTATCATTACTTCGGAACAGATGCCGTAGATGATGCTATAAACGCTCTCAAGGTTGATCACGGGAAAAATATCATAGAGATAGGGTCAGGCATAGGCGGCCCGGCCAGATATCTTGCGATGAAGACAGGTTGTCATGTAACTGCCGTCGAGATACAGCCGGACCTTAATGATATAGCGGTTTCTCTGACGGCGCGTTGCGGTTTGTCGGATCTTGTCAGCCATATACCTTGCGACATCCTAAGGCTTCCGGATAAGTACAGCGGTTTTGATTGTATCGTAAGCTGGTTATCGTTTCTGCATATACCTGACCGACGCGATCTTTTTAAGAAGTGCTACGATATTCTGAAGCCGGGCGGCCAGATACTAATAGAGGACTTTTATAAGCGCGGCGAGTTTAGTGAAGAGGAACTGAAAGTGCTTTCGGAGGATACTTATTGTACATATCTCCCGGATGCCGGGGAGTACAAAGAACAACTTGCCGTAGGAGGCTTCAGCGATATAGAACTTACGGATAAGACCGATTCCTGGAGGGAATACGTGAAGAGCCGCAGGGAAAAATTCATCAAGGACCGTGAGCGTAATATAAGGATACACAATTTAAGCGTTATTAACGATCTGGAAGATTTTTACACAAAGATGTCGCGGCTCTTTATGGGAACTAACGTCGGCGGACTCAGGATCATTGCCAAAAAATCCGGCTAATGGTTGCCGCCTGACGCTTCGAATTGGTAGCCCCTACGGGAATCGAACCCGTGTTTAATGGCTGAGAACCATCCGTCCTAGGCCACTAGACGAAGGGGCCGCTAAAACCTTACTTTCTCTTCTCTCCTGTTATGCGCCGAAAGCTGGGCGGCGTCTATGACAGCCGCCGTCTTGCGCACCTCGTCGAGCTTTATGATCGGGTGCGCGCGGTGCATCAGCACATCGTAAAGGTTCTCGTAATACTTCTCCCAGTTGCTCGGCTCGACCTGGTAGGTCCTTTCGAACTCCTCGCCTTTCATCTGGGTCTTTATCTTTATCGGGTGGCCGCCGTTCTCGCTCAACAGCGCGCCCTTTGTCCCGAGCACATACCACCGTGGTAGATTATACCGCGAAACCTGGCTCGCTTCAAGGTGCGCGGTAACCCCGCCGCGGAACCTTATAAGCAGCTTGAAATAGTCGTCCACTTCCCGCGACCAGAGCACCGACTTCATGTCGCACCAGACCGATACCGGCTGTTCCTTAACGAGGCACAGCATCTGGTCTATTATATGTGAGCCGAAATCGTATAATATGCCGCCGCCGTAGGCCTTCCTGTAACGCCAAGCGGGATTGAACTCCTTCACGCCGTAATTCTTCAAAGAACCGTACGAGGTCGCCCTCGATTCAACGGTGAACGGTTCGCCGACAAGGTGCTCGTCGAGCAGCCTCTTGACCGTGAGGAAATCCCCGTCGAACCTGCGGCTCTGGAATACCGAGAGCACTACCTTTTTCTTACGCGCGAGCTTAATGAGGTAATCGACCTCTTTAAGGGTCAGCGCTATCGGTTTCTCGACCACGCAATGCCTACCCTCCTCGAGCACCATCTTCGCTATCCTGAAATGGCTGCTCGACGGCGTCGCGATCACCACGAGGTCTATATCGGTGTCGAGGAAATGCCTGTAATCCGAAAACGCTATCGTGCCGTAATCCCTGTCCGCGACCCTCCTGCGCCCCTGTATAGTGTCGCATACCGCCACTATCCGGAACTTCCCCACCCTCTTCATAAGAGGTATGTGGAATTCCTGCGCGCTCCTTCCGAGGCCGCAGATCCCGACCTTAAACTCCATGTTTAAAATCCTATCCCCCTTAGGAAATCGCGCGATGACCTCGCGCTTTCCAGCGGAGTGCTTGAAGTCCTGTCAAGTTCGACGATAATCCAGTTAGTATAATTAATCCTGTCCAAACTTGCAAGGATATTCTTCATGTTATGGCACAATATCCCGCGGCCAAGCTCGGTAAAATCCTTTACGGCGGGGTCCCAGTCCTTCAGGTGTACAAGCGCGACGCTCGAACGGCACCTCTCTATCGCCGCCGATGGGTCGGAACCGGCCGCCGCCAGGTGCCCCGTATCCACACAGAGCTTTACGGACCCGGAGAACTCGAGAAGGTCCATTATATCCCTCTCGTCTTCAACTATAGTATCCAGATGGTTATGGAATGCGATCTTTACGTTGAACCTGGAAGAATATTTGGCGAGCGAATCGAGCCTTTTGCAGAGGGCCTTATAACTTTTTGCATCCTTGGAAAGGCCGTCGCCCTTCCAACCGCCCGTCACCATCAGCGCTTCCACGCCGAACTGCCCGGCGAAATAGGCCTTCTCCATCGCCTCGGCGATATCGGCCCTCTCGTCGGAAGTTACCCTGACATTGGCGGATAGCGACGCCAGCTCAAGCCCGGCCTCATCCAGCTGGGTCTTAAGAAGGGAGGCGGAACCTAATCTCGGAAGGGGATCGAATATCTCTGCCCCTTCGTAACCCGCTTCCTTTATCTCGCAAAGAACGTCTTTTAGGGGATAGTCCTTGAAGTAGTTGCCCCAGGTAAGGGTATGGCAACCTATCTTCTGAACCGCCATACGTCACCGCTTTGTTCGCCCGTGAAAATTGGTGCTGGGAGGGGGATTTGAACCCCCACAGTTTATTCAACCAACAGCCCCTCAAACTGTCGCGTCTGCCAATTCCGCCATCCCAGCAAATCTGTCTTCAATTATCTTACCGGCAGGATCTTGCCGTCTTCTCCGAAATTTACGCGGCTCCCTTTGCCCCAGAGTTTGCCTTCTATGCTGACCGGTTCAGACAAGGCGGCCCTGTTGACCCTTCCCGACGGATAAAAATCGATCACGCTGCCCGCGGGATACCTGATACGGCCCATCTCCGCGGCCCTGGCAAGCGTCGCCGATTTCAATCTCCCGTCGGCATAGAAATCAACCGGCCCCGGAGCGCACAGGACCCCCTGTATCTCCTGGACTTTCGCCAAATATATGTTAATAAGCTTTCCTGTCTCAAAAAGGAAGACCCTCGCCCCGTCGACAACCTTTACGCCGTTGATCGTCTTCCCTTCGGCCAGCGTGCCCGACCGCAGCTTGCCCGATTCATACAGGTATATCCTGGTGCCCTTGCTTAGTTTGATGCCATGCAAAGACACATCGCGGGACAATTCCGCGTCCCTGACCTTCCCGGACTCATAAAAATAGATCCACCCCTGGCAAGGCAGGTCCTGCACGGACGCCGGTTTCTCCAGTATGGCGTAATTGATCCTGCCGGACTCCGTATACTCTATCCTCGTGCCCGCCGGCAGGGCTATGCCCTGTATGGACCTCGCGCTGTCAATGATCTCGAATTTAATCTCCGCCGCAGCATACCGGGCGGCGGCAAGGAGAGCTAAGGACGCTATAACGGCCAAACCGTATCTATTGCGCATATCTTCAGGCCTCCACGCGCTATAAATATACCAAAAAAAACCGCAAATAACAAGGGGTTAATGGTTTTTTGTTGCGCGCGTGTTTCTTTTCCTGTATAATGGCATCATATAACATGACTACTCTAAAAGGATACTTAATCATTCTTGCGTCTGCAGCCATGTTACTTTCCGCGGCGGGATGCCGCACTCTTACAGCCCCTTCGTCTTCCGAAGCTGCCTGGGTACCGGCAAAAAAGATACAGGCCTACGACTCGAAGGACAAGACCTGGCAATCCGTCCGCGGGCAGAGGATCGACTCGTCGAAACCCTTGTCGCTTGGCGACCTGATAGATATAGCTTTGCGCACGAACCCTTCCACCAAGCGGGCATGGGAGAACGCGAAAGCGGTCCAGGCGGCAAAACTACAGATGGAAGGCCGTTATTACCCTAAGGTGACCATCAGCGGCGATGCCATAAGGCAGGATTCCAGGGCCAATATAGATATGGCAAGCGTCGATTATTTCAAGTACGGGCCCGGCATACAGCTTACTTACCTGCTGCTCGATTTCGGCGGCAGGGCTGCCGACGTGGACGAACAATCGCAGCTGCTCATC
>Ga0209310_1001381_pt1 | contig 18597 bp, 10 predicted proteins | sample AD_UKC030_MetaG_FD_184415 | JGI IMG/M metagenome (GOLD analysis project Ga0209310, IMG submission 184415) | Active sludge microbial communities of municipal wastewater-treating anaerobic digesters from USA - AD_UKC030_MetaG (SPAdes) (version 2) | ecosystem: Engineered > Bioreactor > Anaerobic >... | reverse complement strand
CGGCGCGCCGATGGCGGTCCCCCCTTGTGCACAATGACCAACGGCTCGCTCACGGCGCCCGTCTATAATCACAATTGCGGTGGCGCTGCGGGCGCGTGAGAGGTCGCCGCGCGCGGCTCGTAACAGCCCGATTTTGACAAAACGCGACCTATCTCGTACTATGCAGCGTACCAAGCCGGGGAGCGACACGCTCGCGCGGCGAAACCTGTTCCTACAGCAATACTCTTACGGCTGCCGGAGGAAAAATTACCCATGATGTAACACAGGGTTTTGGCCCTGAGGAGTTTATGATCCGTAAAGCCGTTAAGGGAACCTATCTGGTTCAGGCCCATTGGTACGGATCCTCATCTCAGGATCAGCTGGTACCTTCGAACCTCCACCTGGCCTTTTATACACATTATGGAAAACAGAACGGCAGGCAAAAGGTAGTGACCATCCGGCTGGATGAGGTTGACGCCCGGATCAATGTGGGCAGTTTTGAATTCCGGTAAAACAAAACCGGGAGCAGTTTGCACCGCCCCCGGTTCGGAATAACCATAAAAACCATTGCGAAAGGAGTTTTGTTGCCACTGCCCCTCTCTCATACAACTAAGAATGAAGTGAAGAACGAAAAGGTTGCTGCGTGGTAAAAGTACTCCGGCAGGAAATCTGATGCAAGCCTCAATCTGCCATCGGCTGCTTCCGGACAGGTAACGGTATCTTTGGTTGAGATTATGTTGAAATCTGTATATTTACATCAGCGCTCAAAAAAATCAATATTCAAGTTAAATGTCATTTAATCAATGTATTAATTATACTCCTAACTCCTAACTCCTAACTCCTAACTCCCAACTAAATACAATGCCCGATTCCGACAGAATACAAAAAATCAAGAAGGACTTCTACTTTGCTGACACCCCCTTCAACAAACTGATGAACCGCAGGATCAACAACGTATTGATTCTCTGTAGTAATTACGATGCTTTTATGCTGGAGGAGGATGGCAGGATTGACGAGCAGATTTTCAACGAGTATGTTTCGCTTAACCTCCGGTACCCGCCCCAGTTTGTTCAGGCAAGTTCTTCCACGGAGGCATACCAAATTCTGTCGGAAGGGCAAATCGACCTGATAATCAATATGCTGAGTATCCAGGATCTGGATCCTTTTCAGCTTACCCGCGACATCAAAGCCAGATACCCAAAGATTCCCATTGTTGTACTTACCCCATTTTCGAGGGAAGTATCGGTAAAGCTTGATCAGGAGGATCTTACCGGAGTCGATCATGTGTTCTGCTGGCTTGGGAATGCAGACCTTCTGCTGGCAATCATTAAACTGATTGAGGATCAGATGAATGTTGAACATGATGTGCAGGCGGTGGGCGTACAGGTGATCATTCTTGTGGAAGACTCAATACGATTTTATTCCAGCTACCTCCCCACGATCTACAAGATTATTTTCAATCAGAGCAAAGAGTTCATGCAGGAGGGACTGAATGAACACCTTAAGATGCTCAGGATGCGGGGCCGGCCAAAAATCCTTCTGGCAAAGACCTACGAACAGGCGTTGAAATACTACATCAAATACAAGGATAACCTGTTGGGAATCATTTCCGATATCTCCTACAAGAAGGGAGGGGTGCAGTTCAAACAGGCCGGTATTCTGTTGAGTCAGAAGGTGAAGGGGGATGATCCGTTTATGCCCATCCTGCTTCAGTCGTCGGATGCTGAAAATGAAGAAATTGCCCGTGAACTGAAAGTGGGCTTTCTGCACAAAAACTCCAAGACCCTCTCACAGGACCTTAAACAGTTCATCATCAAATACTTTGCGTTTGGCGACTTTGTATTTCTGAACCCGGCAACTATGGAGGAGATCAACCGGGGGAGCGACCTGCAGACTTTGCAGCAGAAACTCTTTGAAATTCCCGACGATTCGCTGGAGTACCACATCAAGCGGAATCACTTCAGTAAGTGGCTCAATGCCAGAGCATTGTTTCCGTTGGCCCAGTTGTTCAAGAAACTCAACTCCGAAGATTTTGAAGACCTTGATGAAATACGCCGGTTTCTTTTTGATGCCATTGCGAATTTCAGGCGCAACAAAGGGAGGGGCATCATTGCAGATTACAACCGTGACCGGTTTGATGAGTACCTGATTTTCACCCGCATCGGGGAAGGGGGGCTGGGAGGAAAGGCCCGCGGACTTGCCTTTGTGGATTCGATGCTGAAACGCCATAATCTTACGGAAAAGTACCCTGATACCATTATTACCATTCCCCGTACCGTGGTACTGAGTACCGATGTATTTGATGATTTTATGGAGGATAACAACCTCCATTATATCGCCATGTCGGATCGGTCGGATGAGCAGATAATGGAGGCTTTTGTGGATGCACGACTTCCGTATCGCATCCATGAGGATCTGCTGGCTTTTATCAATGTGGTGAAGAATCCGATAGCCATCCGTTCATCAAGTTTATTGGAGGATTCACATTATCAGCCATTTGCGGGTATTTACAACACCTTTATGATTCCCAAGGTGGAGCGGAACGAGCGGTTGATGATCGAGATGCTGAGCCATGCCATCAAATGCGTGTATGCCTCAGTGTTTTACAAGGATTCCAAAGCATACATGGAGGCTACACGGAATGTGATCGACCAGGAAAAAATGGCGATTGTGCTGCAGGAAGTTACCGGTAAGCAGTACAATGAGCGGTTTTACCCCACTATTTCAGGGGTAGCCCGGAGTATCAACTTCTACCCCATACCGCCCGAAAAGGCAGAAGAAGGCATTGCCGACATCGCCCTGGGATTGGGCAAGTACATAGTTGACGGGGGCATTACCCTGCGTTTTTCACCGGCACACCCCGACCGTATTATCCAGCTTACCAATCCGCAAACCGCCCTGCGCGAAACCCAGAAGTTCTTTTACGCCCTCGACCTGAAAGCCTCCAGTTTCCATCCCAGCACCAACGATGCCGTAAACCTGATAAAAAGTCCGGTGGCCGATGCTGAGCCTGACGGGGTATTGAAGTTTGCGTCTTCCACCTACGACTTTCAGAACAATACGTTAAAGGAGGGAACCTATCACAAGGGTAAGAAGGTAATAACCTATGCCAATATTCTGAAGCACAAGCAGTTCCCTTTGGCTGAGATCCTTCATGACCTGCTGGTTACCGGGTCGAGGGCCATGAATAAGCCGATAGAGATTGAGTTTGCGGTGAACCTCGATGTACCGAAAGGCCAGCCGCGGGTTTTCAGCTTTCTGCAGATCAGGCCGATCGTTGAGCATAAGGACGCTTCCAGGATCCATCTTGATGAAGTAAAGGCTGATCAGGTGATCCTGTGGTCGGAGCAGGCTTTGGGCAATGGCGAGATCAAAGGGTTGCATGATCTGGTGTATGTGAAGCCCGAGACCTTTAACCCCGCCAACACCCAGGAGATTGCCCACAGGGTAGGGGATCTGAACCTGAAGTTCCTCAATGAAAAACTCAATTTTGTGCTGGTTGGACCCGGCCGCTGGGGCTCCTCGGATCCCTGGCTTGGTATCCCGGTGAAATGGCCCCAGATCTCAGCAGCAAGGCTCATTGTGGAATCCGGCCTTGAAAACTACCGCATCGACCCCAGTCAGGGTACACACTTTTTTCAGAACCTTACCTCTTTCCATGTGGGGTATTTTACCATTAACCCATACATAAATGAAGGAGTTTATGATGTGGATTTCCTCAATGCCATGCCATCGGTGTACGAGGATGAATTTCTGCGCCATATCCGTTTCGACGAAGAAATTGTGATACGGATCGACGGAAAAAGAAACCGGGGAGTGTTGTTCAAACCTGGCTCAGCCTGCGATTGAGATCGTACGGATCAGTTCGGGACGGATCAGCTCGATGCCGTCTTTCACGATTTTGATGATACCGTCGCTTTTTAGCTCGGAGAGGATCCTTACGGCACTTTCCGTGGACATACCTGCGAGCTCAGCGATGTCTTTCCGGCTGATCACGTTGGGGATATAGGGGCTTTTAAACACATCATTCGCCAGGTACAGCAGCACATCGGCCACCCTGCCCGGTGCCTGTTTGTTGGCCACACAATTCAAACGGTTCAGCATATCACCTGCAAGGTTGCAGTAGAATTCCAGCAGATATTCCTGCAGCACTCTATTGGAGGCGGCCATGGAAAGGAACTCCTCTTTATCCACCAGGTACACTTTACATGGTGTGATTCCGGATACCGAGTACCGGTAGCAGTTGGTACCTTTCACCGAGGTAAGACCTATTAAATCGAATGGTTGTATAACCTTAAAATTGAGCCCTTTCTCCTGATAGCCTTCGAGATAGGCCTTCGCCATCCCCTCGGCAAAAATCATGATGTAGGCGTTAAGAGCTCCCTGCTTGCAGATGGTTTCCCCTTTGCGGAAGTCGATCTTTACACGGGTGCACCTTATGATCTGATCTTCAGTCAGTCCGATCCCCGATAGCCATTTGTTCACGGTGTACTGCTGATCAGGAGGAACCGGAGCGGGTGATTCCTGCTGTCGGTTGACCGTCTCTTTCAGCCGTTTGAGCAGGATAAAGCCACTGAGTTTGTCGGCAACGGTATTAAGCAACCGCTGCTCCTCTTTCAGGAAAATCCCTTTTTCGTTGGTTACCGGCTTGATATAGTAAATCTGGATCTCTCCAACGATATGATCTTCAAGGGTAATGGGTGCTGTCTGTTTCAGTTTGGTTTTTACAAAGGGTTCATATTCAAACTGTTCACCTTCATACATCACACAAGCCCTGCAGATATCGGCATACCTCCAGGCATCAGGCAAAATCTTTGAGAGCTCTATAAACACCCCTTGCAGATCAACCGTATAATCCCGCAGCAGATCGTTCACCTGATAGATACAGCTCAGCTCCTTGCGCCGCTCTGTCAGCGATTCAATAAGGTCGGTAATCTTTTCAGGCTCTTTCTCCTGGCGCATACGGGTTGAATTTTCGGTTGCCAAAATTACGCTATTATCGCCGACAACAAAGCAAAGAAGGGTGAAAATTGACGAAAATCATCCGTCTGGTTGATTTTTATCAACGTGAAAACGTCCTTTTTCTCCGTGCAATCCTATGGTGGTTTTCGGGGGATGGGGTACTTTTGCATCGTCCGATTTTGATCAAACACTTATACAAACACTAAAAAGCTTTTGCGATGAACGTTGAAAAAATCATGAACGACCTCGAAAAGAAAAACCCCGGTGAAGTTGAATTTCTCCAGGCGGTGCACGAGGTATTGGAATCAATCGAGGATGTGGTAAACGAGAATCCTCAGTTCGAAGCTGCCGGCATCATTGAGCGGATCATTGAGCCCGACAGGGTATTGATATTTAAAGTTCCCTGGGTGACCGACAAAGGAGAGGTATGTGTAAACCGTGGTTATCGTATTCAGTTCAACAACGCCATCGGACCCTACAAGGGAGGACTTCGTTTCCACCCGAGTGTAAACCTGAGTATTCTTAAATTCCTGGGTTTTGAGCAAATTTTCAAGAACAGCCTTACTACCCTTCCGATGGGCGGTGCCAAAGGCGGTTCCGATTTTAATCCAAAGGGCAAGAGTGACCACGAGATCATGCGCTTCTGCCAGTCGTTTATGCTGGAGCTCTGGAAACTTATAGGCCCTGAAACCGATGTACCGGCTGGTGATATAGGTGTAGGTGGCAAGGAGATCGGATATCTTTTTGGCATGTACAAGAAACTTACCCACGAACACGTAGGTGTGCTTACCGGCAAAGGCCGCAACTGGGGTGGATCACTGGTCCGTCCGGAAGCCACCGGTTTCGGTAACGTATATTTTGCACAGGAGATGCTGAAAACCCGTGGCCAGTCTTTCGAAGGGAAGACCGTTGCCATTTCAGGTTTTGGGAATGTGGCCTGGGGTGCTGCACAGAAAGCTACCGAACTGGGTGGTAAAGTGGTTACCATCAGCGGTCCCGACGGATATGTGTACGATCCGGAAGGTATCAGCGGGGAAAAAATCAACTATATGCTCGAACTGAGAGCTTCCAACGAAGACATCGTGAAACCCTTCTCTTACGAATTCCCGAGCGCCAAGTTCGTTCCCGGCAAACGTCCGTGGGAAGTGAAGTGCGACATCGCCCTTCCGTGTGCTACCCAGAACGAGCTGAACAAGGAAGATGCAGAGATGCTGGTGAAAAATGGTGTGATGTGCGTGTGTGAAGGTGCCAATATGCCTTCAACTCCCGAAGCAGTGGAAGTATTTCTCTCCAACAAAATATTATTCGCACCTGGCAAGGCAGCCAACGCCGGAGGCGTAGCTACCTCAGGTCTCGAGATGTCCCAGAACTCCCTCAAGCTGAACTGGTCAGCTGCAGAGGTAGATATGAGACTGAAGGAAATTATGGTCAACATCCATCATGCATGTGTTGAATACGGAAAGGATGAGGATGGCTATGTGAACTACCCGAAGGGTGCCAACATCGCCGGATTCCTGAAAGTGGCCAACTCCATGCTCGATCAGGGTGTACTCTGATTAAGCAACAGAGGACCATATAGTTTAGGTTAACAACTCATAGTGTGTGGCCGGGAGGATGGGAATTCTCCCGGATTTTTTTTGTGCAAAGGTGAATTGACCACCAGAACAATTTGTTTACATTCACGTTCTGAAATAAATCGGCTTTATCTTCGTTGTAGCCCTCATACATATCAGGAATGAAGCATATCCTCATCATAGCGGCTGGCCTGTTCTGCCTCAATTGTACGCTCCATGCACAGAGCAGCTCAAATCATATTTTTCAGGTGATGAACCTCGCTGTCTCCCCACGGGTTGCCTCTTTCGGGGGTAATTTTCTCCCGCTTCAGGATAAGGATGTCCTTCTTGCATTGCACAACCCTGCCACTATCGATACCGATCTCCACAATGCACTGGGATTCACTTTTCTCAACTATCCCGCAGGGATCAATGCCGGTAATGTGGTGTACGGAAGGACTTTTGAGCGGTACGGGAGCTTTGTGGGCGGGATTCGCTACTTAAACTATGGCACATTCGACCGCACCGATGATGCCGGCAATGCCGGCGGTAGTTTCACGGCATCCGACATTGTGATTACCGCTGGGTGGGGCAGAAGCATTTTCAGGGATATCCGCATGGGTGCTGCCCTCAATGTGATGATTTCCGATTACGATGTGTGGTCTTCGGTAGCCCTTGGGGTTGATGTATCAGGACATTACCACAGCCCTTCGGGGCTCTTTGACGCTTCACTTGTGGTGCGGAATGTGGGCCGCCAGATCATCCGCTTTGGCGATGAAAATGAGCCGCTCCCGTTCGAAGTAGCAGCAGGCATCAGCCGTAAACTGAAACATGCGCCGGTACGGTTCTATGTCCTCCTGAATACGCTGAATCAATGGGACCTGACCTACAACGATCCGCTGAATCCCGATTATACGGTGGATCCCATCACCGGAAAGGTGATTGAGGAGAGCAAAACGGTGGATTTTCTCGACAAAGCCATGCGCCATGTAACCGGAGGTATTGAATTGATGCCCGGTAACCTGCTCCGTGTCAGACTGGGATACGACTACCGCACCCGACAGGAATCAGGGGTGCAGACGAAAATGGGGCTTGCCGGATTTACCTGGGGACTGGGACTGAAACTTGGAAAATACCAGTTCGACTTCAGCCGCAGCCGACAACACCTGGCCGGAGCCCCCAACTACTTCAGTATCCGGACAGTACTGGGAGGCTAAGGCCAAGGTAGCGGTCAAGGTTCTTCTTTACCACAAAGGCACTTAGGGCACTGAGGAACACTTAGAATTTCCACATTTTCATATTTCCACATTTCCACATTTTCACATTAATAAAAAATAGGAAGCTCATCCTCTATCAGCAAGTCCCGCAGCACGGCATTGAGATCCCTTCGCCATTGCAGGGCCGGCTTACCAAGCATCTTCTCCAGTGAGGGGTGATTATCCGTAAGCAGTTCAGCATCCTGCAACGCACTGTCGGGAACATCCACCAGAAATTCACGCAGGTCATTGATGGGTTCCTGTGAGTGCGGCTTTGGTTTGTACAGCAGGTTTTCGAAGAGAAAGGGTGTTTTTGTAGCCACGAATATGAGGTTGCGATCGGGGGCATCCCCTTTGCGGGTGCCGATCAGCTGAACCTGAAACCCGCTCTTTTGCAGGGTTTTAAGCACCGACCTTGCACCCAGGCCCTTCTCCCCCCGGATGTACCCGAAAAACTCGATTATCAGCATCCCGTCAGGGGTAAGCCTGCTTCCGATGGTTTCGAAGCACTCCTTTGTGAGCAGGTGCCAGGGGGCATTCTCCCCAAGGAAAGCATCCAGTACCATGAGGCGGTATTCTTTTTTTGTCTGGTTGATGTAGTGCCGTCCGTCGTCGATGATGATCTCCATTGCCGGATCGAGGCTAAAAAACCGCCGGGCCAGGGTTTTCAGCCTCCCGTCGATCTCCACCACCTCCACATCCATCCCGGTTTTCGTCATCTCTCGGGCGAGCATTCCACCGCCAAGCCCAACCAGCAGGGCATTTCCCTGCTTGCCCGAAAAACTGCTCAGGATCGGTTCGATGAAATACACATAATCGAGCAGGTTTTCGTTATCGGTTTTGTTGAACAGCGTTTGCCAGGTGTTGTTCACCAGGAGGCCACGGGGTTCCATGGGCTTCCCATTCAAAGCCATCTCTTTGATATCCACCACTTTCACCTGCCCCAGGATCCCTTCGGAGGCGTACAGCACAGAGAAACGAACAGAATCTTCCTTCCCTTTGCCGGCCTGCGCCCCCATAGAGATCAGGGCCGCAGCCACCACCAGAAGTACCATCGAAGGCCTGATCTTTTTCGGTAAAATCAGCAGCACCGACAACAAAACAAGGGCACCATAGGCCATTGCGGGCCCTTTGATGCCAAAGGTGGGGATGAGGTAAAATCCCAGCAGCAGGGTGTTCAGTACTCCGCCTACGGTTGAGATGGCGTACACCTTTCCGGCCGTACTTCCCGTCTGGTCAATGTGCTGCACCAGAATGTGCACGATCAGCGGGCTCACCATCCCGAAGAAGAATACCGGCGGGAAAACAAACAGCATCAGCGAAATGAGGAGTCCGGGCAGCAGGTCCATATGCGTCACGGCTGTCATGATCCATACCCCCCAAACCGGCATCAGAATCATCAGCAGCCCGGCTATGATCAGGATGATTCTCAGGATCCTGTCGGCACGGTACTTTCGGGTGAAAAATCCACCGGTATAGTACCCGGCGGCGAGCCCCGACAGGGTAACGGCCAGTACCGCAGCCCAGGCATAGATGGTGGTGCCGAAAAACGGAGCAAGCATTTTGGCACCGAGGAGCTCGGCTGCCATCACCGTACCTCCTTCAATGAAAGCTACTGCCAGTAAAAGCACCGGATTCGTCCTCCCGGTTGCTGAAAGATTTTGTTTCATATTTTGTGCTGTTTCGCGTAAACAAAAATGCTCTAATTTTGTATCTTGTACAAATACCTAAATCGATGTACACTAACTTTCTCCGTAGACTTCTGTTTTCTTTGCTGGCAGGGCTCTGGCTTGTGCTTCCTGCACAGGAATATTCCGGATCCAATGCATCTTCACGCGTTGATGGGGCTGCAAAAATCTGGACAAAAGAGGGAGCTCAGTACCCATCCTATGTGCAGTTTGCACCGGGCAATGAGATTCCGGAAGGCACTTTCGGCGAATGGTTCAGCCGTCAGTTCAGCTTGCAGAATGGCTCCGGATTAAGTCTGATTTCTGAGGAAACCGATTTCAGGGGAGATGTGCATAAACGTATGGCATTCACCCTGGGTGGCATTCCGGTGTTCGAGGCTGTGTTGGTGCTTCACACCAGGCAGGGGATGGTGTACTCCTTCAACGGCGAGATCCCTGCGAAGGTGAGTGTGGCAAATGGAGTGGCCCTCGGTGAGTCAGCAGCTTTGCAGTTTGCGCTGCAGCATATCGGTGCGGTCCGTTACAAATGGCAGATGCCCGAAGAGGAAACACTGCTGAAATACCAGACAGGAAACCCGGAAGCCACCTATTTTCCAAAAGGTCAGGTGATGATTTGGAAAGACCGTCAGGAAGGTTCCTTCCGCTATACCTGGGTGTTTAATGTATATGCCGATAAGCCGTTGTACCGTGCTGAAGTGTTTGTGGATGCCTCCAGCGGAGAGATCTTGTTTGAACATGACCTGATCCATGAAACCGATGTCACCGCCACCGCGGTTACCAAATACAGCGGAACCCGCACCATCACCACCGACTCGACCGGAACCACCTATCGTCTGCGCGAAACCTCCCGGGGTAACGGCATTGAGACCTACAATATGCAGGAAAGTACCAGCTACGGCAGCGCCGTGGATTTTACCGATGCCGATAATTACTGGAACAATGCCAACGCCAACCTCGATGAAGTGGCCACTGACGCCCACTGGGGATCGGAATCCACCTACGACTATTTCTGGCTGAAACATAATCGCAACAGTATCAACAACCAGGGATTCAAGCTGATGAGCTATGTGCACTACGATAACAATTACGCCAATGCCTTCTGGGATGGCCAGCGCATGACCTATGGCGACGGGAATGGTTCCTCTATGGGGCCCCTCACGGCACTTGATATCACGGCTCACGAAATCACCCATGGACTTACCTCCTTCACGGCTGATCTGACCTATCAGGATGAGTCCGGCGCACTGAGCGAAGGGTACAGTGATATTTTCGGCTGCGCGGTGGAATGGTTTGCCAAACCCACCATGGCCAACTGGCTGATGGGTGAAAATATCGGAAGTACCATCCGTTCCATCTCAAATCCCAAGTCCAAAGGTCTGCCAAACTGCTACCAGGGCACATACTGGTATACAGGTACCGGCGACAACGGCGGTGTACATACCAACTGCGGACCCCTGGCGTATTGGTTCTACCTTCTCTCTGTAGGAGGATCAGGTACGAACGACAAGGGGAATCCCTACAGCGTAACGGCCATTTCAACCGACAGTGCAGTGGCCATTGCTTTCAGAACCCTTACAGTGTATCTGACAAACAACAGCAACTACGCAGATGCACGGTATTTCTCGATCCAGTCTGCCATTGACCTTTTCGGTCCCTGCTCCCAGAAGGTAGCCTCCACCACCAATGCCTTCTATGCCATCGGGGTGGGTTCTGCCTATGTGCCCGGCGTCAACAGCGATTTCTCCGTTCCCATGACGCAGTTCTGTGCAACACCGGCGACTGTGAATTTTACAAACCTGAGCAACAATGGATTGAATTATCATTGGAATTTCGGGAATGGCAATACCAGTACAGCGCTGAATCCAACGGTTACCTACAATGCCATGGGAACTTACACTGTTACCCTGATCGTTGACGGAGGTACCTGTGGTGCAGATACCATGGTGAAAACCAACTATATCTCCATCAGCTCAGCCAATCCCTGTGTGTATAATGTGCCTGCCACAGGCACCACCACCAAAACCGATTGCCAGGGTTTTCTGACGGACAGCGGTGGCAGCGGCGATTATCAGGATAATACCGATGGTCGTTTTGTGATCAGTCCTCCGGGAGCCATGTCGGTTACCCTCAACTTCCAGATGTTTGATTTTGAAGCAGGTTATGATTATCTTTATATCTATGACGGGAGTACCATAACTTCACCCCTGATCGGGCAATTTGATGGTACCAGCCTCCCCAACGGTGGCACCATCACCTCCACTACCGGAAGCATTACCCTGCGCCAGAAGACTGATGAGGGACTGGTGCGCCCGGGATTCCTGCTGGGCTGGCAGTGCAACTACCCCACCGCGGCTCCGGTGGCCAACTTTATCGTCTCAGACACCGTCACCTGTGATGGCCAGGTTACCTTTATGGATGTCTCCACCAACGGCCCCAGCAGCTGGCTGTGGCAACTGGGCGACGGCAATACAGCCAACACCAAGGTTGTGACCCATACTTACCAGCAAAACGGCATCTATGATGTTACCCTGATCACTTCCAATGCATTCGGCACAGATACCATCCTGAAATTTGCCGTGGTAAAAGTGGAAATTCCCTGGCCTGATGTGGCCAATGGAGCGGTTTGTATTTCAGGTAATGCCATCCTGACCAATACCGATACCACCACGATCACTAAATGGTATGATTCCCCCTCGTCGTCAACCCCTTTGTTTACAGGTTCTGCGTTTACCACTCCTGTGATCCAGCAAACAGCTACCTGGTGGGTGGAAGAGCTGGTGGAAAAACCGGTGTTAACCGGAGGGAAGCCCAACAATTCCGGCGGTGGCGCCTATTTTACGGCTTCCGTCAAACACTATCTGGTGTTCGATGCCCTTAAGCCTTTCATCCTCAAAAGCGTGCTGATGTATGCCGGTGCAGCCGGAAACCGTACCATCGAATTACAAAACAGCTCAGGTGTTGTCATGAAAACCCTTACGGTCAATCTGGTGCAGGGTAGCAATACCGTAAACCTGAATTTCGATGTGCCGATGGGAAATTCGTTCCGTCTGGTGGGTCCCGCCTCCCCGAATCTCTACCGCAACGATGGGGGTTGCACCTATCCCTATCAGATCGGGAACCTGGCCACCATCACAGGCAGCTCCGCCACCACCAATCCCACCGGCTACTACTATTTCTTCTATAGCTGGAAAATCAGCGATTATCCCTGTGTCAGCCCCAAGGTGCCTGTGGAGGTGTTTGTGTCCGATGCCCCCCCGGTGGCCGATTTTTCCTTTGTGGTTTCCGATACCAAGGTGACTTTCAGTGACCTGACACAAAACAAGGGCGCCAATCTCTGGAGCTTTGGCGACGGGATGTTCTCTGTAGCACCGGCTCCGGTTCACAACTACAGCACCACAGGAATATTTCCGGTTCAGCTGAAGGTCGACAATGTCTGCGGTATCGATTCCGTAACCAAAAGTGTTACCATTTCGATGGCCGGGCTTCATGAGGCTGCTGCCGATGGTTCTTTGCGCGTCTTCCCCAATCCGTCAGGAGGTAGCTTTGTGGCAGAACTGCCGGCAGGTGCCGGTGAGGAATCCGGTTGGGTTACCCTTGCTGAACTCACGGGAAGGGTAGTGTACCGGCGGCAGATCGTTACAGGTTCCCGGCAGGTTGAAATCCGGGCCGGCGAGCTGGCTGCAGGGATCTATCTGCTCCGGCTTCAATCCGGTGACAAGACCTTTACCCAAAAGGTCATAATACAATAATATTCAGCAGTTTATTGGCTGAAATGTGCCGCAAGGGCTGTAATGGGGTCAGGGATGATGCCTGAGAGCGGGATCCCCTGTTCATCCATGCATCCCTTCAGGATCGGTTGGAAAAGGGAAGGGATGCTTCCGCAGAAACCGGCATGCAATCCCTGATGACTTTGCAGGAGCGGGACCACCATTATATCCACGAATTCTTTGAATGATCTCCTGATCAGGGAGTTGATCACAGGTACTTCGCTGCAGCCAGCAATGAAGGGTATCACGGAGGCTGCGAACGCCTGCGGTTTGGGAGCCTGGTACAGATGGCTTAGAAGCTGATCCGGATTGGTTTCGTGCTGCTGGTAAAAGCGTTGGGACAGGGGTTGATCCAGAGCACCGGAAAGGAGCAGCTTCAGAAAACCGAATCCGATGTGGGCGCCGCTCCCTTCATCGCCCAGGAGATAGCCCAGCGACACCGGCCGCTCCGTGATGGTTCCGGATTGGTAAACCCCTGCATTGGAGCCTGTTCCCAGGATACAGGCAATCCCGGAGCCCGGCCCGAAAAGCGCCATCCCGGCGCCGGTGAGGTCGTCCTGTACCAGGATATCAGCGTCCGGAAATGCAGCTTTCAGCGCTTTTTCCACCTTCCCCTGCATGTCGGGCCTGCTGCACCCTGATCCGTAATACCGCACGGAGGCCACGGACGGGCAGCCGAGGGATTCCCCTGCTTCGAGTGCCAGGGTTGTGATTTTTTCCGGTGCATCAAAGTACGGGGATATGCCCGAAGAGCGGTGAAACAGGGGATGCTTCCCTGCACCTGCCAGTGCCCAGGCGGTCTTGGTGTTTCCGGCGTCAGCGATCAGAATCATAGACCAAAGGTAGCAATCCCAGCTATTCATTTTTACGATGAATCCAAGAACAAAAACATTTTTAGTTTTGGATTTATCGAGATACAATATCTCCTTGAATTACCATATCTTGTTGAAGGACATTGTAGTTCGATTACGGGACATGTTATTCAACCCACTGCGTGGGTTGTAAGGCGATGGGAGCGCATTATCTCCCCGGATGCGATCCGGGGCTATGGTTATTCAACCCACTTCGTGGGTTTTTTGGTTATTGTGGATGTATATAACCCCGCTTGCGGGGTTCAAAAATTATAGCCCCGGGTGGTACCAGGGGTAATGAAGGGGGGCATTAACGACAACCCCGAAAGGGGTTGAATAAAGGTATTCCACTTTATTTCAACTCATTGCGTAGATTACTCATGTGCATCATTCTCATGGGTTTACCAAAAACCTGATTGCACAAACCACCCGGAGATCGCATTCAAATTCTACATTGCAAACAACAAAACGGCAACACGACTAAACAACTAAACGAACAAACAACTCAACATCCTCAATCCTGAGCTTCACTCCTGGTAATCCTTCTGCAACGCCTCCACTTGGTTTTTAAGCTGAAATTCAATTATATGACTGCTTGCTGAATATTCTTGCAAAGCCCTTCGGGTATACGTACGGCGTTGTTTCCAATCATAGGGTGGTGTTTTCAGAATTTCCTGATATACCTCCAGAATGGCCAGCAATTCAACCCGTTCAGGAGATCCCGGAACATGCCTCCTGATCTGGTCCGCGATCAAACCGGGCGTAGCGTAATAACAAAACGGAACGCATAAATTCTGTCCATAATCCCGGTGTCCCGATTTTAGGTTGTGTATTACCAATTTCTGAAGTATGATGGTGTCAAGCGGAACCGTTCTCCCGGACTGAAACCCACTCCACCACACCAAGCCAGAATCTTTTCCGCCCGGTTGATGCCATGGTGAGGCGCTCTTTCTGAAACGATATCGGGGTCATGATTTGTTCCTGTTATGAAGCTAATACTCTGATCTGATTCACTCTGTGGTAGTCAGCAGGCCGGATATTCTATGGATTAACATCCCTTACCTATTTTAACGTAAATTTTCGGCTCTTGATGGAGAAACTGATCAGCTCAAGGCTATCAACAGCTTTCCCATGTGTTTTCCTGTGGTTCCAATCATACAAATGTATGACTATCTGCCAGAATAGGCAATGGCCCGTTTCATAACCTTCTTCAGAATCGCTTGTGAAAGTATTGATGGATGCTGTATCTTTGACCTATGGATGTACCTATGAAACAACACCTAAAGTTGGGTTAATCAGACAAAAGTTGGACTGGCTGCTCTTCTGAACGGAGAGTATAATGACCTGATGGAAGTTTTGAGGTACAGATACAAACGAGTTGTCATCAATGCTAAAAAGACAGTGGTTCATATTATTATGTCTGACTTTGGTTTCATGTTATCAAAGTCAGACTTCGAAGGACAAAGAACCGCATGACATCACAAAGCACCTTGACAGTGTTGTAACAACTCCCAGCCAGACAATTATCTCTCAAAAAATCACTTTGACCGTAGACAGCACTTACCCATGCCAACTTTCCAACCCCGACACTTCTGTATATGACATTATTCTTAACGACAGACAAAGTTCAATAAGACAGGTCGGAGACAAATTTTCTCCTATCGAGGATGATATTGATCTGCCACATGAAGATTTTTGCACACAGGATAGAGAGCAAACCTTGACTTTGTTTTTTCACTATGGAGGTGTTCGCAACGAATTTTCAGAATTTCAGGTAAAAAAATATTCGAATTCAGACAGTGCCATCAAATTATCGGCCACTATCTTCCAGACAAATAATGGTATTACACTCGGTCTTTCAAAGTCAGAAGTAATTTCTATCCTTGGTGACTGTTTTAAAAAAGTAAGTAATAGCAAGACAAAAGAAATTATCAAGTATCGCATTGACGACTTTGAACATTCGACCTTCTTACAAAGATTTAACTATCCATCATACTATGCGGAGTACGAATTTCGGAATGATAAACTTGTTAGATATAGATTTGGTTTTGAGTATCCTTAAACAGAAGCATTCCCGGAAAAAACGAATATAAAATGGCTTGTCATGAAACTTGAACAATATATTGATGCTGATACAATAGAATGGCTATTGGAACAAGAAAATCCATCAATCAGGTATTTTACTTTAACAAAGCTTTTAAAAAAGAGTGAGAGCGATCATGATGTTCTGGATGCCAGAAGAGACATTATGCATATTGGAATTGTTCCGGCATTACTTGATAAACAAAATGAAGCCGGATATTGGGGCGATCTTCAGAAATTCTATCCGGATAAGTATAAAGGCACAGTCTGGCAATTGATCATATTGGCAGAAATGGGGGCTGATGCAAATGATATACGTATTAAAAAAGCATGTGAGTTCATCCTTGACAATTCGCAGGATAATGAAAGTTACGGTTTCTCGATGAATAGAAGTTCAAAGATGGGAGGTGGCCGGCATAGTGAAGTAATTCCATGTTTAACAGGAAATATGCTATGGAGTCTGATCAAGCTTGGATATTTGAGTGATGAACGGGTACAAAAAGGTATCGGATGGATTTGCAGGTATCAAAGAAGTGATGATGGAATTTCTGAAACACCCAAAGAGTGGCCATACGATAAATACGAAATGTGTTGGGGTAGGCACACATGTCATATGGGGGTGGTCAAATCTTTAAAGGCGCTTTCTGCAATTCCCAAAGAAAAAAGGAGTAAATCGGTAACAGATAAAATAGAGACTCTTTCCGAATTCATTCTTATTCATCATATTTACAGGAAAAGCCATGACCTGAAATCCATCTCAAAACCCGGATGGCTCAGATTGGGATTTCCTCATATGTATCAAAGCGATATATTGGAAATTCTGGAAATACTGGTGGAGCTTGGTATCAATGATTCACGTATGAATGATGCTATCGATAAACTGATATCAAAACAAAATAAAGAAAAGAGGTGGAATTTGGAAAACACTTTCAATGGCAGGATGATAAAAAACATCGAGACAAAGGGAGAATCATCCAAATGGATTACCTTAAAAGCATTGAATGTGTTAATAAACCAATAAACACGGCCACTAATAAAATCGGAGCAATTTCACCGTATTTCTGCGAGAAAGAAAATACACACCGAGGGAATCGATTTCACAACAGCTCGTCGAATTTTGGAAGCAGTGCAAAAATCTCCTCCGTGTCCTCATGATCTCAGTGGTAAAAAACCTCTATTTCCCCGGAAGTAATTCGCTATTTTTGGTTCCATGAATAAACCAAAAATCCCGGCAGCAAAGCTTCCGGACCCGAAGAAGCCCCGGCCTCAGAAACCTGAACCTGCAGCGAAGCGGTTTCCCGGAACCGGTGGGGTTGCCCTGATCCTGGCCGTCGTGGTGCTCCTGCTGTATGGCCATACACTTCAGTTTGGTTTTACCTGGTTCGACGATGATACCATCCTGCTCCGAAACCAGGTCTTTGTATCCGAAATCTCCAATACCGGTCAGGCTTTCCTGCGCGATGCCGAGTTCAGGTCAAAGAGCATGGAGCTATACAGGCCGCTCCAGAATGTGACGTTCATGATGGATGCAGCCCTGGGTGGATATGACCATCCGGGCGTGTTCCATTTCACGAGCATGTTGCTGCATTTTCTGGCTTCCTTCCTGTTGTACCTGCTGATGAAACGTCTGGGGTTTTCGGCACGGATCTCCCTTTTGGGCAGTCTGGTGCTGGCCATACATCCGGTGTTCGCCTTCACGGTGTGCTGGCTCCCCGCACGCGGCGATCTGCTGCTGGCGGTTTTCTCGCTTCTCTCCCTCCTCTTTTTCCTTGATTTCCTCTCCACGCGCCGCCATCGTTTCCTGATCCTGCACCTGCTGTCGTTTTTTCTGGCCCTGCTGGCCAAGGAATCTGCGGTGATGATTGCCCCGGTAGCGCTGCTGCTGCTGATACGAAACGAAGGCAGGCTTAAACTGAAGAGATGGCACTACCTTACCGCGGCCGGTTATGTGGTGCTTACCGCAGTATTTCTGGTGATGCGTGCCGGTGCAGTTGCCTCTGTAAAAGGGGAGGGGTTTGCCCTCAAAGGGCTGCTCCATAACCTGCCGGTGTTGCCTGAGGTGTTGCTGAAGTTCTTCATCCCATGGCCCCTGGCAGCCCTGCCTTTCTACAATTTGATAGCTACCCTGGTGGGCATCGTAATCCTAGGGGCGATAATCTGGCTTCTCTTTAGATTGAAGATCAACAGGATAGACTCTGTAGCTTTTTTCTCCTGGTTCCTGCTTTTCAGTCTGCCTGCCATGCTGTACAATCCCGACTGGTCAGGATACATTTACGATTATGTAATTCACCGCAGCTACCTTCCCTTGGTGGGCATTCTGCTGCTTATATTTATGATGATTAAACGATATGAGGAGCGCCTTTTCGGCACCCCTCTCCGCTACCTGATGCTCATGGTGGGGATTGTCTGGCTGGTCATCAACGTGCAATTCTCAAAGAACTTTTCTGATCCCCTGAAAT
>Ga0209310_1001380_pt1 | contig 18624 bp, 15 predicted proteins | sample AD_UKC030_MetaG_FD_184415 | JGI IMG/M metagenome (GOLD analysis project Ga0209310, IMG submission 184415) | Active sludge microbial communities of municipal wastewater-treating anaerobic digesters from USA - AD_UKC030_MetaG (SPAdes) (version 2) | ecosystem: Engineered > Bioreactor > Anaerobic >... | reverse complement strand
ACCGGGGATTCTTTTCAACATCCGTTAAATTGCCGGGATTGCCGGCGTAAGTCAACTTGTCCAGATTAATCAGGCGATAATCGGGATAGTTTTGCAGGGTGTGGCGGACAAAGTTAGAGCCGATAAAGCCGCATCCGCCGGTAACAAGTACTTGTTTCATAGTTTTTATTCCTGTTTAATGTTATTTTCTTCACAATCATTATCAGCTATCAGCTGTGAGCCACGAGCTACTCACAGAACGCCGTCGTTTTCCTGCGGCATATACTCGGGTACAATTTCCTTAAGTTTTATTTTAATGCCTTTTGAGTCGTGTCGAGCCGCTATCTTCGCCAACTCGTCAATTTCACGATAAAGTTGTTTTTTAGCTTCCTGAGGAATTTTTATACCGTTGAAGAGATCGTTGGTACGGAGGACCATAACTTTTCTGTGCTCTGTGGGCACAATACCTTCTCCAACCGTGATCAGTTCTTCGTAGAGCTTTTCGCCGTCCCGCAAACCGGTGAAAATAATTTTTATGTCCACATCCGGCTCTTTCCCCGAAAGACGGATCAAGTCGCGCGCCATGTCTAAAATTTTTACAGGCGTTCCCATTCTCAAAATAAAGATTTCGCCGCCCTCCCCCATCATGCCGGCCTGCAGAATCATCTGCGACGCCTCGGGTATGGTCATAAAGAAGCGGTTTACCTCCGGATGCGTGACCGTCACCGGCCCTCCCCTCTCGATCTGTCGGCGGAAAAAGGGAAAGACGGAACCGGACGAACCGATCACGTTTCCGAATCTTACAGCCATCAACTTGGTGCCGTTTTCCTGCTGACACTGCATAATCAATTCCGTTACGCGCTTGCTGGCGCCCATCACGCTGCTCGGACGAACGGCCTTATCCGTCGAAACCACAACAAACCGTTCCACATGATTCCTGATGGCCGTCTCCATCAACACACGGCTACCGATGATATTATTGAAGACAGCCTCCCAGGGATTTTTCTCCAGCATGGGCACATGCTTAAAAGCCGCCGCGTGAAACACGACATCGGGTTTATACTTTTCAAAAACATGATTCATTAAATCTTCATTCTGTACTCGTCCCAGAACGACTTCACAAGGGTAACCATAATTGTCATTCTGCATTTCCATTTGAATATGAAACAGACTGGATTCACTCAAATCCAGCAAGATGAGTTTACGAGGCTGATATTTCATGACCTGCCTGCATAACTCGGAGCCGATAGAACCACCGCAGCCGGTGATTAGAACAGTTTTGCCGTCCAGATAATTTCGGATGCCTTTAGTATCCAGCTGGACAGGTGACCGTCCCAGAAGATCTTCGTAATTGATGTCCCGGAGCAGTTTCACGCTGACCCGGCCATTAATCAGTTCACCGATGCCCGGCAATATTTTATAAGGGGTATTGGATATCTGACAAACTTCCACAATCCGCCGAATTTGATCGCCAGTGGCAGAAGGAACCGCAATAAGTATTTGCTGGATATTTGCCCGCTTTACAATCGCGGGCAGGCGCTCTAAAGTACCCAATATCGGTATCCCATGAATGGTCTGTCCCTGTTTTCCTGCATCATCATCAATAAAACCGACAACCTTATAATTCAATGTGTAGTTTTCTATAATCTCCCGTAAAATTTTTTCTCCTGCGTCGCCGGCACCAATAATCAATACTCTTGTTAGGTGGGTATTGACGAGAGGATAAATCTCCGCTCCGTTGTTCATGTAAACCGCATAGAAAGAACGAATAGCCATGCGCACACCGCCGGCTAGAACAAATGTAATAACTCCATCGCCAATAAATATGCTGCGGGAATATCCTTCAAATCTGTTGATGGTAAGGATAATCACCATGACGATTAACGTCGATAAGAAGCAGGCCTGGGCCAACCGCCAGAAATCCCGTACGCTAGTGTAACGCCACATGCCGCCGTAAAGTCCAAACGAAAGGAAGATGATAAATTTCAGCGGTACCATCCAGAGAAGCAATTGATAGATTTGTTTAATGTCAATATGGGCAAGAAAAAATTCAAAACGAAGCAGATAGGCCAAACAAAGGGCAGTGATAAAGATGAAAATATCAATGAATATCATCAAATAAAATTTCGGATTTTTGAGCTGAGGATTTATAATCATCTTATTGTTAAATACTATTTATTTTGAGCGCTTATATACAACTGCGGGCGGTAGTGCAACTTTTACTTCTACTGGCATACAACAACGCTAACCTTTGCCCTCATGTTGATTCGATGAAGATAAACAACTTGATACCTCTAGTCAAACATCAGGGATCGGTACTTTAGAAATCTTAATAGTTAAATCCTTTATTATTAAGCGAATCAAACATTTCTTCCATTGCAGTAATGGGATAGATGCGGAAATTGCCGCGCTGTTGGATCTCTTTGCCACCATAGATCAAACCGCTACCATGGGATGGCTCGCCTGCCACGCGGGAAAAATACTTTAGGCCCTTGAAGAAATCATCCGCAATGGTTGCTCCAGCCTTGACCTCTATTGGAAATACTTCTCGTCCGCTTTCGAGAATCATATCCACTTCGTTTCCCCGGCTATCCCGATAAAATGTCACGGCGTTTTTTTTGCCCCTGTTGAAACGATATTTAATGGCCTCTATCAGTGCAAGATTCTCGAAAAGATTACCTCTCAACGGATCACGACTGACATGAATTTCGCTCTCCATCCCCAGTAAATAGGCAGCCAGGCCAACATCATAGAAATATAGCTTAGGAGATTTGATCAGACGCCTAGAAATATTACAATACCAGGGCTTCAGTAAAACTACGATATAACTCGCTTCGAGAAGGGATACCCACTGTTGTACCGTCGTATGGGAAACACCGGTATCATTTGCAAGACTTTGCATATTAAGAATCTGCCCGATTCTCCCCGCACAAAGCCGGACAAACTTTTGAAAAAGACTCAAATCACGGATAGACATCAATTGGCGCAAATCTCTTTCGATATAGGTTTCATAGTAATCTCCCAGAGCCTGCGTGGGATTCAGTCCATGATCGTGAATACGCGGATAGAATCCTTTTAAAAGCATCATATCCAGTGATTTGGGAAGCGTCGTTTTCTGGATTTCGGAGATGCTGAATGGTAAAAGCCTCAACAGAGCTGTACGGCCGGCCAATGATTGATTGATCGTGTTCATAACTTCAAACTGCTGACTTCCAGTAAGAATAAACTGTCCCGGCGTTTTGCGTTCATCCACAATACTCTGGACATAGGAAATGAGTTGAGGAACGCGCTGGATCTCATCAATAATAACACCCTCCGCGTAAGCGGATAAAAATCCGCGTGGATCAGTGGCAGCGTATTCACGAACATCGGGGCTCTCCAGGTTGGCATAAGCCATGCTCGGAAAGACCTTTCGGCAAAGAGTTGTTTTGCCACTTTGCCTTGGTCCTGTCAGTGTAACAACAGGATACTGAGAGACCAGATCACGAAATATTGGTTCAATTTTTCTATTAATCATGTTGATTACTTATCAGGGTAATGAACACATTGCAACTTAAACTTTTATATTGCACGCATAAAAGAATTTTAAAATCTTCGCTTTCGACAAGTAATTGAATACAGAACTATTTTTTCGCCTGATTCCTTAAGCTCACTATGCACCATTTCTTTGCCCCCCCATAGCATCTTACCCATTATCAATCAATGCATCACCCCTTCACGACGCAACACCTTGAACAAAGTCAAAAATAATATCTTAATATCAAAAATTAGAGAGCAGTGCTCCAGGTAATAGACATCGAATTCCACTTTTACGGGTATCGGCAAATCATCCCGGCCATTGATCTGCGCCCAGCCAGTAATTCCCGGAATCAATCGGTGCACACCTTTCTCGGTCCGCAAAGCAATCAGATCATCCTGATTGAATAGCGCGGGCCGCGGACCAATCATGCTCATGTCTCCATTAATAACACTCCATAATTGCGGTAACTCATCAAAACTGTATCTGCGAAGGAAAGCGCCAACCGGCGTTAAATATTGATGTGAATCCGTAAGCAAATGCGTGGCAACTTCCGGTGTATTAACGTGCATCGTCCGAAACTTGGGCATACGGAAAAGCAGATTATCTTTCCCGACGCGGTCAGACCAGTAAAGGACAGGGCCCGACGATGTAAACTTAACCAATAGAGCAATCACTAAAAGCGGTAATGCAAAAAACAGCAACAGCAACAGACTCAAAAAAAAGTCGAAAAGACGTTTCATCATTATTGGGCTTTCGAACATTTCATCAGTCAATACCTCATGGCGGCAGATCTTTTGAGGACAACCGGAAGGGTCCGGGAGAATAATTGAAATCCCTGGCCGCCTCATCGTGGTCAAACACCAGATTGATGTTCATCCGTTCAGCCATTTGCATAGTCCAGTTTCTATAACGCGGAAGACAACGGATCAAGGCTGCCACCAGTCGAAAAAGCCAAAGAGGCGCAGGAATCAAAATCGGCCGGCGACCAAGAGCAGCAAATACCCGGTTGATCATCTCCCGATAAGCAAGCATCTCTCCACCTGAAAGATTATAGGCGTGATTGATCACCTCGGTCTTTTCAAGAGCGGATACACAGGCCATCGCGACATCCTCAGCGTGTACGGGCTGACGCAGTCCTTTTGCCTGTCCTACCATAGGAAAGAAACCAAAACGGCGGATAAGGCGAACTATTTCAGAAATATTCTTATCCTGTCCCAGACCATAAATCATCGTGGGCCGAAGAATCACCCAATCGATGCCTTTCGCCTGCGCCCAGTTGCATAAGCGGTCTTCACTTTCCGACAATTGGCGAGCCACAACCGTTTCATTTTTATCAAAGGAGTTACTCTTAGTAAAGCGGCTAGTCGAAGAAAGTGCGATGATACGGCGCACACCATATTTTTCAATCATCGGAAAGTAATCCGGCAACACCCAGGGCGGGGCAGAGCAAATCCAGGAATTTATTCTTTCAATGTCGCCAGTAGAGAGGTTTTGATAATCAGGAGAATTCGGAAGTTGAATCCACTTAACATCACGATCACAGCTTTTAATTCGGCAGCGGGAAAATGCCCGCACCTGCCATCCATTTTCTTTGAGCATCGGCAGCAGACACCGGCCAACTAAACTTGTCGCCCCGAGCAAACCAACTTGTTTTTTACTTACGTCTAATTCCAAAAATAATCCCTGCTTTGCGCACAGAATACCATGTTGCCACCACTCCAAAACGTAACCATACACCTAGGGCCACAATCCCCATCAATATCCCCGGGTATTGATTCCGGAAAAACTTCCGATAGAACCGCATCATCCCTTTGTGTTTGTGCCATTCAACAAAAATCGGCTGTGTTTTGCTACAAGCCCCCTTGTGATGAACCACACGAGCATTAGGTACAAACATGATCCTCCACCCCTTCTGGCGATAACGCATGCACCAGTCCAGATCTTCGCAATGGAGAAAGTACCCCTCATCCCAGGAACCAATATCTTCCATCGCCTTCCGCCACACCAGCATGAGCGCGCCGGAAATAGCCTCCACCTCGACGGGAGCATCGGGGAGGGGTTGTTTGTACAGGTGAAAATCGAAAAACAGGGAAGGACATCGGTTTGCAAAACGGTACAAACCGGTTGCACGGACAAGAGAACGCCACGGGGTGGGCACTGCACGTCGTCCCCCGCCCTGCTCGGTGCCATCGGGGTCAATCAGCAATCCGCCAACCATGCCGGCATCAGGGTTGGCCTCGAGCACTTCAACCAAACGTTGCAAAGCTCCTGGCTCGAGCACGCAGTCAGGGTTCAGGAAAAGGATATAGGATCTCGTAGTGGACTTTGCGCCAAGATTACAACCTGCCGCAAACCCTAAATTCCTTTCGGAACGAACCATCTTCAAACGCGTTTCCAAAGGAAATTGCTCCACCAGCGCCTCCATGCTGCCATCGGAGGAAGCATTATCCACTACGACAATCTCCTCAGCCTGCTCCAAACCGGTGCGGACGCAATCTGCCAGTAACGGGCCGGCATTGTAGTTTACCACCAAGATTGAAACGGAGACCTTGCCAAGGTCATTTGAAGTCATGTAATCTTTTTTCATGTCCACGACATTTTGGATCACTTTAATGGAATAGCTAAAGAGTCATGGAGTCTTTCTTCGGATCAGAGCTATTGCGACATCTTGATCATAACTTAACGCTACTTCCAAGTTCACCCAATTGCCCCTTTACACCATGCCAAACTCCTTTTGTCATCATTTTCAAGTAGTCAAACCGAGGCGAAATAAAGCAGCAATAGACAATAAAGCGAATAAGAATAGTGCGAATGAATAAGAATTTCCACCCCAAGGGAACATAGCTTCTTGAAAGCAGCCATATGGCATTACGAAAGATATAGTAGTGGCGTAGTGGGCTGTGATGCAGAAACTTAAGCCCTAAAATAATTCCGGGATTCTCACCCATTGAATGATGCATTACTGCGCTACATACCCCAAATAACCGATAGCCGTAAGACTTGGCCCGGAAGCACCATTCGAAATCGACTTGATCAATAAATAATGCATTTAAAGGACCGCCAATTGCGCTCAAAATAGAGAGGGGAATCAAAGACCCTGATGATATAAGCACATCCGATTCGATAATTTGATCCTCTGGCCGGCAATAGTGTTTGACAACTTTTAAGCCCGAAACACTAATAAATGAAGGACGATTCATATTCCGTTCATCCTGGTAACGAGGTCCAACCGCTGCCACTTTGATGCCTTTGCACTCTATTGTCAAAAGATAAGACATTAATCTGAAGACCATATCAGGCTCGGGCATACTGTCCTGATCAAATAAAATAACATGAGTTTTACCCATCCGCCTTGCCCACTCAATTCCTCTATTATGGGCTGCTGCAATACCAAGGTTACAACCAAGACAAATCAGGTACTCATTATCCTTACATCGTGATTCAATAAACATTGTTAAATAATCACCAGAACCATTATCAACAACTGCAATTGAGTCAACCTGCTTATCCAACACATCCAGAAGCTGCCGTAAAATATCAACTTCTGGATGGTATGTAACTACAATCGCGGCGATATTGTCACACTTGCTTGTTGTCAATTTTGAGACCTTTGCACATTCCGTTGATGATATTTACCATCTAATAACTCTCGTGCCATTTTCCCTCAAATTTCATACCTTTTAAACTTATCCGAAAGGAATCTCAATAAAACGAGTTTCATTCAACCATTTCATCGATGATTTTAATCACGTTATTTCGGTAATGCTCCATCGTAAAGTTTTGCTCATAAATCTTTCTACCTTCTGTCCCCATCTTTTCTGCGAGATTCCTATTTTTTACTGCATAAGTGATTTTTTTGGCCAACTCAGTCTTGTTCCCACTCTTAAAAATCATACCGTTCACGCTTTCCTGCACAAACTGGGCAATCCCCGTATGATCGGAACATATCAACAGTTTGAATAATATCATCGCTTCCACAGCGACTAAAGACATAGGTTCATCCCTTGACGGAACAATAATACAGTCTACTTCCTGATAGAGCATAAACATTTCTTTTCTGGGAATTGGGCGCAAATATTGAATATTATCATATTTTCCCATGGCGTGAAGCAGAGCCTTATATATTTGTTCATCAAGAACATTACCTACAAAAATAAACCTAGCTTTTTTACAAATTTCGTCGCTCAGCAGTGATATCGCACCTAAGACAATATCTTGTCCTTTCCTCTTTTCGATACTGCCCACAATTACAAATGTCATCTGCTCGTTTTTTTGCACCGTTTCTTTCTGGGTTATAAAATCGGGAATCCCCCATGATAATTTGTCCGTCTGGTATCTCACATTCATGTCCCGTAACATCCGCGTCGAATAATCTGATACGGTGTAGACTTTAACATTGTTCCCCAGTTTCTTAGGAAGCATAGGCCTCATTAGCTTTGTGGCAAATGCCCCTTCATGTATCCACCAAAGCACCGGTGGCAGAGAATCATTTAGCAGGTAAATGGCATCATAACAGCTTAGGGTATTGGCAATGACCAGATCAAAATTGCGTGCAAAACGCTCAAACATCCAATGCCTCTGTCTTGCCGATTGATCGATAATGACTGTGACGCCCATGTCTAAAAATTCCTGTTTCAGTGAACCGTCGTTGAACGCAAGCAGAACTGGAAAATCACCATTCTCGAGTACTATCTGCACCATATCCTTTAATACAATCGGGGCACCCGTTCTTGAAAGCTCATGCGATATAAATAAGATATCCCGTGCACTATCGTTTTGAGGCAAGATGAGATTCTTAGGTGTGTGCAGCTTATAACTGTATCGAAAATCAGTATAATACATCCTCTTCATGCTATGCGAGAAATATGTGTCTTTACCAAGGTATTTTCCCCACCGTTTGAGACAGTAAATATCCGCCTTATCCACTTCCTCTTTTTTCTCCCAAGAGTGATTGCCGACATGTGTCAGAACCGCGTAAGGGGTATAGACACAGCGATAACCTTTTTCACACAGTTTCAAGCTCAGATCTAAATCGGAGTGGCCCCGGGGAGTATGTATAGCGTCAAAGCCGCCAATCTCTTCAAAAATGCTTCTGGGAATGACCATGCAGGCACCACTTAGTACTGATACCTCGCGGATCAATGCATGTTTGTATGGATTGTCAACCGGCTGGTTATTCAGAACCCCATTGAATGAAGTACCAATTAGTCCTGGAGTTCCAGTTATCATGCCAGCATATTGTACAGTTTTATTTTCATGCAGCAGTAGAGGAGATACCCCCCCAACCCCTGGATACGTCAGCAATTCGATCTGGCGCTCGATCCAGTCCCTTTGTAAAGGCAGCACATCGTCATTATAGAAAATTATAAATTCACCATCCGCCATCTTCGCGCCTTCGTTGCACTTGTCTGAAAAATTGTAGTCTTTATCGTAGGTGCAGATTCTGATCTGAGACACATATGGAAATTCTTCCAAAATCTCTGCCGTGGTTTTAGAGTTTGTTACTGGTATAATTTCAATATTCTTATAGGAAGTCTTGCGAAGCAGCCCGTCAATGCACTTCTCCATTTGTTTATATGAATCTGATGGAATAATGATGCTGACCTTCGGGTTCTCATTCAAGACCAGGCTTCCGTAATTCCCGAAACGCCATCTTTCCATCACTGCTTTCATGCCATGCCGTTCATACCAGTCCCGGACCGCTCCTATATTTGCGATACGAGCGAAGGCCTTAGCTCCCGAAGCGGCAGAAGAGGGAATCATCCTCCAGTAATAAAGCACGCGTTCCAGATGCCGGATATGATCCGTCGCATCCGACATGCGCAAAGCTAGATCATAGTCCTGTGAAAAGTCATATTCGCCGCGAAATCCTCCGATTTTTCGCACCAGTTCTGTCCTGTACAGGGACATATGGCCCACATACATGTGGTTCAAAAGCAATATCGGAGACCAATCAGGTTTTAAGTAAAAAGAAGAATATGAACGGTGCTTTCCTTCATTTGTATCAATTTTGCATTCATCACTGTAAATAAAATCTACGTCAGGATGTTCGTTGATCTCCTTTACAAACCAAAAGAAAGCATCGGGTGGAATCTCGTCGTCTTGATCCATCAGTGCGACGAATTCTCCGCACGCCATCGCTAATGCCTGATTGGATGCAGCAGAAATACCTCTGTTTTTTTTTATCTGGAGAAGGCGTATCCTTATATCTTTTTTTATCATGCTTTCTAATAGGACAAAGCCGCGCTGGTCTTTAGAACCGTCATCCACAGCACACAACTCCCAGTTTTCATAACATTGCGCCTGAAGAGATTCTATAGCCTTCGCCAACCATTTTACAGGCGGATTGTAAAGAGGCATGATAACTGAAATCAGCGGTTTTTTGCCAAAACAATACATTTGTTGTGCTTTTTCATCTAGGGTCAACTCGGCCTGCTGTTCTTTTAGTATTTCGCTCCCAACTCTGTCCATATTTTGCGAACGTAGCAAGGGATGAAGCGCAACATGTTCATCATCACCTAAACCACACAGTATCGGACGGTCGTCTATTTTGTTACGCACAGCCCGCAATAAACCGAAAAATCCATACTGCTTTCTAATAACATTCATCTTAGAAAATATTACTGCCTTATTTTCTCTCTGGAAAATAACTGCAGCTCTTTTTATTATTGAGGTCATTGAATAAATTCTGTCCAATTTATTAAAAAATTCAAAGCTCCCTTAAGACCTTCAACCCAAAAAGGGAAACCCTCGCACACATTCGATTTCAAAATCGATACGGTTTCATGCGCGAGCGCGCAAGCTATAAAGTTCAATCAAATGCCAGATATCGTCAGCCTTTTCTAATTTTCCGAAGCCTCTTCGCAACTCCGCGTAAAGGCTTAGTGATAAGCCAGCTTTTTGAAGACAAGAGTCCAGCAATTTGAATGTCTCTTTGGTCCAATGATCTTTCCAAGTTATTGACCAAATTTTCGAGTCCTTCGTTTTTCTTATCATCAGCAACATATGAATATCGAATTTGCCATTCCCTTTCTCTATCAATGAAGGTTTGATAACGGGTTTCATCACGGAATAAAACCCCCAATCCATAAGATTGATGAAATTCGATTGTTTTGTATCGGCATTTAAGTTCTTCCCAGAATCTATAAACGCTGAAACCATCCTTGTTGATAAAAATGTCGTGGAGAAGAATAACACCTTCCTTTTTGACTTTTGTGAACCACATCTCGAAAATATGCTGGACTGCCTCATAGGTATATAATCCGTCAATATGCAATAAATCTATTGAATCTCTTTCGAACTTATCAAGTGCTTCATTGAATGTCTCCCGTAGAAGTTTGATGTTGCAGCTGCCATAATATTTATCTTTTATCTCATTCACTTCTTTAAAAACATTATCATTATAAAATCTGTCATATTTGTCATCACGCCATGTGTCAATAGCGTATAGGCGCGCATCATAACGTGCATCTTTTATCGCTTGGCAGAATGAAAAAAGCGACGTCCCTTTTTGTGTACCTAGATCAACAATTAATTTTGGTCTAAAATTTCTAATTAAGTCATATGCGAAATACTTATGCCCCGTCCAAGGCCAATAAAAATCTTGAAACGTATCTTCATACTCAAATTTGCGATTAAAAAATCGCCACCCATCATATTTTTCCTCGTAGCCAAGTGTTAGGCTATTGAATGCAATCTCCTCTATGAACCCCTCTTGCATGAGCTTCGCAACTTCATCATCATGAATAATTAGTTTTTTGTATTCCTCATTCAATAACCCTTCTTTGTAGCTAGCATACCAACGTCTTGCATGGAACCCCGTGTTTTTATCAAGTTTATCGTTTTGTCCATATGCACTACCACTCTTAATAACCTTTTTAAAAAAGCGCTCTCTGCTACGAATGGGGTAATGATAAATCAAGATGTCGTGAGCTTTGCCCTCTGTTATTGTTTCATCCTTATTTACAACGAAGTGATTCCCCTGGCCGACAAAGAGTAATTTCTTGATTGGTTTAAAGATAACCTTGGGGGGATACTTAAAATAAAACAGATTCTTATGTTTAGTTTCTTCCTGATAATCTTTAGCAATAATCGGATTGAATACCGCAAATTTTGTGTCTTTTGGAAATGCTTCCTCTCCTCCTTTATCCTGCAAGAGAACATTAACAACATCAACAACCAGAATATCTTCCTGTCTTTTCAAAATTTCATCTTTGAGATTTCCCGTTCTTGGATACCAGAATTCATCAGCATCACAATGAAATATAATATCTGCGCCATATTGAGTGCGCGCCATTTCTGCCATGCGATTGTTCCATTCAGCCTGGTCATGATTGTGAGTTGGTTCATCGATGAGATGTAGAACACCTCTTTTTTTGTATTCTCTGAGAATATCTCTTGTTGCGTCAGTCGAACCGTTATCCGTGGCAATAATAAAATCAACACCTTTACTCAGATGGTAATCAATATTATAGCGTACAATATCTTCTTCATCGCGAACCAGCAGTGTCATAACCAGCTTGTTTTGCTTAAAGTCCGAATTAAAATAAGCAATATCTGAATGTGATGATTTCATATGACATTAAATCAGTTGATACTGTGCAACACTATCCTTCAACCGTCCATTCTCTAATATTTTTTTGTGATCTTTCCCACTTATGCCCGAAACTTCTTTTCTCTACATAACAAAACTTACAAAATGGAATAGGCTTGCTTAGAAATTCAAAAATTTCCTGCGCGCTTTGTGCTTTGTAGATGTCGAATGAATCCATGTCGGAAATTGGTAGATCCATATTAAAATACTTATTAAAATGGTCTATGTTAGGAGCAACCGTGCAGGTATATAATTTGTGATTCTTTAAGAATATAGTAAAATTAGCATGAAAACACTTTATAAAGTTACTTGATGCATCTTGCCTCCCTTCTACATCAAGCGGTATATGATAAGAAGTTTTTTGTACTTCGCCAGTGTCATCCCTAAATTCCATTGATACACCAAAGATTGAAGCAACTTTTTGCATTTCATCAAATTTCAGATTAATTGGATATTTAGTAATTTCAACTATAATATTATTTTGCCTGCATGACTCCCAAAATTCCTTTTTTTGTTTTAGCAATAATATTCCGTTAGACACAATACGAATTCTTGCCTTGGGAAAATGCTTCCTCGAAATGCATAAAAAATCTTTAACTTGCGGATGTAAAAGTGGCTCGCCCCCCAAAAGACCTATTTTCCCAGCCACACCATTAAATAACTCCGACAACCTTTCAAAATCATTCTGAAAGACACCAATATTGGCAAATGATTGCTCAGCAATAGGCGCAAAATGGTCACACCCGCAACATTTTAAATTGCAATGTTCAACCAAAGGTACCCCAAAATTTATTATTGTTTTAGGTATAAGTTTTGTCACTTCGTTTTCAAGTTTTTGTAACTCATTATTGAAATTATTTTCCAACATGGGGAGAAATTTCCTGAAATAGTTTCTAATGCTTTGGATCATTATTTTATTTATTATTAATTTCAGGAAGGGAAATCATTTGACCTAATACCAAATCAATTTCAGGTGGATTCCATTTGCATACACCAGAAGCAGTGGTAAATGTCATCTCTCCAAACTTTAGTGATCCATCATCTAATCTATATAAATCGACCCGGACATGGATAAAATCCTTGGATAGCTTTGCAGCAATGGTCAGTATTTCGTCAAGGTTGTTGGGTTTTGTCACCATTCTTTCATATAGAGGGTAAGAATATGTAAATGGTAAATGATTCCAATCAAGATCATAAAAAGCCATTTTCAATGCAATGTTTCTTTCTGCCAAAAAAATAATTAGTGCGGGTTTCCCGTTAAAACACCAGATTTTATAATCAGGTAAATCCTCATTCTGATTTTCTAAAAACTCTTCTGCAATAATTTTGGGAGAAATATCTTTATAATGGAGTTCTAAACCATTTATGAACGCAAAATTTGTATTGAGCCATTCGTCCAGTTTTATTTTCGCGTCGGCTTTGTCAAATTTACTTTTGTCCTTGACGATGATATTCCATCCGCATCCATGGTTCGCTTTCAATACAAACTTGCCAGGGAGGTTATCAAAATCTACGTCGTCAAATTTATCCCACACACCGAATAGGGGAATAAGATATTTTTCACCAATTTGCTCATTTACCCAATCTCTAACAAGGTATTTATCCGTAAGTCTTGTTTTTAACGAAGTGCTATCATATAATTTCAGCCATTGAATTTTTTCATTAAAGGTCTGTGGTCGATCAAGGTTAAGATGATTACCGACATATTTTTCAAACCACTGCTTCAAAGCATCGGCATATTGATCCGGTTTTAAGTTTGCAAAATATTCATACGCCATCGGTTGTTCTGCATGGTCTTGAGTTATTTGGACAACGCTATCATTAATTGCACTTTTGAATTTTCTGACTTTGTTGCGCGACCACTGAAGAATTTTGTTCATATTCTTATTCATCGTTATCATTATTTTCTATGCGGGAACAATTGTCCCTCTGTCCAACCGAACAGTCCGGTTGCAAATCTTTTTAACCAGTTCCGGCGAATGCGTGGCAATAACCAGAATGCTCGATTTCTTGACAATCTCGTGTAGCCGTTGTTGTGCTTTATCCTGAAAATCGGCATCTCCGACTGTCAGCCATTCGTCCATGAGGATAATCTCAGGTTGGACAAGCGTAGTGATGGAAAAGGCTAAGCGCATCTGCATGCCGGTTGAAAATGTCCGCAGCGGCATGCGAATGAAATCGCCAAGGCCGGCGAAATCTACAATATCGCTTATCTTTGAGGTTAACCATTTTCGATTGAAACCGAGAAGAGCACCGCGCAGATAGATATTTTCTATACCGGTTGCCTCACCATCCATTCCCAAACTCAAGTCAATCATGCTTGTAATTTTCCCCTTGATCTGAATGGAGCCTTCTATCGGTTCATAAACCCCAGAAATAACCCTCAGCAACGTACTCTTGCCTGCACCGTTATGACCGACGACACCCACGCGATCTTCTTCTTTCAAATCCAGACAAATATTTTGCAGAGCCCTCACGACCACACGACCCTGTTCGTTGGAACCCATGAGGCCGCCGGTTGCCGCCTGCATCAGCTGGTTTTTCAGCGAACGTCCGGTTGTATTATAGATCGGGAAATCAACGCTTACGTTATTCATACGAATGTGTGTCATAAATCAATCCTATAACCAGTAGGCTATTCGCGAGCGAAACCGTCCGTAAAATAAGATTGTAATGCACCATCCTACCAAGGCCATTACAACACAAACAAGCCAGCTGAAGTTAGATGGCAGCGTGCCCAGTAAGGGTGCACGGACAATTTCGATTAAATGGAAAAAAGGATTGGCATCCAGCAAAAGAAGGCTGGCGCGTTTCGGCAACAGATGCGGCATCCAGATGATTGGTGTCAGATAAAAGCAAACCTGCAACAGATTGGAAACGATCTGAGGAATGTCGCGATAACGGGTACATAAAACACCAAGCAGAAGAGCCATCCAAGACAAGTTGATCATCAATAGCACTAATCCAGGAACGGAAAAAATTGCGGTAGAACGTAAAGGCAACCAGAAGACCAATAAAACCAAAGGATAAATGACGATATTATGGACAAAAATAACCAGGTTGCGCCATATCACCCGCAGAATATGGATAAACAGAGGCAAAGAAATTTGTTTGATGATGGCTTCGGCCACTGTAAAGCCGAGGCAACCTTCGGTTAGTGTCGTAGTGATCAACGTCCATAAAATCAACCCAACAGTCAGAAATGGAAGAAATTCTTTCATGGGAGTGTCAAAAAGATTACCAAATACTATACCAAGCGCACCGATTAAAACACCCATGCTAATGGTGATCCAAAAAGGTCCGAGTGATGATCGCCGATAGCGTTGACGAATATCCTGCATGCCGAGAATACCGGCCAGCTCATAACCCCTAAGAGCCGCAAAGATATCACGCCAACCGGAAATAAATAATTTATACATAAGTTTAATAAGCACCGAGCTGACTAACCATTATATATCTTTAATACCATACCAGAGCTGCCCCACATACTCTCTGAAAACAAGCGTGTTATTGTAAAGCCATTGAGACTGGGGAATGTATCGTACTGCAGGAGTACCCGCTGGCGAAGCGTAAAGATAGTCTGCCGGCAAAGGAATCACATTGTTGAAAAACTTTCGAAATTTTGTTTCGCTTCGTTTCATGTGGTAGGCCGATGTCACCAATCCGATCTTTATGTCTTTATCAACGAACATTTTATTGAACCTCTCTGCATTTTCATAAGTGTTTTCCGATTTGGTTTCGATGCGGATCCTCTCCTTGGGTACGCCGAAGGCTTCGGCCATTTGCGCCATCAACGCAGCATCGGATATTTTGCCGTCGCCTTTCCCGGAGCAGACAAGATATTTGGCGTTATATTCTTTATACATTCGAACAGCATGAATCAGTCTAGCCATGGTGGTCTCGCCGGGAAACGTTTTGTCCAGGGCACGAATATAGTAACTGCCCCCACTCAATGCTACGATAACATCAAGTTTCATTTTTTCTCCGACTGAACGGTTCTTGATATAGTCTTTCTCCAGTCCATAGCTCAGGTAGTTGGATGTAGGCTCGATGCTGAATCCATAGAGTAAAACAATGGTTAAAAATAAAAACAAAACACCGCCTTTTATCTTGCCTGAAATCAGGCAAATTAAAAAAGATATAAGCAGAAAGACAAAAATAATAAAAATGGGATCAATGCATGATCTCAATATATGGTAAGTTTGCTCCATGGCCTATCTGTTCCCCTAATATTTCTATTAGACAATAAGTATTTTTAAGCCTGTTTCCTGATCCTTAAATCATTATAAAATTTATTTTTTTACAGCTCCGCCCCCTCGGTTACATGCATAATGCAACCGACCGGAGGAATGGTTGATAAGCATTAAAGACCTTTAATTCTGTCCATGGCTTGCTAAGCAGGCACTCGATGTACACTACTTTTACCTATCGCAAAAATGCCACTTGATGATCTGCATATATACAGCCATCTTTTGCCGAAGGCTTGTCACCAAACCCAGCGTCAAGACGACGCCAACGGCGTTCAGTAACGCATCTGCGATCAAGCGTAGAAAAATGATCAATGAAGCTGTCCTATAGTACATGCTTCCGTTCCACTTGCGCAGAAACTGGTATCGCGACCGGTAAAATTCGATGCGCGATCTTGCGTTGTGACCGATGCTCTGGCCCTGAAGATGATAAATCAAAGCGTCCGGTACCTGATAAATCTGCCATCCTGAGCGCTTCATGGCATAGGCCATGTCCGTCTCTTCGAAAAAGAAAAAATAACGATCATCAAAAAAAGAAACTTCGTCCAATGCCTTTTTACGAATCATCATGCAGGCACCGATAGCCGAATCCACTTCTAGCGGTCCGGCATGCCCATACCTTTTACTGGGATAGCGGCGAGGGAAGAGGTATTCGAGAAGAGAGGTGTTGACGGCCAGAGTCAAAAGCGTCGGAAAGGCAGCAATAGAATTTTGCTTGCTGCCGTCGGCATTCAATAACTGACCACAGACAATCGCCACCCGGGAATTGGCCTCGGCAAAGGCCCACAGCTTTTGGACCGCCCCTGCTGTCAGGACAGCGTCCGTATTGATCAGCAGGGCGTAGCGGCCTTGCATGACGGCAAAACCCTGATTATTGGCGGCGCCGAATCCACGATTTTCTTTATTGGCAATGATTTTGACCTGCGGATATTCCGCCGCAAGCATGGCCATCGATCCGTCGGAGGACGCATTATCCACGACGATAATCTCATGTGTAAGAGGGTCTATTGTTTTATAAATGGAACTCAGACAATCGCGCAGAAGGTCTTTGGTGTTCCAGTTGACTATAATAATGGAAATATTCATATTTTAATTTATGTATTTTTACGGCGGGACAGCCTCTGCTGTGTCTCACCGTTGCTGATCCTTTCCAGTTCGCTCAATTTAGCATACTTGAAATATTTGTTAACCGAATCAGTAACTGCCAGCGTAAGGCCCTGACGGCCGTCCATAAATCCCAAACGGAAAAAATAATCCTGAATAAATGTAAAAAGCGCGCGGAAAAAAGCGGAGTACGGTGATGAGCGTTTCCCAACTGCATAAGACTCCCCTGCACCGAGCGTTGAGTACTTATCAATTTTTTGCAGAATTTTGCTTAAACTGCTTTCGGTGTAATGTTCGATGGGAGCTTCCAACTGATCAACTTGACCCTGAACTTCCACGGCTTCATGAACAGCCGCAGCCGTCATAAGCCCCGCCTGCCTGCGAAAAAGACGTACCACACGGTCCGGCCACCAGCCAGCGTGCCGAATCCAGCGGCCCTGAAAATAATTTTTGCGCGGAAAACTAAAACCGGCTGCCTGAGTCCGCGCATCCGCTACAATCTTCTTGATGATATCCGCTGTTTCTGGAGGGATACGCTCATCGGCATCAAGAACAAGAACCCAGGGCTGACTGCATTTATTTATGGCGAGTTGCTTTTGCGGGCCGAAACCATGCCAGGACTCCCGGTATATATCGCACCCAAATGCCGCCGCGATTTCCAGCGTGGCATCCTCACTGCCGGAATCAACCACAACGATTTGGGCGGCGAAAGCAACACTTTGCAGGCAGGCATGGAGGTTCTCTTCTTCGTTCTTGGTTATAATCGCTACGGAAAGAGGAACTTTTTCCATCTAATACCCTCTAATATTTTAACGCCAATGATCATTTGCAGATAAATATTTGCCGATTTGCTGCGTTAAATCCTGATTACATCCAACGCATTATCGCAAATATCCATACATTTTAATTCGGCTTTGCTTATAAAGCATAATTTTCTTTTCGGCGCAAACTTTAATCTTAATCCAAATCGATGCTTACGTTATATCACATCTATCCCTTCCTCAAACACCGGCATAAAGGTTTACGCAACAGCCAGGGAGACGATTGGCGAAACGATTAAAACATGATTTTTTCTTTTTTCTGTGTTAGTGCTAGCAACACGAAAAAACTGACTAAAAAAGATTTATTTTATGAGAAAAATTGCCGTTGTGATACCGAAGTTCGGTTTGGTTGGCGGGGCC
>Ga0209310_1001379_pt1 | contig 18636 bp, 10 predicted proteins | sample AD_UKC030_MetaG_FD_184415 | JGI IMG/M metagenome (GOLD analysis project Ga0209310, IMG submission 184415) | Active sludge microbial communities of municipal wastewater-treating anaerobic digesters from USA - AD_UKC030_MetaG (SPAdes) (version 2) | ecosystem: Engineered > Bioreactor > Anaerobic >... | reverse complement strand
CGTAACTACCGTTCGTCGGCTGGTTGCGCAGCATTTATTTCCTGTGGTACATTTGACCCTGTGCTGACGCACAAAGCGAAGCCCCCGACAGACTGCCATCCGCCGGGGGCCTCTAACCAACGTGAGATGAGGTCACATATGGCTACCGCCAATTCTAGCAGCAAAGTCCTGTCCCTCCTGTCGGCCAAGGTCGACCTTCTCGGTTCGCTGAACGCCGAGATCCGGGCCCTCGAAAAGAAGACCGCGGAGATCAAGAAGCAGCTGATCGACAGCGGGCTCGAACAGGTCGAGGGCAAGCTGTTCCGCGCCTCGATCTCCGAGGTCGTGCGCGCCACCCTGGAAGCCGACGTCGTGCGGGCGATGCTCACCGAGGCGCAGATCAAGCGCGCCACGAAGATCTCGAAGTCGACCCGCGTGTCGCTGACGGACCTGTAGTCATGGACGACCTTCGGATCTCAGCCCTTCGTCTCGTCGTGGCCCTTGCGGACTTCGCCGGGCGCCAGGGCGGCGACGTGGTCATCAACGGCGACGCCTGGAAAGTGATCGAGCGCCTCATGTCCGACGTGGAGGTGGAGGCCACGTCGGGGCTGGACCGGCGGTCGCAGCAGCGGGTGGTGACGGAGGCGTCCAGGCCGCTCAGGATCTGACGCTACAATCGGTGGGTGCCTGACGCGACCACCGGCTTCCTGATTCTCTGTGCCCTCGGGGCCGCCGTCCACTACTGGGCTGCGGCCCCGAAACCATTGCGTGGCCTGCTCAAGCCGCTTGGGGCGATCGCGCTGCTCTTCGTGGCAGCTTCGATCGTCCATGACCTTCTTCGTGTCATCTGGTAGCGGCCTGCCGGGTCTCGACGGCCTGGCGGGCGATGTTGTTGCGCATCTCGGTCAGCCGGGTGATCTGCTCGCGCTTTGACTCCGCTGTGTCGTTGCTGGCCTGGACGCGCTTGATCTGGTGCGAGATGGCCTCCATCCGCTTCTGAGCGGTGGCGAACAGCTGGTGGGCCGCGATGTCGGCGCCGTACTCCTCGCGAAGCTCGGCCACCTTGTCGATCCGCCCCAGGCCCTGGTAGTGCCGGAGGTCGGCGTAGCGCTGGCCGGTCTTCTCCGCCTGGTTGTAGAACTCGGTCAGGAACCGGCTCTGCTGGGCCGGAAGCTCCTTCGCGAAGTCGCCGACGGTGAAAATCTCGTCCAGCCGGCGGGCCGGCTTCTCCGGGAGCCCCATTGCCGGCCGCAGCGCGGCGTCCACGGCCATCACAGAATGGGCTCCCAGCCAGCCCAGATAGCCCTGCACGAGGTGATCGATCTGCACTGGGCTCAGGATGCCTGCCTGGCCCGCCAGCTGCGCTACGGCGCTTGTATTGGGCCCGATGCGCTCCGAGGTCGACAGCCGGCCCATGCCCATCGTCTCGATGGGGCGCTTGGTGAAGCTGTTCGTGTTCGCGTAGACCTCCAGCATGGGCTTGAACATCTGCGGCGTCGGATCCATCGACAGGTTCGACATGACGATTTCCCACATCCGCTTGGCGAAGCGCTCGCGGGACGGTGCGTCCATGCCGTCCATCATCATCTCCAGGCCGCGCTCGGCGACCGACCCCAGCGCCCCGACCTCGAACGGCTTCGGGATCCGGTAGGCGACGTCGCCGACCTTGAACCACCAGAACGTGTCGCGATCGTATTCCTCGCGCTGCTTCCAGTCGTCGTCGTCACGGTACTTCAGGAACAGGGCGATCGACGCCAGCGCCACCGCGCCCACGACAGCCGAGAAGCGCTTCGTCTTGGCGATGTCCGAGGCCTGCACCGGGTGCCCGGTGACGGTGTTGTAGATGACGCGCGCGGTCGGCGCCACGCCCTCGCGTCCCAGCTTGTACATCCCTTGCGCGCGGGCATTCAGGAACGGCACGACCTGGGTCAGCAACCTGACGGCGGGCCAGGCGCCCTGCATGGAGAAGTCCATGCTGTCGCGCGCCGCGTAGGCGGCCATGAGCCGCGCTTCGTCCTGGGATGCGCCGTCGGCGATCAGGCGATCGTAGGTCTGCTGGTAGAGCGCGATGCGGGTCACGTTCTCGAACTTCGAGCCCGTGTCCGACCACCAGTCCCAGGCCTTCGACAACATGGCCTTGACCTTCTCGTGCGAGTCGACCACGGTCGAGGCCTCGACGCCGGCATTGATCAGACGGTTGACGTGCTCCGCGTAATCGCCCTCCAGCGCGGTGCCGAAGTGCATCAGGCCGCCGGACACGAGCATCCGCCCGTACTCCTCCGAGCCCAGCTTGCTGCCCTTCCATCCCGAGACGATGTTCTTCCCGACGTTGTAGGTCATCTCGTTGGTCGAGATGGCCTGGAGCGAATCCCGGATCAGGTTGCGCACGCGGAAGGTCGGGGAGATCGTCACGCCCAGCGTCAGCGCGTGCTTGAACTTGCCCATGACCTTCGGGATCGTGCCGCTGAACGGCGATGCGTCGAGCGCCGAGATCGCGTCCAGGAGGAACGGATCCTCGACCCGGTAGTACTGCTTGCGACCCTCAACCAGGATGAACGGGTCTCCCTTCCCGGCTTCGTGCTGGGAGATGGGGTAGGCGAACATCGCGTTCTCGGCCGCGCGCAGCGTCTCCGCGGCAGCGCGGTTCTTCAGCGAGGCGGCGAGGAGGTGGCCCCAGTTGCGCAGCGAGTTCTCCAGGAGGTCGCCGATGTTCTGCGTGCCGCCGCGGAGCTTCTTGAAGGCGTACTGGTTCACCACGCCGGAGACGTTCTTCGGCCCGCTGTAGCCCTCGTCCTCGGTGATGCGGTAGAACGGGACGTAGAAGTCGCGCTCCCAGATGGCGCGGTCGGGGCCGTTGATGATGCCGGCCTTCTCCGCCACGTCGAGCACCGACTTCGAGTAGGCCTGGAACTCGCGATGCACGCGAGCGTAGAGCATGGCGCGCGACGACCCGTCTGGCATATTGCCCTGGTTCGAGTCCTTGAGCGCGGAGATGTCGTCCGCGGTCAGCAGGTTCTCTTTCCCTTCGCGCTTCAGCTGCTCCGCGCGGTTGCCTGCGATCCACGCGAAGAAGCGCTGCTGCTCGCCGCCTAGCTGCTGCAAGATCTTGACCAGCCCGCCCTGCTCGTAGTCGATGTCGAGACCGCCAGCATCGGTCATCTTCGGCTTGCCGTAGTGCAGCAGCGCCTCGACCCCGGCGTCGGAGGACTTCGTCATCCGCAGCAGGACATAGGCGCGCTCGCTCAATTCCTTGACCGGGGCGAATTGATCGACCAGCCCCTGCGCCAGCTTCAGCGACGAGTTGCTGAACAGCCGCGTCATCTTCTGCTTGAAGGTCTCCTGCTCCTTGAGGATCGAAACCTTCTTCGCCGCGGCCTGATACTCGGGAGACATCGACTCGACCCACGCTGGAGTGCCGCGCGAGAACAGCGGCATCCCGCCGAGCGCCATCTCGCGCATTTCGTCGGTGATGTCGAACCCGATCTGCTTCTGCCAGTAGTTGGCGTCGCCAAGCAGGGGATCGTAATTTCCGATCAAGCCGCTTCGCTCGATGGATACTTCGGTCATGCTGCCGCCCAGCTTCTTCAGCGCTTCCTTCGCGACCTTGGGTACGATGGAGTCGTAGAAGGCCTTCATGCCTTCGCCGCCGACCTTGAGATCGAGGTCGCGCAGCGTTCCCTTCTCTCCGCCCTCAAGGATCTTCTTTGCGATTTCTTTGCCGAGGGCTTCTTCTATGTCGTTCTCGGTGGCGGCGTCGTTGGCCCAAAGGCTGGTGTGGCCGTCGAAGTCGCGAGCGCGCACGGCGACAGTCCCGTCGTTGTTCTTCCTGTACGAGATGCTGTCGACGTGCTTCGACAGGTCGTACCGTTCCGCGCTCTGCTCGCCGTTGATGAACGCAACGCGATCGAAACCGTTCTCCGCGGCGTAGCGGATCATGCGCTTGATAGCGAGCGCTACCCAGGAGTCCGTCTTCCCGACAAACGGGGCAGATGGAATGGACGATTGCTTGCGCGACTCCCACGCCAAAACATTAGAGCGATGCACCACCTCAAGGGCCTCGTTGATGGCGCCATCTTTGCTCCGGTCGGCGGCTTGGAGATGGCCGCTGTCGGAGTAGACCCCCCACCGCTTTCTGCTCTTGAGTGTGATGCCGTCGAAGGCGTCTGGGACTTGGGCGCGGATTGCGGAGACGTAAGCATTGAACGCCGCCTCCGGGTCGCCGGACAGCGGACGATCAACAGCGCCGCCGGTTTGATCCAGATATGAGCGAACCAACGCCCACTGGCTCCGCATTTCCGTCCAGTTTTCGCCGAACGCTCGCTCCGCCTTTTCAGCAGACCCGGCAAGGTCGCGCGCTTTCAGATCCTGCACAACCCTTTGGTGCTCGGCAAGGATCGCGTCTCTCTGCTGCTTGCCAGGTCGGCCGGCGTACTCCTTGACGATCCACCCGGCCGGCAACTCGGTCGGCCTCTCGGGCATCGGCTCTGCGGCCTGGTCGAAGCCCTCCTTCTTTCCCTTCTGCGCCCAGTCCGACTGGATCTCCTCAACGAACAGCACGCGCTTGCCGTCGGCGTCAGTGCGCTCGTTGAAGCGAATGTGCGCAAGGATGTTGGCCTCATCCCAGTGAGCGGACCTAAACCCGCGCATCCCGGTGTCGTACAGCGAGTACTTGCCGCTTTGGATCGCCTTGTCGACCTCGCCCTTCTCGAATTCGCTCAAAGAAGACCACGGCACGCCGTACAGGTCGTCGGCCAGGCCGTTTCGGTTCGCTGCCGACAGGGGCCTCTTGGGCGGCAGCGTCAGCAGCAACTCGCGGTAGTTCTTGCCGCCGGGGAGCGTGTACGATCCGTAGCGAGTCTCGATGTCCCGATCAGGCGTCGCCTTGTGCCACTCCGCCACGGCGGCGCGATACTTGAGAACCACCTCCATCATTCCCTCTGGCACCAGCCTCGGAGCGAATGCGTTATCCATTGCGAGGTCTTGCGTCATCCCCAGCTGCGCATCGTCGAGACCAATCTCCTTGGCCCGATCGACTATCGCGTCGTAGGCTCGGTCTACTGCGGCCGACGCTTCGAGGTAAGCCTGCTCCTTGTCGTTCGCGCCGTACATGACCTCTTTGACCTGAACGCCGTTCTGGCGCAGGTATTCGAGCACCTGTTCCTTGGTGACCTTGCCGCTTTGCGTGGCGAGCCAGTCGTTGACGCCGCTCCACTCGATCTCGTCCGGCTTCACACCCTTGAGCGCGCGGATGGTGTTCTGCCACTGCGCTGCCGGCGACACCTTCATCGGAATCGCGGCCAGCTTGGACGCAAGCTCGGAGTACCAGAGCGGGCCCTTCTGGCTGAAGCCTTCGCCCTTGGCGCCGACGTTGCCCTCGGCGTAGCGCCGCGCGCCGGCCAGCAGCGCGAGCACGTCGTTGTCGGACATCTCGACCGAGAGCCCGGCCTTGCGCAGCAGGTTGCGCAGCGAGGCGACGAACATCTTCCAGCCGGTCAGCGACGACGCTTTGCCGGATCCGGCCAGGTCGGCCAGCGCTTCCTCGGTCGCGGTGGCCTGGTCGTAGCCGTACTTGGCCATCTGCTCGCCGGCCAGCGTGCGCACGCTCTCGTTGGTGTCGTAGATCCGCTGGAGCGTGGCGTCGAAGGCCTCGCCCAGCACGCCGCGCAGGCCAAGGTGCCCGGCGGCCTCGTGGAGCAGCGTGAACTGCGTATCAGCGTCTCCAGCGAGGTTCGAGGCGAAAAGGTACACCGAGCCCTCGTGGAACGCGCCACGGGCGTTTGCTGGCGCCGGGAACGGGGCTTCCGACGGCTTCTCCAGGACGATAACGTCGGGCTTGCGCGCCCACCCGGCGGTCAGCCGGTCGACCCTGGAGCGAATCGAGGCTACGTCGGAGGCGGTCCCGCCGTCGGAGATCGAGTACTTCGGCCGCGACTGCCGGCCGCGGTCGACGCGCTTGATGCCGCGACCCTGCTCGGCCACGGCGTTGCCGTAGGCGTCCGGGCCCTCGTAGAGGATGCCCGACCCCTTGCGGTGATCGCCGCGGTAGCGCGGGTCGAAGACCATGAACACGACGTCCGGCTCGCCGTTGTTGTACTCGGCGAAGACCTTCTTGTCCCACCCGGCCGGGGCCTGCGAGTCGTCCCACTTCACGCGCGAGGTGGCGACGAAGCCGTGCGCGCCGTAGATGTAGGGCAGGACCGTCTCGAAGGCGTCGAGCTTGCGACCGCCGTTGGACAGGGCAAGCTCCAGCGCAGCGCGCCCGCCGCCGGCCGTCGAGAACAGCGACACCACGTCGCCGTCCTCCTTCACCGCCACGCCAGATAGCCCATCCCTGGAGATGAACAGGCGCATCTTCTGGTAGTCGGCCGCCGGGTAGACGTAGACCGCGGCGCCGTACGGGTTGCCCGCCTTCGATGCGGTGATCAGGTCCGCAAAGCGCTGGGCGTTGTCGTTGGTGGCCTCCAACTCGACGAAGTTGGGGGTCTCCAGACCATGCTTCCCGAAGGCTCGCTTGGTCTCCGATGCTGGGCGCCATACCTCGATGTAGGTGACGCCCAGCTGCCTCAGAACCCGAAGGCGGCGGCCAGCTTCTCCGCGCTCTCTCTCGTAAGTCCTGGGTTGTCCATCATCGCCAACGCGATTGGATCGCGCCTTATCGACTGCCTGAGCGGCGAGGAAGAACCCCCTGTCTCGGCGAGCAAAGCCTCCAGCTTTTCCTTGCTGCCCTGGAGTTCCTTGAGGTCCAACTCCGGCAGATGCCGGTCGTGCATTTCCTGCGCGTCCACTGTTCGACTCCCGGTTGAGCGCGAGCTTGATGCGCCGCTCTGAGACGCCTTTCTCGCGAGCGACAGCAGAGGCGGCGTTCGCGTAGTCCGGCGCCTCACTATCTGTATACCCTTCGGTAAGTTCGCCGTCAAGGGCGTCGTCCTTGGCGGTCTCATAGAGGCGCTTCTCCGCGTACCACAGCACGGCCTGGAGGTCGGCCATCGTCAGTTCGCTGTACGCCGGATCCTGGCGCAACTCGGCGAGCGCCTCGGTGAACACGCGGCGGATGAACTTCCGCTCGACCGGGCCCGACGGCGCCTCCTTCTGCCCGTCGAGATACTTGGCCAGCGAGTTCCCGGCCTTGCGCAATTCGCCGCCGTCCAGCTGGTTCATGGCCCGCCGCTTCTCGGGGAACATACTGTGCTTCTGCACAGCCTTGCTGATGTCGTCGGGCGAGGCCGTCATGTCCACGCCGAGCAACTCGCCAGCGGCCTTGAGGGACTCCTTGTTGAGGTCGGCGATCGCCTCTTTCATGCGGTCGCGCGCTTCCGCGGTCAACTCCGGCACGTCCTTGATCAGCGTCCCGGTCCAGCGCCCCCAGGTTCTGATCAGCCAGCGATCCATCGTGAGCGCGCGGAAGTCGCCGTACAGGTTGCTGAAGAACCCGTTGCCGATCTTCGGGCCCAGGATGGCGGAGCCCTTGACGGAGACATCGACGTGCTCCCCGCCCGGCTTCAGCTTCTGCGAGATCGCCGCGATTTCGCCCACGGTGAACTCGGTCTGCATGAAGTTGCGGAGGTTGTCGATGCCCCACGCCATCCGCAGCGTATTGAACAGCCCCAGCGACTTGTTGATCGCCTTCTGCGCGTTCCCTGCCGTGAGGTTGGTCGGCATCCTCCCGGTTTCCTTGTAGACCGAGTAGGCGCGCTCCGCGAGCGTGAAGTTGCTGTCGACGCGCTGGCCGTTGCTGGTCACCGCGAGCGCCCAGACGAAGGCGAACTTCGCGTTCTCGTCGGTCGCGATTTCGGGGTGGACCAGCGCCATCACGGCGATCGCCTGGCGGGTCTTCTCGTCGTACCAGCCGACGGCGTTGGGATTCTGCTTCAGCGCGAACTTCGCGTTCAGCACGGCCGCGCGCACGAGGTAGCGGAACGTGCGCTCGTCGTGCGACTCCAGGTTGACGCCGGCCGCTTCCGCCGCCTTCGTGATGGCGTCCTGCATCGCCTGCTTCAGGTCTCGGCCGCGAGCCCACACCCGGCTCTTCGCGATCTTCAGTGCCGCCTCGACGCTGGCCGCGGCATCGATGCTCGGGGAGTCGATCGCCAATTCCTTCTCGGCGACCTTGTTGCCGAGGTACTCGACCGGGACGTCCTTGTTCAGCACGACCACGGCCGGCGACGGAGAGAAGCTGCGATCGAGGTAGCCGTCGTATCCGGCGTTCAGGATCTGCGATTCGAGCCACGTCTCGTTGTGGAACTGGTCGGTGCCGTAGGTGCTGTAGCGCTCGCGCAGGTTGAGCTTGTCGGTGGCCAGGTCGTAGATGTTGTTCAGCTGCACGCGGTAGGCGTGCGCGCCGGACACCAGCCCTTCCGACTTGGGCAGGGCCTTGCCCGACTGCGCGTAGAAGTAGACGCGCTTCTTGACGCGGTCGTCGCTGGCCCACTTCACGCGGCTCTTCTCCGCGCCGGCCGCGCCGGTGCCGTACTTGTCGCCGCGCAACGTGTCCAGGCCGGCTACGGGCCCGTAGTGAACGCCGACGACGCTGATGGCGTCCTTCACCGGATCGCCAAAGCGCGGCGTGCCGGGAGGGGCTTCGGTTAGGGGCTCTGCCTTCTGAGCGACAGGGCGATCGAGTCCTTCGCTGGGCTCGATGTTAACGGCTCCGGCAGCGACGTTTCGTGCCCCGGCTCCCATCCCGGAACGGGCTTGCCCGACTCCAGTGCCTGCTCCATTGCCGCGATCATTTCGACCAGCGTCATTGTCTCGAACGCTTCCTGCGGCGGCTGTGCCTTGAAGGTGGCGAGATAGGATTTCCCGAGCCTCTGAAAGGCTTCCAGATCCGGCTTGCTCATCGTTGAGTCCCTTGAAGAAGTCGTAGGAGGTCGGCAGTTCCGCCTTCATCAACTCCGGGTTGGTGAAGTATAGCCGGCCCAGCTGCGCGAACAGTTCGGCCTTGGCCAGATCGACCTTCATCGGGTCGTTCTTGGCGTGGTACGCGATGTTGAGCGGGTAGAGCAGCAGCATCCGCAGGCGATCGTCCTGCGTCTTCATCACGGCGCGCGCAGCCTCGTTGACCAGCGGCCCGCCTTTGATGTTGGCCACGCCCTGCGCGGCGCTGCGGCCGTCCAGGTCGAACAGCGGCGAGATGGTGGACTGGAAGGTGCCATCGTCGTTGCTGTCCAGCGCGTGATGCACCTCGTGCGCCGCGACGCCGATGCGCAGCTGGTCCCAGCCTTTGCCCACGGCGCGCAGGAAGCTGGCCCGGAACCCGATCGAGCGGTTGGACACGCGCATCGAGCCCATCGGCCCGACGTCCATGACGTAGGTGCCGGTGATCGCGCTCAGGATGGACGTGGGCACACCCAGGTCGCGCAGGGCGTACATCATCGAGACGATCGTCTTCTGCTCGGACGGCTTCGCGGCGCGCGGCTCGGAGTTCGGGATCACCGGCGGCACGCGGCTCGGCTCGAACCACTTCTCGACCGAGGCGAGGCGGGCCTCGTCCACCGGCGCCGGGCTGGCCTTGACGTCGATGTCGAGCCCGAGCGCGTAACGGTCGGCCTCGGTGGACGGCTTCTCTTTCGTGGGGGTGGCTTTGGCCTGCTGCCTGGCGATCGTCGCCTCGACGTGGCGCAGCTGGATCTCGGCCTCGGATAGCAGGCTCTTGACCGCGGCCTGCTCCGCCTCCCTGCTATCGCCGCCGCCGCGCGCCTTGACCTCTCTCTGGTAGGCGTCCATCACCTCCTGGCGCTCGGCGTCGGAGAGCAGCGACTTTTTCAGGCAGGCGGCGATTTTCATTCTAGGCACTCACTCTGGAGGATGGCCGTGACCAACAGCAGCAAATTTTCGTTCTCACGATAAACGTCGAGGCGAGGAAACTCAACCCTGCGCCGCGACTTCCCGCCGCCCCCTGTGGTCGTCGGAAGCTCGACCGGAGGAACGTCGACCAGCAGGCCGAAGCCTTGCAGGGCGACCAGCCGTGCGCCGTAGCCGATCCCCTGAACGGCTACTCGCGACGGAGAGATCATTACCGCTCCACGGTGACCGTGTCGCCGACCTCAGTGATCGTCTGCGACACGCTGCCGGCGGAGCGCGCCGTCGGCGTCACCACCAGCGGCGAACCAACCAGCAGGCCGTGGATCTTGTGAAGCTCGGCCAGCTGCGTGGCTTGCTCGACCGTGAGCCCGCCGCCGCCGCCGGACGTTGAGATGCCCTGCGCCTGCACCGGAACCGTGTACTGTACGAGCACGTTGTAGTTGCCGACCGTCGGGACCACCGGGTCTCCGCCGCCGTCCACGAACAGGTTGCCGTTGATGACCAGTGTGTGGCTGGATTCCATCGGCCGCACCCGCCACGACCCTTGCAGGAAGAAGTAGGGCGGGATCGAGCGCCCGCCGCCGAGGTCGTCGCCGCCAACCTGCCGGAAGACGGCGCCGTACTTGGCGTTGTCGCTCGTGGCGAGCCAGTCCGCCGACCGCGAGTAAAGCTCGGTCGCCGAGACCTCTGCTACGTCCAGGATGATCCGCTTGCTCGCAGGATCGAAGACGAGGGCCATTATGCGTAGACGCGATCCTGCTCGGCCACCAGCGACAGCGCGATCGTCTTGCTGCGCGTCAGCGTCCCGGTGGCCACGGCAAACTTGCCGTAGCCCGGGCGGATGCCGATCAAGGTCACCGGGCGCTCGGTCCCGCCGCTGTAGCCGCCCTGCGTGTTTCCGTCGTAGTCGTAATCGAACGCAATCGAGCCCGCGCTGATGGTCCCGGTGATCGGGTCACCAGAGGCGTCATTCACCGTAATCGCGCCGGCCTCGCCGTAGTCGTTGCCGCCGCCAGGCGGGGCGGTGAACATCAGGCGGTAGCTCGATCCTGCCCCTACGAGCACCGAGTTGAACGACATCGTCCCGGCCGCGGTGTAGAGGTTGGTGCGCTTCGTGTTCGAGTCGTCGTAGAACTCGACCCGGTTGCTGTCCGCCGAGATCACGTCGTCGATGTAGACTGACTGCGCTGTGACCAGCGTATCGCCAACGAAAGAAAGCAGATCGGACTGAATCTTTCCGGTCTTGGTGCCCGCATCGCCACTCGTATTGATGTCGCTGTTCTGGCGCAGCAGGTACTGCACCTTGGCGTAGATTTGCTCCAGCGTCGCGCCAGCGCTGTTCGAGATGATGATCTTGAAGTCGCGGCTCACCCCGGCGATGGTTCGCGTCTGGTTCGCGGTGTAGTACGACACCGTGACCCCGGTGTAGGGAGAGCCAGCCATCGCCGCATCACCCGTGGCCTGTACCGCGCCCAGCAGCGTGGTGATCTTCAGGTCGTCTTCGTTGGCGATCAGGAAGTTGACCTTGAACGCGCCCGTGCCCGTCGCGCCCGTGTCCGCCAGAATCGAAGACTTGAACTTCTTCCCGTACTCCCGCACGAACGTCTTCGCGTAGGTGCGCTTGTCGAAGTTGCCATGCGTAGCGTCGCCGAACACTTTCACGCCGACGTTGAATTGGTCGGTGAACGGGAAGTTGGTCGGCGCGTCAGTCGAGGCGAGGTGGTAGTACGGCTGCACCGTCGTCGCGGGAGTGATCGTGCCCAGCCCGACGAAGCCGGCGAACTGCTGCTCCAGCACGCCCGCCGCGCTGTACTCGGACCAACCGCCGTCGCGCAGCATATTGCGCGTCGTGTCGTCGTACCAATTCCACCCGGAGTAGGTGCGCCCGTCGGTCCCGATCTGAAACTGACCGGACAGCGCGTCGATGGAGTACATCGGGAACGGGCTATCTTGATAGCTGGAGACGGCCCACAGGTCCACGAGCTTCGAGTAGACCGCTTGCAGCGTGACGCCATCCTTGGCCACGAGATTGCCGGCCTCCACGAGCCGGATGGTGCGCGCCGTTTCGTCGATGACAATTTCGGTGCCGACGTTGAGCGAGGATCTGCTGGTGATTTTTGCCATGTCGGCTCCTACTGGTAGTTGCGGTCGACGGTGAGCGCCACCGGGATGCTGCTGTCAGCGGTGGTCAGAGAAAGGTTGCGGATGTAGAACGGGACATACCCGGCCTTGATGAAGCCGATGTCCACGGTCTGGTCTCCAGAGTAAGTGTAGGCGTAAGTCGTCCCGGCCATTGAGTCCTGCTGGTCGAGGATCGTAGACGTTCCGGCGGTGAGCACAACAGCATCGCATCCCGTCGGCAGCCCGGTGAATGTCACCGTGTTCTGGTCCAGCACATACTCGTTGGAGCCAGAGGGCAGGGCGTTGATCTGAATCGAAGAGAACGACGTCGTCGCTGCGGCAGCCACGGTCTTGAGGCGGACCTTCATCTTGAAGCCCGTCGCCGACACGGTCTCGTTCGGAAGGTCGCTGAACCGCAGGATGCCCGACACCGTGCCGATGTTGGCGATGGTCGCGACGATGGTGGTGCCGTTGGTGATCGACTGCACCTTCGCCCCATAGGCCACGTTGGTGCCGAAAATGTACGTCCCCACCACCACGCCCGTCGTGTCCGTCATGGTGATGTTGGTCGACCCGTTCGATCCGCCGCCGCCGGCACGCGGGAACATCAGCTGCTTGAAGCTGCCGTAGCCGCTGCCCGTGTCGAGCGCGTAGTACGCCTCGTGGCTTGACAGCGTGATGTTGGTGCCGGAGAAGATCGGCCCGTGGATCGGAAAACCGTTGAAGTTGTAGATCCAATCAGGCGTTGCCCAAGTGATCTGGTCGTTCACGGCCGGGACCACGAGCGTTCCGGCGGAGGTGAACTTCGGCGCGCCGACGTCGAGCGTGTACGTCCCGGCCGAGGCCGCTGTCTGCTCGTTCATCATCACTACGATCCTGCCTTTGACCACCGTGTAGTCGGCGGTCCCTGTGGCATTGCCTGCGTTGACACAGGTGATCGTGAACGTGTTCGTCGTGCCGAGCGTCGTGATTGCGTAGCGGCCGTTCGGGATCGCCGCCGTCGAGTTGCTGTTGGTGATCAGGATTTCATCGCCGGGCAGCAGACCGTGGCCCGTCACCGTGAACGTGGCCGTGGTCGTGGTGCGAGACCATGACGCAGTCGTTTGCGAGGCAGCTTCTGACAACTTGCCGAATGACCAATGCGACCCGTACACGGCTGCGCCAGCGCCCACGCCGTGGCGGGCGTAGACATCGTTCACCTTCAAGTCGAGCGCGGTGAGGGCGCCCGCCGTGATCTCCTCCAGATCGACGTTCTCGAAGCGGATGTTCTTGAACGAGTTGTCGGGGGAGGTCAGGATGCGGCGCGTGTTCTTCAGGTAGACGCGCTGGATTCTGATGTCATTGCCCGCCGCCCCCGCCGTGAAGACCCCGAGGCCAGCGCAGGAGGTGCGGTAGGCCGTCATCGTGCCAGAGGTGGCGCCACCGTTCGTGCAAGTGAACGTGAACGTGTCGGCGGTGCCTGCTGAAGCCACGGTGTACGTCGTTACGTTGGTGATCGCGCCCGTGGAAGACGACGACACCACATAGAACGCATCGCCAGCGACCATCCCGTGCGCGGTCCAAGTCACCGTGGCAGTTGACGTGCTGCGCGTCCACGAATACTGCGCCACCGAGCCAACGCCGCAGTCGAGCGGGCTGGCATATGTCCCGATGTTCCTGATCTTGATCTTGGAGCATCCCGCAGCGAGGATGCCGATCAGCCCGGAGTACGGGCCGTTGTTCGCCACCGGCAACGTGAAGCCGTCGATCTTGACGTTGGTCGTGTTCGTGGCGACGTTGAAAGCGTAGACCGCATTGTTCGACGTAACCGAATAGATCGAACGGTCGATGTACTTGTGGCCGGTGATGGTGATTCCGTCGCACGTTGTCATCGTGATCGGGCCGCCAACCACCGTGCTGTTCTCGAACGTCGAGTTCTTCACCCTGGTGAGCGCGATCGGGACCGCCGCGCCTGAGCGAACCGCAGGGCAAGTGTACTTCCCGTTCGTGAAGGTGAAGCCCTCGCAGTCCGTCATTGAAACGTAGCTGGTCGCTCCGAGCGAATACTTGCTGAACGTGCAATCGGTCAGCGTTCCGCCAGCAAAGTCCAGCGACATTGTGAGCGGCGTCTGCACGGTGGCAGTCAACGCCCCGGTGACAACATTCGTCCACTCGATAGCCGTCGCGCACTCGGACAGCACGATCAACTCTGTCGCCACGTTGTCCAGCTTGATGGCGTAGGCTTGGGCGAAGTTCATGTACCAATGACACACCACCTTGTCGAACTCGACGTCGCCACCGCCCGTGGTGACGAACTCGGGCCGGGTGCCCGCCGTTCCGGTCAAGGTCAAAACCGTGCCGACGGTATCCAGCAAGAACAGGTTGGGGATCCTGATCTTTCTGCCGGCCGGCGGGGTGTATCCGTTGGTGTTCGTGCCGTCAGACCCGAAGCGAAACACGTTGGCGGCCGTGGTGTCGGCGGGATAGATGAACTTCCCGCGCGCCTCTTCTGTGCCAAGCAAGTTCGCTGAAGCTGAACGACGATCAGATGGGTAGAACTCGTAAACGTCTGTCCCGCTGCCGGTCTCAACCCACACGCCGGGGTAGACCAGATTGGCAAGACCATACGTCGGCATGGAGTACGTCGTGGAGTTCACGCCAGAGGTCGTGCCCAGATACATCCACGTTCCGCGCGCGCGGAATTTCCCAAGCCGGGTGCAAGTGATGGCGCGAGCGGTTGCTTCGTTCCCGACAATGTGCAGAGGCGCTACATCGTCGGTGCCGTTGACTGTGGCCGTGATCCCCGACAGCGCGGTATTGTCGGCGTAAGCCACGCCGTTCCACTGCTTCACGAGAATGAAACCTGTCGCTGGCATTGCCACGCCGACAGCAGTCGGGGTGGACTGCATCGTCGCGACCACGCCGATCATCTTGCCGCTCGCCCCGCCACCGGAGATGACCGTGTTGTACGCGGGCACGTTGCCGCTGCCGCCATCGTACGGAATTGCGCGAACGTAGCGGGCGTCGATCTCCACCGTCCCGCCAAGCGAAGCGGAGATGGTGATGTTGCCCAGAACTCCCAGCGAGCCCGTCGCCCCGTTCTGCCCGAAGTATGAATTCTGGTCGATGGTGAGCGTGCCACCATCGATGTTGTAGGTATCGGTGCCGGCCTTGCCGGTCAACTCGTCGATGTTCTGCGCGGTGGTGATGGTGAAGGTGGCCATTACATCTTCGGTGTGGCATTGATGGTTTTCGTGCGACCGCGCTCATCGTACTCGACGTCGAAGCTCCAGCTTCTCGGCTTTGCGGGCTTCGCCGGCTCGACCTTCATGGTCGACGCCAGAGCGGCGATGTTCTCTGCCGTCAGCTGGTTGGCCTTGACCATCGCCAGCACCGCTTCCGCCATGCGATCGACGACGGCCGCGATCTCTGCCTGGTGATCCTTCTGCGGCGGCGGAGCCTTGGGCTCGGGCTTCGGCTCGGGCTTCGGCTTCGGGAGACGGACCTCGATGCCGTCCTGATCGACGACGGAGAGGCCGCGCTCCTTCGCCTTCTGAAGGTCGGCAAGCGAGAGCTTCTTCATTTCTTCGCCTCTGGGTGCAGCGTTTCGTTCAGCATGGAGTCAATGGCCTTGGCCAGCTGCGTTTCGGCGCGCAGCAGCATCGCTTCCGCGCGATCTTTGCTGACCCCGGGCGGCATTGTATCCATCATCATCCTGGCCACTCTCCACTCGAACGCTCGCTGCGTCAGGTTGCGCAGGTTCATGTGCTCGCTGTGCATCGACTCGACCGCTCTCGCCGATACCGCTGCCGTCTTGGCGGTGTCATGCAACCAGTCTGCGAGGGCTTTGGGGCTCATCACGACGCGAGGCACCGGGACAGCTGCTCCAGCATACGGACCTTGGAGCGAGCCTCGACCAGCGCCTCTTTCGCGTCCTGCTGCACCTTGACCTTTTCCCCGGTCTCCGAGATCTCGACCTCGGTCTCGACGACCAGGCCTTTGAGCGCGCCAGCGCTGAGATCGGCCTTCGGCGCCTGGCGGTCTTTGATCCACCGCTTCAGCCCGTCCACGCCGCCCAGATCGACGATGCGCCCGAAGCCGTTCCAGTCCTTCGGGTAGGCCGCGCGGTACGCCGCCTCGGCCTCGGCCGCGGTGTCGAAGAACGCCATGACCTTGTGCTCGTCGAGCTTCCCGTCTTCCTTCACCTGATCGATGAGGTAGACGTTCTTGCCCTTCCCGACGTGGACGTCGATGGGGTCTCCGTCCTCGCCCACCGTGCGGTTGATGTAGCCGTAGTGGCTCGGCGCCACGCTGGCCCACGACCCGTCCGCGGCGACGCGCGGCGCGCCGGCAGGGGTCTCGATCGTGATGTTCATCCCGGCCAGGCGCGGATCCTCCTTCGAGGTCAGCTTGGCCTTCTTGTAGTTCCCGGCCAGAACCTGCGCCGCCGTCGGCTGGGGGCGATCGTTGAGCAGCGATGACGCGGCCTCGTGCGCCCGAGCGTCAACCGGGGATTGTTCGGCAGCCGCACTTGTGGGCGCGACTTGAAGTTCCTCGCGGGCGGCAGGCGCCCCGGCCTGGGTAGGCTCGTTCCCATCTTGGGTAGGCCCGGCGGCCAGGCGCTCGGACATCCGGCGCAGGCCGGAGGCAAACTTGCCCAGCCGCCCGCCGGCAGCAGTGGGCGCGCCCGTGCCTTCGGGGCTGCCGATGGGCGGCGACTGGGCCGGCGACTGGGCCGGCGCGGCAACCGGCCGGATCGCGAACTTGGTGCTCGACAACGGGTGCGGCGCGACCTCGTGCTCGACCCCGGTCGACAGGGTGGCGCGGTCGGCCTTGGCCTTGGCCGCCTCGAAGGTGTCGATGGGCATCTGCCGCGGGACCGGCGTGTCGTTCACCCGGCGCATCTCGGCGAATGCGTTGCGCTGCTCGGGGTTGTTCTGGCCGAAGGTTGTGGGCGCGACCCCCTGCGGGCCGGCGGTGAACCGCCCCGGCATCTCGGCGTCCGGCGCCGGCAGCTGGCGCTGGGTCTGGATGGTGGAGAAGCGCTCCCGCGCCTCGCGGCCCAGGAACGACGTAGGAGCGATCGTAAAGCCGCCGGAGGGGTGAGGCACCACTGTGGCCTTCAGGCCTCGCTCTGCGGCCATCTGCGCAGCCGTTTGGGCCTGCGCGAGCGCCATGCTCGGGGATTGCAGCAGCAGGGCGGTCAGGTTGGATTCCTTGGCCTTGCCCTCTTCGGTCGCGGCGACCGGCATGGCCATCGCGCTCTCGGCCTCGGGTTGCTCCATGCGCTTGGCGGCGGCCTGCTCCGCGGCGCCGTTGCCCATCGCGGTGGCGGCGGCGGCGGAGATGGGGCCGTTGGCGGCGAACCGCGCCAGCCGCGCCTCTTCGTCGGCGCGCGCCTGCTCGACCTGGGCCGCATGGTCGATGGCGTTCTGAGTGGCGTGCTGCTGCGACAGGTCGAACGGCTCGTTGCCCTCGCCCATCTGGAGCGCAGTCTTGCCTGGACCAAGCAAGCGCTTGATTTCAGGTACTTCTTTGCCGTCGGCGACGGCCTTCTCGGCCCGGCGCGCGGCCTCGATCGCGTGCTCTTCGGGGGTGATCTTGGGCTTCTCGCCGCGCGAGACGGCCCCCAGGCCTCCGCCCAGGACCGCGCCCAGCACGCCGCCGAACGCCGCCGCCTCCGGGGCGTCCTCGGCCCACGGCTTGCCCAGCGCCAGGTTCTGGGCGACCTGTTCCTGGAACGACTGCGGAGCCTCTTCCAGCACGCCCTCGCTCAACGCTCCGCCGGCCCCTCGCGCCAGCCTGCCGCGCGCCGACGACCCGGCCCCGCCGCCGGCCATCCAGGTTTCGAGGTCGGCCAGGCCCAGCTTCTTCGCGATGGCGCCGCTGCCCATCGACAGCCCGCCGGTGAGCGCGCCGGAGCCGGCCGCGATCGCCGCCTGCTGCGGGGTGAGCAAGCCGTCCCCGGTTTCCTGCCGCACCTGTTCCGCCGTGGCGCCGGCAGTCACCGAGGCTTCGCCGATGGCGCCGCGGATCACCGGCGACAGCCCGCGAGTCGCCGCGGCCGTCGCGGTGGCAGCCTGAGCCGCCGGGATGGCGCGCGAGATGGCGCCGCCGGCCAGCATCGATGGGGCGGATTCGATGAGACCCTGGACAAGGGTCGACGGGTTCTGCGCCAGCGCCGACAGTGTGCCGCCGACGCCTTCCGCGTCCTGCACCGCCCGGTTCGCCGCCTTCTGCTCTGCGCTGTAGCCCTCGGACAGGAACTCCTTGGCCGCCTTCGGGTCGACGCCGAGCGCTTCCGCCGCCTTGCCGGCGCGCCCCAGGGTGACGATGTCGGCCAGCCCGAGCGCCGCTTCCCCGACCCCGATGACGCCCTTCCCGGCCGAGATCGCCGCGTCGCGCGCGCGCGCGATCACCCCCGGCGAGCCGATGGGTTTCGCGGTGGACCAGTCGAACTCGTCTACCGGGCGAGCGCCGGGAGGTGCTTCAGCCATCGATCGCCTTCCACTGGCCGTCCTTCTGCAACTGGATGATCTTGCCGCTGGCGTCGCGCAGCGTCGCTCCGGGCTTGTAGTCCTTGCCCGGCGGGGCGCCCTTCTGGCCGCCGGCCTGCTTCGCCAGGTCGTCCAGCCGCACGATCTCGCGCGCGCCGGTGGCGATGTTCAGCACCACCGCCGCCTTGCCGCCCTTGAGCACGGCGCCGGTGGTCGGGTCGACGCTGTCCGGCAATTCGAGCGGGAGCACCTTGAACTC
>Ga0209310_1001374_pt1 | contig 18685 bp, 17 predicted proteins | sample AD_UKC030_MetaG_FD_184415 | JGI IMG/M metagenome (GOLD analysis project Ga0209310, IMG submission 184415) | Active sludge microbial communities of municipal wastewater-treating anaerobic digesters from USA - AD_UKC030_MetaG (SPAdes) (version 2) | ecosystem: Engineered > Bioreactor > Anaerobic >... | reverse complement strand
CGTTGCGGATTTCCCGCACGCCCCTGACGCTGCTCGCCAGATCCAAAGCACGCCGCAACGAGTTTTCGTCGGGCACGGTGCCGCCGACGGTGACCACGCCGGCATTGGTGTGCACCCGGAAGCGACTGCCGGCGAGACCGATATCGGTGCGCAACAAGGTTTCCACCTTGTCGTTGAGCGCGGCGTCGGGCGATTCCCCGGCGCTGGCGGTGGCTTGCGGATTTTCGATGGCAAATGCGGTCAGACCGAGACCAGCGGACAGACTGACGGCGATGACGAGGACAGGCACGAAATTACGCCGGATCATGAGCGCTCCTTTCACGTTGAACACGCAATGTGCTACGCGAAGTCCGTGCCAGGTTTATTTTTTAATTATTAATCAATTACTTGTGAATTATTCGCAAATTCCAGAGGCATCCATTCGTCGCCCGTGAGCGACAGGGAGGCCGCCCGCTGCTGGCTTCGCTATTCGGGCGCCGGTTCGCCTTCGCCACGGAACATGGCCGGGGTCAGGTCGTATTTCTGGAGCAGACGGTAGAACTCGGTCCGGTTGCGGTCGGCGATGCGCGCGGCGTCGGCCACATTGCCTTCGGTCAGCTTGAGCAACTGGACCAGATAATTGCGCTCGAAACGCTGCTTGGCTTCGCTGTACCTGAGCGCCTCCATCGTTGGCAGGCGCAACGCGCGTTTTACGAGGGTCAGCGGAATCAGCGGCGTCGCGGTCAGCGCGCAGCTTTGCTCGACGACGTTGTAGAGTTGCCGCACATTACCCGGCCACGCGGCGGTGGCCAGCGCCTCCAGCGCGTCCGGCGCGAAGCCGTGGATGGTCTTGCCGTACTTGGCGGCGATCTGCTGGACGAAATGCGCCGCCAGCGGCGGAATGTCTTCGCGGCGCTCCTCCAGCCGGGGCAGCGTCAGGGAAACCACATCGAGACGGTAGTAAAGATCCTCGCGGAACTGCCCCTGCGCCATCGCTGCGTCAAGGTCGCGGTGGGTCGCCGATAGCAGACGGACATCGACTGCCTCGGTCTGCGTCGCGCCGACCGGACGCACGGCGCGTTCCTGCAGGACGCGCAGCAGCTTGACCTGGAGCGCGAGAGGCATGTCGCCGATTTCGTCGAGGAACAGCGTGCCGCCATTGGCCGCCTGAAACAGGCCGGAGCGCGTATTGCCGGCGCCGGTAAACGCACCCTTGACGTGGCCGAACAATTCGGACTCGAGCAATTGCTCGGGAATCGCCCCGCAGTTGATGGCGATGAACGGCCCCCTGGCGCGCGGACTGGCGCGGTGGATGGCGCGTGCCAGAACCTCCTTGCCGGTGCCGCTTTCGCCGCGAATCAGCACGCTGGCATCCGACACGGCGACCATGCGCGCTTCGGCCATCAGTTCGGCCATGCGCGAACTGCGGAAAACCATGCCGCCCAGCCATTCCTCGGAGTGCACACCGGCGGCAAGCGGATCGGCAAATGCCTCGCTCCCGCTCGGGGCCGAAAGCTGCAGGGCCTGGTCGATCTTTTCCAGCAGGATCTGGCTATCGAAAGGTTTGGTCAGGTAGCCGAAAACCCCGCGCGAAGTGGCGTCGACCGCATCGGGGATGGTGCCATGGGCGGTCAGCAGGATCACCGGCAACGTCGGCCGGACGCTGCGAATCTCCTCGAACAGGGCGAGGCCATCGCGCCCCGGCAGGCGCACGTCACTGACCACCGCGCGCGGCGGATCGACGGCGATGCGAACCAGCGCCTCCTCGGCGGAAACCGCCGATGAAACCCGAAATCCGCGTGCGCGCAAACGGATGGACAGCAGACGAAGAATGTCTTCGTCGTCATCGACCACCAGGATGTGCGCGCCGCCAGCGTTAGTTTCCGAACTCATTGCACACCACCGGCCGGACGCCTGGCCCGCGGCCGTTGCGGCAGAGTACGTTCGATATCGGCCAGTTCGTCGATCTTTTCCTGCAATTCAGCCGCCTTGCGCCGGCTCTCCTTCAATTGCTGCTCCTGCTTTTCGACCTGCGCTTCGAGCTTCTGGCGCTCGCCATAGTTTTCGGCCAGCAGGCGCGCCAGCGGATGCAGGCTGACGGCGTCGAGTTCGGTCGATTTGAGAACGCCATCGAGCAGGCCCAGTGCCTTGGTCAGCTCCTGCTGCCCGTGTGCAAGGCCAAGGACCATGGCCATCCGGACCTGGTTTATGGACGTTGGCGGCAGTGCGGCGAGCTGCGCGCGTTCGCGGCTGATCTGCGCCGGCGTCATGCGCTGCAAGATCTGGTAATAGTTCAGCGCCACTACGTTGCTGTTTTCGCTGACCGCAACCGGCGCAACAATTGCTGGCGGCGCGACGACGGTTGGCGGCACGGTGGAACAGGCACCGAGCAATATCACCAGCAAGGTCGCCGATGTTGTGAACGCCGTCTTGCGAAAACACTGCCCCGGGGAGTTACTTGTTTTTTTCATCGGGAATTTCCACCAAAAAATGCGCGCCAACCGTGCTTGGCAGCAAGCTGACTTGAGCGCCCATGGCACGCGCCAGTTCGCGCACGATGGAGAGTCCGACACCACTTCCCTGCCTGGGTGCCGAAGCTTTTCGCCGGCCCTGGACAAAAGGCTCGAAAATTCTTTCCTGGTCTTCGTCGGCGACGCCCGGCCCCTGGTCGATGCACTCGATACGCAACTTGCCGTCACCGATCCCCGCCAGCAAGCGAATTTCGCCACCATCGGGACTGAAATCGATGGCATTCGACAACAGATTATCAATAATCACGGCGACTTTTTCAGCATCGATCGCAACCTGCTCATCGGGCGCTTCGATGCTCAGTGTCAACTGACGGGCCTGACTGTGCAACTCGCGGCGTCTGGCCGTTTCGGCCAGAAAATCACGAAGGCCAACCGACTGCCTGACCAGGTGGTTACTCTCGAATGCCGCTGCATTGAGGCTCAACAGACCTTCGATCTGGCGCTGCAAGCCCATTACGTTGTTCTGCAGGATGGTGACGACCTCCTGCTGGGCAATGCCGAGCGGTCCGGGAACCTCTTCCTGCAACAACGCCACGCCTTCGCGCAGAGCGGTCAGCGGCGTCTTGAGTTCATGCGAGACATGACGCAAGGCCCGTTCGCGGTCATCTTCCAGTTCGGCCAGGCGCTGACGCAGCCAGTCCAGTTGCCGTCCGAGCTGGCGAAAGTCGGCCGGACCGCCAACCTCGACCGGCTCGTCGAAACGCTTTTCGCCAAGCCGGGCGATCGCCTGCTCCAGATTGCGCAAGGGGCGCACCAGCCACCAGCCAACGGCCAGTACGACAAGAAAGGCGCCGCCAAGCGCCAGCGCAATCTGTCCGCCGAGGCGCAGTCGGCTGGCCTCCAGTTCGGCGAGCAGCGTGCTGTTCTGGATGTCAATCCAGTGCTGCCCGGCGCCCTTGAGCAGCCCGTTGATTTCAGCCAGCCGACTCATGACCGGCGTCAGTTCCGCCGCCGGCGTGCTGTGATTAATGCCGCGACGCAGCTTCTCGGCCCATTCCCGCCATTCGCCCAGCAGTGACCTGAGCGGCTTGGCGTCGAGCGCATCGAGACGATCGACAACCGCCAGCGCCTGCGCCAGATTGTCGTCGAAACGCTGACGGATGGTCGCTTCCTCAAGCACCAGAAATTGTCGGGCACTCCGCGCCATATCGACGGTGCGCTCGCCAAGCTCCTGGATCGATGCCGCCATCTGCAGCGCCTGCTCACCGTTCTGCCGGCTGCGGTCGACGAAATGCTCGACCACCAGCCAACTGCCCAGGGACGCGCCGCCCAGCAGCAGAACGATCATCACGAAGCCGGCCAGCATGCCCTGGCGGAATGAAATTCGAATCATGCAACCCGATTTTAAGAAAATATCCAGTGTAGACCGCAACCGTCGGAAACGCCGCTACTGGAAAAGCCGAGGAGACCCTTACAATTGGTCAAGAACCATAGAAATCACATTATAAATCATTGGCTTAATGAACCGTCGTTTTTTTCGGACAAGCATGAATAACCAGTTCAAGGGCGTTGACGTTCATTAGTGATTTAGCTGTCGCCACATCACGACAATCAGGACGTCCGGATGCCTGGCAACATTCAAGTTTAAATTTCAACCAATTGTTTAAATTGAATAATTATTTCTGGCACGCTTATCGCTGCAGTTTTTCGGTTTTTCACGCAAAACCAAGGAGACCGCATGTTCAACAAACAGAGCTTCACTACGCGCAATGACCCGGTAACCCGCAAAGACGTCCGTAGCGTGCTCAGCCCCAGCACCACAGCGAGTACGGAACCTGTCGCCGACCTCACCACAAAGGCTGCCATCCAGGCTGCAAGTGATTCCAGGCCGACTGCCAGTCCCGCACCGCTACCGGCAGAGACGGCAGCGGTAGCTGAAAAAGCCGCCTCCGAGGCGCGCCTGATCGTCGGCCCCGATGTCAAGCTCAAGGGTGCCGAGATTCTCGATTGCGATACCCTGGTCGTTGAAGGGCGGGTCGAAGCGACGATGGACAGCCGCGTCATCCGCATAGCTGAAAAGGGTGCATTCGCCGGCAAGGTCAGTATCGATATCGCCGAGATTCACGGCGCTTTCGATGGCGAACTGACTGCCCGATCGCAACTGATCATCCACGCCACCGGGCGGGTCAGCGGCAAGATCCGCTATGGCAAGCTGGTCATCGACGAAGGCGGTGAACTGTGTGGCGACATCGACACCCTTTCGGCCGAGAAATCCCCGCAGCAACGCCCCCGTAGCGAAACGGCACATCCGCTAAGCGCCGTTAGCGGCTGAAGTACGGCGATTGGCACAGATCCGGTATCGGCCACGGCGGTACCGGATCTTTTCGCCTGGCGCGAGAGACAAGGGGGGCTGGTCATTCGGCATCAAGCCCCGTAGACTGCGGCTCTCGATTCAAAGGTGAAATCTCATGCCAACACACAATTCGCAGGCAACTCGCCTGACCATCCTGGCCCTGTCCGCGTTACTGACGAGCACTTGCGCCCTGGCCGACAAGGGCGGCAAACATGGACATGGCAACAAGCACGGCGATGACGACCGTGCCGGCTATTATCAGGACAACAGAAACGGCGACGTTTCGATTCAAGTTTATTTCGGCGACAACGATCGTCGAATGATCAACGACTATTACGGACGCGAATTCAGCTCCGGCAAATGCCCGCCGGGACTGGCAAAGAAGAACAATGGCTGCCTGCCACCTGGCCAGGCCAAGAAATGGCGGAAGGGTTATCCCTTGCCCCGGGATGTCGCATACTATCCGCTGCCACAAGATCTAGTCAGGCGCCTGCCGCCACCTCCACCCAGCCATCGTTACGTGCGGGTCGGCGGCGATGTGCTGCTGCTCTCGGGCAGTTCGTCCATCGTGGTCGACACCATCGTCAACATCGGCTACTAAAAGCAGCATCGACAATATAACCAACTGAAATATAAGGCTATTCACTATGGCTCAGTACGTCATGTCCATGCTGCGCGTCAGCAAGATCGTGCCGCCCAAACGGCAGATCATCAAGGATATTTCCCTCTCCTTCTTTCCCGGCGCCAAGATTGGCCTGCTCGGCCTGAACGGCTCAGGCAAATCGACCGTGCTACGCATCATGGCTGGCGTGGACAAGGAATTCGACGGCGAGGTGCAGCATCTGGCCGGCGTCTCGATCGGTTACCTGCCGCAGGAACCGCAGCTCGACCCCGCCAGAACGGTGCGTGAAGAAGTCGAATCGGCACTCGGCGAGGTAATGCAGGCGCAGGCCAAGCTCGATGAAGTTTATGCCGCCTATGCAGACGAGAACGCCGATTTCGACAAGCTGGCCGAGGAACAGGCGCGGCTCGAGGCGATCATCGCCACTGCCGGGTCCGATACGGAAAACCAGATGGAAATCGCCGCCGATGCGCTACGTCTGCCGCCCTGGGATGCCGTGATCGGCAACCTGTCCGGCGGCGAAAAGCGCCGTGTGGCACTGGCCAAGCTGCTGCTCGAAAAACCGGACATGCTGCTGCTCGACGAACCGACCAACCACCTCGACGCCGAATCGGTCGAGTGGCTGGAGCAGTTCCTCGTCCGCTTCCCCGGCACCGTGGTCGCCGTCACCCACGACCGCTACTTCCTCGACAACGCCGCCGAGTGGATCCTCGAACTCGACCGCGGCCACGGCATCCCGTGGAAGGGCAATTATTCGAGCTGGCTCGAGCAGAAAGAAGCCCGCCTCGAGACCGAATCGAAGCAGGTCGATGCCCACATGAAGGCGATGAAGCAGGAACTGGAATGGGTGCGTTCCAACCCGAAAGCCCGCCAGGCCAAGTCCAAGGCGCGCCTGTCGCGCTTCGAGGAAATGTCCAGTCACGAATACCAGAAGCGCAACGAGACCCAGGAAATCTTCATTCCGGTCGGCGATCGGCTGGGCGACAAGGTCATCGAGTTCAACGGCGTCAGCAAGTCCTTCGGCGACAAGTTGCTGATGGACAACCTGTCGTTCAACATCCCGCCCGGCGCCATCGTCGGCATCATCGGCCCCAACGGCGCCGGCAAATCGACGCTGTTCAAGATGATTACCGGCCAGCAACAGCCCGACTCCGGCGAGGTCATCATCGGCCCGACGGTCAAGATGGCTTACGTCGACCAGTCGCGCGACTGCCTCGATGGCAGCAAGACCGTGTTCGAGGAACTGGCCCAAGGCAGCGACGTGCTGCAAATCGGCAAGTTCGAGATGCCGAGCCGCGCCTACATTGGCCGCTTCAATTTCAAGGGCGGCGACCAGGGCAAACAGGTCGGCAACCTTTCCGGTGGCGAACGCGGCCGCCTGCATCTGGCCAAGACGCTGATGACCGGCGGCAACGTGCTGCTGCTCGACGAACCGTCGAACGACCTTGACGTCGAAACGCTACGCGCGCTGGAAGACGCCTTGCTCGAATTCCCCGGCTGCGCGCTGGTCATCTCGCACGACCGCTGGTTCCTCGACCGGATCTGTACGCACATCCTGGCCGCCGAGGGCGACTCGCAATGGACCTTCTTCCCTGGCAACTATCAGGAATACGAGGAAGACAAGCGCCGGCGCCTGGGTGAAGAAGGCGCCAAGCCCAAGCGTATCCGCTACAAGCCGATTCACCGGGCCTGAAATGAACAACGCCGGATCGTCCCGACCCCAAGGTCGGGACGGGATCGGAAAAATAAAAAAGCGCCCCGAAAGGCGCTTGAATATTGGGGTGCTGGCGGTGGAACAGCACTTCCCACCCAAGCGCAACCACTCAGCACAATCCTGCCTGCAACAGCTGCGAGAACATTCGCGAAAAGCTGCCTATCGATGTGCCAATTATCAGATGCGTATCGGCGACTGCTTCAAAAAGAGAGACCCACTTCGAGGCGTGCACTCGAATTGATCTCGTCGCATTTCACTTTAGCTCGTACCAAACTCCGCGCCCACTGCCTTGCTGATTCAAATGGCCACGCTCCACCAAATTACGGAAGTGTTGCTTCAGCGTGTTTCTACTGACGCCTGTCAATTTCATGGCTTCACCGATCGTGACGCGTCCATGCTCACGGGCAAATTCGACGATCTGCAATGACAGTGATGGCAAGGCCGCCAGCACGATTCTCTCGCGTTCGACTTTCTTTTCCAGTCGTCTGACCTGCTCTGCCAGCGAGCGCAGGAAAAAAACCAGCCATGGTTGCCAGTTGGGTACATCCGTTCGGATTGACTCTTGCGTCTGCCGAAGAGCCATATAGTAAGCTTCCTTGTTGAGCTCGATCACGCTTTCCAGCGAGCTGTAAGGCACATAGGCATAGCCTGCCTGGATCAACAGCAATGTCGTCAGAACGCGGCTGAGTCGGCCGTTGCCATCCTGGAATGGATGAATTTCCAAGAACACCACTACGAAGATAGCAATAATCAGCAGTGGGTGGAATTGCGCTTTGTCGCGTTCATCGTTGACCCATGCCACCAGTTCAGCCATCAGGCGAGGTGTATCGAAAGGGCTTGCCGTCTCGAACACGATGCCGATCTGCGCACCACTCTCATCGAACGCGGCCACGCTGTTTGAATTGGTCTTGTACTGCCCACGGTGCCGTGAGTCTTTCTCACTATGGCGAAGCAGCATCTGGTGCAGTTGCTTGACGTGGTTCTCATTGAATGGAAGGTCCCGCCAGGAGCTGAACACCAAGTCCATCAATTCGGCATAGCCAGCCACTTCCTGCTCATCGCGGGTTTCGAAGGACTGGATCGCCAGATTGGAAAGCAGCTTCTCCACCTCCCGGTCAGTCAGCTTGCTGCCCTCTATGCGCGTAGACGAGCCAATGCTCTCGATGGTGGCAACCCTGCGCAAGGCTGAAAGTCGATCAGGCGCAAGCGTGACCAGAGCGCGCCAAGCACCTTTGAACTCGTCGATCCGAGCGATCAGGCTCAGGATTTCAGGGGTGATCAGTAGGGAGTCAGTTCGTAGCATGGAACCAATACTACACCCAATAACACCCATTTATCAAAACTGAATACCCATCAGAAGCGGTGGACTGAAATGGGTGTTAATGGATGTTTTATTGGTTAGCGCATGTTGGTCGATGTAATTCAGAAGTTTCCATATGAATTTTGTATGGAGAAATCCAATGACCACCAAGATCTGTGTATGTCGTGGCGAATCGTTTGAAACACGCCCCCAAGCCCCAAACCAAACGTATTTCTCTGCTCTTGGGCGCTACTGCGTTACACCGAGTGTCGGCTGCAAATGTTACAAGTAATTTTCGCCGGTCCCTAATTCAAGAAGACCAAGGCAATACATTCCTGAAGACTGGCAAAGGGCAGTAATCGCCGTTCCGGAGAACCGACCCGATAAGGCATAATCCGTACCGCATCGTTTCACCCAATCGCTATCCGTAACGATGGGTTCAATGATGGGTAAAATAAAAAAGCGCCCCGCAAGGCGCTTGAGTATTTGGTTGCTGGCGGAGAGGGTGACTGCCATCCGATAATCCTTACAAATCCGCCAACCTCATATACACCATGTATTGGCGCGCTTCTTGTTACTTAGCACTCTTGTAAACTCCGTCATGTTCCGCTATAATCCGTATCTGATTTCGCATCTGAGACAGGGGCAAAGGACATGGCAAGACCCGAGACATTCAACCCAGAAACCTGCACCAAACCCGGTGTGCATTCGACCGGCGAGAAGAACCTGTACCTGCTCATTTCCACGGTAGGCAACAATGCCCGCTCGTGGTCATTCAGGTACTACAAGCACGGCAAGACCAACGTGCTCGGCCTCGGCCCGCTGCACACGATCAGCTTTGAAAAGGCGAAGGTCGAAGCCATGAAGCTGCGCGTGATGTTGCTCGAAGGCAAAGACCCCAAGGCAGAACTGGCCAAGCGCAAGCTGGCAACCGCCGTCAAGCTGACCTTCGACCAGTGCGCCGAGAAGTTCATTGCGGCCAAGTCGCCGGAGTGGTCGAATCCGAAACACGTCAAGCAATGGACTGCCACCCTCGCAACTTACGCCGGCCCGATCATCGGCACCCTGCCCGTCGATCAGGTCGAGACCGAGCACATCCTGAAAATCCTGAACCCAATCTGGACGGTGAAGACCGAGACCGCCAGCCGTGTTCGCCAGCGTATCGAATCCGTGCTCGATTGGGCCAAGTCCAAAGGCCAACGGGCCGGCGACAATCCCGCTGCTTGGGCTGGCCACCTTGAGAATCTGCTGGCCAAGCCGGGCCGGATAGCCAAAGTGCAGCATCATCCCAGCCTGCCTTGGCGCCAAATTCCGGCGTTCATCACTGCCCTGCATCAGCGCAAGGGCCAAGCAGCCAAGGCAATCGAGTTGCTTATCCTGACCGCAACCCGCTCGGGTGAGGTGCGCGGCGCCCGTTGGTCGGAATTCGATTTTGAAAAGAACACTTGGACGATCCCGGCTGAGCGCATGAAGGCTGGCGTCGCACATGAAGTGCCGTTGTCGCCTGCTGCACTCGATCTGCTGAACGGCTTGCCGCGCCACGAAGGCATCGACCTGCTGTTCCCCAGCACCAAGAAAACGATGCTTTCCGATATGACCCTGAGTGCGCTGATTCGCGGCATGAATGAAGGCGAAGCTGGCCCGACTTGGACTGATGCCGATGGCCTGCCCATTGTCGTGCATGGTTTTCGCAGCACTTTTCGCGTGTGGGCTGCCGAGCAAACCAACTTGCCCCGTGAAGTTGCCGAGCACGCTTTGGCGCACAAGCTGCCGGATGCTGTCGAAGCCGCCTATCAGCGCAGCACGCTCCCCGTGCAACGTGCCCGGATGATGGCCGAGTGGGCGGCATGGGCAACCTCGAAGCCGGGCGCTGTGGTGCCTATGCATCGTTCGGAGGCAGCATGACCTCGGCACTTGATCGCCTGATCGCCGAGGTGCTGAAATCCAGTGACCCGCAGTTGCGGGCGCTGGCTACTGAGGTGCAGGAGGAATGCAACCGTGCGGTTGGTCGCCCGCCCAAGTTGTCGGCCGAAGATGCTGGCGCGATGTTCATCATCTTCTGTGGCATCAATGCCCAGAGCAACACCGATGAGGTCTATTTCGTTGATGGCGATCCTGTCGCCGTCACCGAACCGAGCATTGACCCGACCGAGGAGATCGCCCGCGAGTTGATGGCTTACGCAGGATGCTCAATCAACACGGCCCGCAGCTTCGCCCGTCAGCAGATCAAGATGATGCGGGACAAACTGACGGCGGAATTGGCGGCAAGAGGTGTGAGCATCAACATGCTGGATGGCACACCAAAAAAGCAGATCGTCGCGCTGAAAGCAGCCAAGAAAAACCTTACCAACAATTCCTGAATACTTGGTAAGCATACCGAAATAGCATTCAGCACATCTAGCATCCCTCCATCAACAACGACGGAGATGCCAGATGAACAACGCAATACTACTGACGGAAATGCAAGCCGCCGAGCTTGCGCAAGTGAAACCTAAGACCATCGCCGACTGGGGCCGTGCCGGCAAGCTGCCACGTGTTCGGTTGAGCGCCCGCTGCATTCGCTATCGTCCTTCGGATGTGCAAGCGATGATTGATGCCAGCCTGCAGCAAGGTCTGAGCGACACCACCCAAGCCCACGCACAAAAATAAACACCCCGGACACGCTCTGACCAGCGGCCGGGGTCTTTGCATCTCAAAATCACGATGCAGATTGTACCAGTTGCCTAAAAAATAGGCAATCGCTGAGCAGGGTAACCCCCGGGGTTCCACACAAGGAACCAAGCACCATGCACGCTGAAAAAGCCCCGTCGGCACCGGTTAAGGGAACCGGTCAGCCTGACCCATTCAACCAAGCCGAAGCCGCCCGCCTGCATGCCGCCGGGTTCAAGCTCTGCAAGTTGGAGCACTTGCGCAAACGTCCCGAGGGGATCAACTGGAACGGCGCGCCTGTGAGCGAGATAGATACCAGTGCCAGCGGGTACGGCATCATCCTCGCCGCCAACGGTCTCTGCTCGATTGACCCGGATCAACTTGAACTGGCAACCATCGCCCTGCGTGCCGTTGGCTTCGATCTGAACGAGATCATGGGCGAAGGCGTGCGCACCACCAGTACGCGCCCCGGGTCAGGCGGACGCTCAGCGTTCAAGTCCAACCCGTCGCTCAAGTGGTTCAGCTTTGCGGTAAAGCTGAACGGGTCCAAGGAATCCACCGCCATCTTCGAATTGCGTGCAGGCAGTCCCAACCTGCAAGACTGTTGCCCCGGCGTTCGCTACCAGACCACCCGCCGTATCAATGGTGAGGACGTGGTGACCAATGAGGGAGCCGTTTATGGGCAGGAATACACGAACGGGAAAACCTTCCTTAAGGTGCCGGAACTGCCGTTCGATCTGGCTGAGTTTTGGGAGCACATGAGTAACGACCCGGCGTTCCGTCGTGAAGCAGAACTCAAGATGGTCGAGGCTCTGCGTGCTGCCGGTCACGATGCCGAGCCGGTGTTCAATCTGCGTTTTGCAGGCAAGAAACTGGCAATCGAGATCAACCCGCTATTGCGCGCCAAGTTCAACGCCGCCGTGTCGGTGGAGGCGATTCTTGCACACCACGGATATTCCGCCCCCTCACGCAATGGCGGGCGCTGGGCAGCGCCGGGATCAACCGGAGCACCTTCAATCCGCCTGATCCCGGGGCACGAAAGTCTATGGCAGAGCGATCACCAGTCCGACCCCCTGAATGGCACCTTTGATGCGGCGCAGGCCAGCGTTGTACTCGACCACGACTACAACGTGGAAGCCTTTGAAGAATGGTGCCGCGCGCGTCTGCAGGGGCTTAAACATCGCGAGGCAGCATCCACCTTCGGCAGCGAGCCGGAACACTGCTACATCGCGCTGGAGGCCGATCCAACGGCTGCCCAAGAGCAGGAAGCTGCGGGACCGCGCTGGAATTTCAAGCCGCTCGACATGGCCAAGGTGATGCGCGAAGAACCAAAGCCGATCAACTGGCTGTTTCATCAGCGCGTGCCCGGCAACCGCGGCGCCCTTCTCACCGGTCTCGGCGGCACCTCCAAGACGCAAATGCTCTACCAGATGGCCGTCGCCGCCATCCTCGGCACCTGCCCTTGGGGATGGGCAGTTGATACGACCGGGAAGGCGGTCCTGATACTCACCGAAGACGACGCCAACGATCCGCACATCACCATTCACACCATCAAGATGGCGATGATGCTGACCGCCGAACAGGAACGCATGGTTGAGGAAAACCTGATCGTCTTCCCGTTGGCCGGCGAAGACCTGAAGCTAATGATCCGCGGTCCCGATAGCGGCTCACTGATCGAATCAGGCCGCCTGCGCGGTTTCGAGGAAATGATCAAGGGTCTCGGCGGCGTTGCCTTCGTCGGCATCGACCCCGCCCTTGGCGTCACGGAAGGCGACGAGGCCAGCCAAGCCGATCAGCGTGCATTAGGTCGCATGGCAGACAACCTTGCCGTGCGCTGTGCCTGCTCCGTGTTCATCCTGACGCACGGCACCAAGGGCTCACTGCAAAGCGACGAGATCACCAGTCACAGCAGTCGCGGGGGCGGCGCCATCACCGATGCAGTGCGCGCCGAATACGGCATGCGCACGATGACGGTCAAGGAGGCCGAGAAGTACGGGGTCACCGACATCGCCGAACGCGAATCCTACGTGCAGTTGAAGGCAACCAAAGGTAACCGCATCCCACCCGAGGCCAAGGTGCCTGTCTGGTTCCGTCGCTCGCGCGGTGGCTACCTCGAGGTTGTGGAACTGGTCGAGACCGAGCGTGGCGGGATTTCACCCATGGGTCAGCGCGCGCTGGACACCCTGATCGAGATGGACTCGGACAACGCCGGCGTGCGTCTTCAGGATTGGCGTCAGCGGTGTATTGAAAAGGAAATCATCGGAGGCCCGACCGACGAGGCTCTGAAGAAGGCGATGGGTCGCGTGATGAAGAAAATAGGCAACCGGATCAAGAAAAAGGAAGGTGAGCGTGGAATCTATCAACGCAACATCGCCTCGTTCGATCCCGACATCGACGATGACATCGAGGACGCCGCCTGATGTTTTCTCATTTTCACCCGGCGAGGGGACAGGACGCCGCAGGAAACGAAAGGACAGGACACCCCCTAAAGGGGGTTGTCCCTTGTCCCTTCGCGTTTCCTGTCCCTTCAGTCCCTTCGTTGTCCCTATTTTGTCCCTTCGTTGTCCCTTCGCCCCAACCGCTGATCCCCGCCGGCAAACTAACTGCAAGGGGCGCAACTTGACCTACCAACCGTCACAACTTGACAAATAAGGATCAACTCACTTGAAGTAATCAGGCGTGCGGGTGAATGGGTTGGATTGGTAGCGACGATCCATTTCATCCATGCGCCGCTCGTGGTCCCTCTCCAAGCGCCGGTTGAACTCTTCGGTCTGCCGATCCATCCTGTCGAGACTACGTTGGTAGTCCTGTTCCCGTTCGAAGTCGCGCTGACGCTGGTTGTAGCGGTGCTCGGCATCTTGCTCGCGGCCAATCTGCCCGAGGGTCTTGAAGGGGTAACTGTCGGCTTGCGCCGGGCTGGCCACGATAGCGGCGACGAGGATGATCAGGGTGGTCAGGGTTTTCATGGTCTGCTCCAGATTGGTTTGCGACGCCCATAGCGTCCCACACCTCGCCACGCAGCGCTTGACCCTCGGCGCCAAAATGCTTGACCAAATGCGCCAATCTTGTATATCCGGGGCGACGGTCTATTCCTTGAACACCCACACCCGGACAGGAACCCCGGAATGCGCAGCAAGGACGATTTAGTTGCTTCGCTCCTTCCTCCACTTTTTGAATTCAGACAGACGACGAGAAATGAATGCTGCATCTTCTGATTTCATTAGCGCCTGACCATCAGATATAACGCTATCTCGCCAATACTGAAATTCTTGTGTCTTGATTATCGTTCGCCAATCGGGGTGTGCTGCCGTGAGCTTTTTTTCCTCGATGTCTTCTTTTGTTAGGGCTTTATCAGCGGGACTGGGTGGGGTTTGCACTGAAGGCGGTGACGCAACGCTGGCCGCCTTAGAAGCGACGTTCTTGCCTGCTTTGGAGGAAGCGGGATTTTGCTTTTTGCCTTCCCAAGTTTTCTTCCACTTTTTGAACTCAGACAGACGATGAGAAATTAATAAGTAATCATCTGTATCCATACGAGAATCTAATGCTGCATCTTCTGCTTTCCTAAGCGCCCGACCATCAGATATAACTTTATCTCGCCAATAAATATATTCCTGCGTTCTAATTGTCGTGGGCCAATCTGGATGGCCTTTGGACAAAAACCAATCATTGAATTCTTCGGGGGTGGGCCGCCCCTCCGCAACATGTTGGTTACTCTCAGGCACGGCAGGCGTGACAGGCACGGCTGACTTTGCAGGTTCCGGAGCCCACTCTATGCGCTTGGTCCAATAACCCTTGCTGAGGCTGGCAATGATTACAGGCGTAAGGATGAAGCCGACTATTGCAACCATAGTGACAGCGGCACAAACAGCCATTCCCACTGGCGCCCAGTTCTTGTAGGAAACAGACGATTTCGCAAACTGATCCCAAATCGTCGATCCGGTTCTTCTAAGGCGACGATAAGAATACAGGCCGGTAATCAGAGCGACAAATGGGACACCTAGTGCTTGTCCGAATAACAACGCCAGCCATGACCGGGCGAACGCAGCGCCGAAGGAGAGCTTTTTTCCTCCCGCATCGAGAACTCGAATCCCAAATGCCCACTTCCCTAGAGTCGCACCAAAGGCCATCAGACACACGGACTCAATCAGCACCCACAGAAAAATGATTAGCGCCGCCGTAGCCACTGGGCGCGTGAGAAGCCACACTGCACCCTCCGTTCCGACCAGCCACTCCACAAACGGGTATGCTTCACCGAAATTCTTGAACAGAAGAAAATACAGTAGCGGTACTGCTATCGCCATATCGACTGTTCTAGCAAACAGACGCCGCCACGGATGATGCTTTACGCTGGCCCCCTCTGACAATATTGGCGCTGAATCTGGAAGCGGTTCCTGCGCCACACGCTCCGACTCCTCAATCATCGAGACTGGAGCAGATTCGGCGATCGACTTAGATTCTGCTTCCTCGCTAGGCGTATCCGGCTGCGGCGGCGTTGGTGCAATTTCCGTCCGGAGGTGGTGACCACAGCGATGGCAATAATTCGCCCCCGGTTTTGCAGGAGTCCCGCATTGCTCACAGTAGCTCTCACTGGATAACCCGTTTTCTGAAGGACGTAATACGGATTGCGATATGCCATTCGGATGATTTTGAGCATGATTTCCGACGACTCGCGAATCAGCGGTTTCGCCATTGCTCGGGGCTTGCGAACCAGCCAACTTCCTCGATATCCGACGCCTCCACTCTTGGTAGTAAAGACCGCAGCAGGCGAGTGTCGAAAGAACCAGCGGAACGAGAAGCTTTATGCCGTCACCGTATTTTTCCGCCCGTATATCCCATCCCAATAAAGCGAGAACAAAAGTCGGTGCAACAATATACCCAAGCGCCACCCACGGTCTTATCTCAATTGTGATGAACTTACGCAGCACTAAATGTGCAAGTCCGAAAAAGAGGGCAACCGCAGGGAGTTGCCCGGCGAACGTATTCATCAGCAGATACGGATTTTGAAGGATATAGATTGCCGTGTTCATGGCCTCTTTCCAAGATTGTTTTTCGACGCCCATAGTACGCATTTCGCGGCATCGCGACCGCTGCGGAGATGCTGAATGGGTACGGGTTGATGTTACCTCAAACGGTCACGCTTTTCGTGAAATCATGGTCACGATGCCGCGAAATACGCACCCATAGCGTCCCACACCTCGCCCCACTGCGCTTGACCCCGGCGCCAAATTGCATAATCGAATGTAACAACCTTGAATATTGCGAGCGATGGTCTATCAACTGAACTACTAAGCGCCTGCGGTCAGGGGTATAACATCAAGGTGAAAACTCAGGCGGGATAAAGCTATGATGCCAAAATATTGAAGGCCCTACCTACAAGTTGCAGTTAATGAGGCGACCCGAATCCGGAGATTCATAATGTTGAAACTCATCTCAATTTTTATTCTTTTTGTCGCCCCGGCTTTGGCGCATGCGGGTGTCGAATCTGTAGCAAAGTGGGACAGGAAACTATGGGAATCTGATGATCGAACCGTGTATGTAGATACTCAATCTGCATCGCTAATCGGAAAAACGACAGTGCGTATTTGGACAAAGATAGAATTTTTTCATTCTCGCCTCTCACCTGAGACCAAGTTTAAGCACCAGTCGATGGCTATGTACAACGAAGTTGATTGTGCCAACCAAAAGCTTCGAGCACTTCAAGTGGTTGCTTACGAGAAGAGCAACCTGAAGGGTCAAAGCAAAACAATGGGCCTGCCAGAAGGTGGGGGCCCTTGGCAGTATCCTGCGCCGTCCTCCTTTGCCCAAACGTTATTGAAATTTAGTTGCTCTTGACAAATCCTGATTGGCGCCACGGGAAGCACGGAAGTCATTTGGCTTCCCTCCGTCTGCGCCATTGAGTTGTACGAGAATCGCGGGTGTAGCCGGCCAGTCGCAAGAGATGACCATTCAGCGCGCGCTGTTGATCAGGGTTGCACTCCCCGACGCTCCGCACACCAAGTTGCTTCAGGATTTCGATGATCGGCTCGGGGCCGTAGATTGATGCCAGCGTGCCGGCCTTCTTCTGCAACACCTGATCGCGTTCAATCCAGTCGGCGGTCTTCCACGTCAGGCCCGCCCCCTTCTCTGCGGCATCGTCGATACGCTGAAAACTGCGCCGGCCGTGCGCAATGGCAAGCACCTGCTCAGCAGGAACGAACTTCGCGCCGGTAAGCCCCGCGCCCGGCATATAGTGCGCTGTGAGGTAGCCACGCCGGATCATTCGACGCACGGTTTCCGGCCCGCAGCCCAGCATACGCGCCGCTTCGGCAACTTTGACTTGCTTCCGATCGCTAGGAATTTTCACAGTGCTCACCGATTGAACAATTGAAACGCTTCAATGATACTTCAATTAATGACTATTTAGTCAGTAGGTAATTGTCATTAATATTGCCTTGGTTGGTCAAGTAGTTTGTCTTTGCCGGTGGCAAGTGCCTTCACCTGCTCAAATGGAATTTGCTTGGCAGCAGACGACCCGAGCCGACGGTCGCTACAATTGAGAGTAGCCATTCACCTCGAACGCCAAGTTCCCGAGAGCCGCCATTCAAATACCCAATCCATATTGTTGCCAGACCTTCAGGCGTGCAGCGGATTCTTCCATTTGCAGTGCCGCGTTGCGATTTAGCGCCCAGTCAGCATAAATCGCTTGAGCAGAGCGCGCATCTCAGGAGCACGTTCATTAAACTCGCAAACCAAGCGTTCAATTATTTGCTCGATCCGCTCCTCGCAAAGCCGAAAAATGATCCATCCGGCCGCATCCAGTTCTGCCGGATTTGTTTTGGCGACGACGGACAAGGCAGCATGCAAGGCTTCCCGCAATTCGTTGACGCTCTTTGCGTCATCACTGATCCGGGAAATTTGTTCCCGTGCGAACTCGCGGAACATGCCGCATCCGCCCAACAAGACCTCCTCAATCGAATCCAGCATGCCTGAATCATGCGTTTTGCCGGATACAGCGGCACAGCGTTGCTCGTCGAGGAGATGAGCGAACTGGTCGTGCAGGATGACCAGTTCATCGAAGTCTTTTGGCTTGGGGATGTAGAACATATAGTCAATCTTCCAATCCGGAAATCCGACGCTCTGGCAACAAGCTCTATAGCCCTAATCCCAATGCGCTCTGCAATGCACTGACTCGATCGGTGCGTTCCCAGGTAAATTCGGGCAATTCACGTCCAAAATGTCCGTAAGCAGCGGTACTACGATAAATGGGTCTCCTCAGTTCCAATATATCCACGATACCGCGCGGGGTTAGATTGAATGTCACCCTGATGGCCGCCTTCAGCATCGTGTCATCCACCACGCCCGTCCCGTGGGTGTCGATGAACACCGAAACCGGCGCCACGACACCAATAGCGTAGGCGAGTTGAACCGTACAGCGCTTCGCCAGTCCCGCTGCAACGATGTTCTTGGCGACGTAACGCGCCATATAGGCCGCTGACCGATCGACCTTGCTCGGGTCCTTCCCGGAGAATGCCCCTCCCCCGTGAGGGCAAGACCCACCGTACGAGTCAACGATGATCTTGCGCCCCGTGAGTCCGGTATCACCGTTCGGACCGCCGAT
>Ga0209310_1001373_pt1 | contig 18694 bp, 14 predicted proteins | sample AD_UKC030_MetaG_FD_184415 | JGI IMG/M metagenome (GOLD analysis project Ga0209310, IMG submission 184415) | Active sludge microbial communities of municipal wastewater-treating anaerobic digesters from USA - AD_UKC030_MetaG (SPAdes) (version 2) | ecosystem: Engineered > Bioreactor > Anaerobic >... | reverse complement strand
TGGCCGGCCTCAAGCTCGTGGGGGTTAGGCTCACCGCCAAACAGGCGACGCGCTGGGTGCCGGTGGCGGGGCAGGTGGTCGCCGCCACCTTGTCATTCACCGCGATCAAGATCCTCGGCGACCGGCACGTGCAGGACTGCGTGCGGGTGGCCGGGGCCCTCGTCGACCTCAACCCCCCGCCGCGCCGCTAGCCCTTTGCCGGAGGCAGCAGTCCGTCCTTGCCCAGGGTGGTGACGATCAGGCTCACGAACTGGGTGATGATCTGCTGCACCGAGTCGAAGCCCGTGCTCGTCGTGGTGGCGGCGGACCACAGCACCTCGCCGCTCATCAGGTTGAACAGGCGCGTGTCGGAGCTCACGTCCTGGGTGGTGGTCACGGTGGGCGGGATGCTGTAGCTCGCCGCCCACATGCCACTGTAGAAGCCGTAGAAGCCGCCCCAGCCCATGCCGGGCCACGGGCCTACGGGCCGGACGACCCCAGGAGTCACGTTGATCTGCTGCTGCACGTTGACCACGCGGGTGAGCATCACGTAGGTCACGCCCGCGTCGGCCACCGCCTTGCGCAGTCGGGGTTCCTCGACGGGGCCTTCGTCAGCGATGAACTTGTACGACGGAACGGCCTTCACCCCGCGGGCCTGCAGCGCCGCGACCATCTGGTCTTCGAACAGGCGCCGGTTGGTCGTGTCGCGCGTCACCGACATGACCATGACGTTGTTGACCGGGCCCTTGGCCGCGGCCTGCGGGTTGACCCATTGCGCATCGAGGGTCGTGGCAGGGGTGGCGCAGCCCGTGAGGACGGCGGCGGCGCCGGCCAGGCACAGAGCTCCCAGAATTCGCTTCATGGTTCGAGTCTCCTGACGGTGGGTGGAGGGCAGCGTCGATCGACTTGGCCCTAAAGCAGCAGCATCGCAACCGATTCTAGGGGTCGGCGCGCCCGCCGTGTTGACTGGCTGCCGTCCAGGTCGCCCGATGCACGAACCGCAGCCTGCGCTAACCTCGCGCACCTCGAGCGACTGCGCACGGTGCCGACATGATGTTTCGTGTCCTGAAAAAGACTCTGACCGCCCTCGGCGTAGGTGCCCTTGCAGCGGTGTCGGCGGCGCACGCGGCGCCCGTCAGGCCCAATATCGTCTACATCGTTGCCGACGACCTCGGCTGGAAGGACGTGGGCTTTCACGGGTCGGACATCCGCACGCCCAACCTCGACGCCCTGGCGCGCGGTGGCGCGCGGCTCGAGCAGTTCTACGCCCAGCCGATGTGCACGCCCACGCGTGCCGCGCTGATGACCGGGCGCTACCCCTTCCGCTACGGGCTGCAGACCGCGGTGATCCTCTCGGCGCACACCTATGGCCTGGCGCTCGACGAATGGCTGCTGCCGCAGGCACTCAAGGAGGCCGGCTACCAGACCGCCATCATCGGCAAGTGGCACCTGGGCCATGCCGACCCGAAGTACTGGCCGCGCCAGCGCGGCTTCGACTACCAGTACGGACCGCTGATCGGCGAGATCGACTACTTCACGCACGAGCAGCATGGCGTGCTCGACTGGTACCGCGACAACAAGCCGGTGCGCGAAAAGGGCTACTCGACGACGCTGCTGGGCAACGACGCAGTGAGGCTGATCGAGAAGCACGATCCTGCGCGCCCGCTCTTCTTGTATCTGGCCTTCAACGCGCCGCACACGCCCTACCAGGCGCCGCAGGCCGACCAGGAGCGCTACGCGCAGATCGCCGACCCCAGCCGGCGTGCCTATGCGGCCATGGTCAGCGCACTCGACGCGCAAGTGGGCCGCGTGGTGGCTGCGCTCGACGCGCGCGGCATGCGCAACAACACGCTGATCGTCTTCCAGAGCGACAACGGCGGCACCCACAACCCGATGTTCGCGGGCGAGGGCGACATGTCGAAGATCAAGATCCCCGTCGACAACGGCCCCTACCGCGACGGCAAGGGCTCGCTCTACGAGGGCGGCACGCGGGTCGTGGCCTTCGCCAACTGGCCCGGGCACATCGCGCCGGGCAGCACGGTGGACGCGCTGATCCACGTGGTCGACATGTATCCCACGCTGGCGCGGCTGGCTGGGGCCTCGACCGCGCGCACCAAGCCGCTCGACGGAATGGATGTGTGGCCCACCATCAGCGAGGGCAAGCTCAGCCCGCGCACCGAGATCGTCTACAACGTCGAGGCCCTGCGCGCCGGCATCCGCCAGGGCGATTGGAAGCTGATCTGGCGCGCGCCCCTGCCCGAGGGCATCGAGCTCTACGACCTTGCCAAGGACCCGTACGAGAAGAACAACGTCGCTGCTCAGCACCCCGAGGTGGTGGCCAGGCTGCGCCAGCGCGCCAACGAATTGGCCGCCACGCAGCAGAAGTCGCTGCTGATGCAGACCGAGTTCGAGGCGCTGCGCCAGCGTCTGAAGCTGCCGCCGGCGCTGCCGGGCGAGGAACTGGTGCTGACCGAGTAGGGGCCACGCGCGCAGTCGCGGCGCGCACTTCGCCCGCGCGGAACGAAGGGTCGAGGGGCGCCCCAGGAGCCCCACCCGGGAGCACGAAGACGGGCAGTGGCCCGTGCATCGAGGCGGCTGTGACAGTCGGGACAACTCGGCTACGATCGCGTCGTGCGTAACGTCCCCTGTCACAGTGGCGCGGTCGTTCGGGCGACGATCTTCGTCCTGCTCGCCAACCTACTCTTGCCGATGTTCGGCCTCGGGGTGCACGCGCCTCGGACCGGACTTGCAGGGGCGAGTGCGATCGGCGACGTATGTTCGGTTCGCACACCGGGGCGTGGTGTCCCGAACGACGCACCGGTGCCGGTCAAGTCGCTGGCTCACGGGGACCACTGCCCCTTCTGCACCTCCGGAGTTGGTCCGCTGATCGTCGACACGCGGGCGGGCGTGCTGTTCCTTCCTCGCCTCGCCGCGGACCCGCCACCGCTCTTCCTGCACGGGCCGCGTCCGCTCGCCCAATGGGCCGTCAGGCGCGCCCGCGGTCCTCCTCTCCCCTCCCTCGCCTGACGTCATCGCTGGTCGCCAGCCCATTCCGGCGCGCGACCGCACGCCGCGCGGCACACGCCGCGCCCGATCGCGTCCGCTCGCGCTGCCAGAACTAGGCCCCTGATAGGCGCCTCGGCGGTGCGTCGGCGCCGAACGCCGCCATGACTTCCATGGCGGTGGGAGGAGACACATGCAGAAGAAGATCATCGCCGCCGCCTGCGCGGCTGCGTTCCCTATGCTGGGTGCTAGCGCTCAGGAGGTGCGGCCCGGCGAACGTTCCGGCAACCCGGTCGTGCTCGACACCGTCATCGTCACGGCATCGGGTCGCCCGCAGGCTATCCAGGATGTTCAGGCCTCGGCGCAAGTCATCACAGAAAGCGACCTGCAGGCGTTTCCCGGAACCAGCGTCACTGACGGCCTCAAGATGGCGGTCGGTGTCGACGCTCGCGCCTACGGTGGAACCGCTACGGTGGCCATGCGGGGCCTGCTAACCAACGCGGGGTCGCCGATCCTGACCCTGGTGAATGGGTTGCGGCGCCCCGCGAAGTATGGAGTCTCCAACCTCAATCTGTACGAACTCGAGAATGTCGAGCGCGTCGAGATCGTTCGCGGCCCCATGTCCGCACTGTTCGGTGCCGACGCGATGGGAGGGGTGATCAACATCATTACCCGCACGCCCATCGGCAACGAGGGCGTCACCGGAAGCGTTCGCGGCCTCGCGGGTGTGACCTATGACAGCCAGCGCAACACCTATTACGCCGGAGGTGACGTGGCATTCGGTACTGGCGAGGTGCGCCACCGGGTGAGCGCCGAGTACCGCACGCGCCAGGAATTCCGCTACAACGAGGCTGCCTACCTCGTCGATCTTGGCAACGTCGATCAGGTCTTCGGCACCTACGAAGGCGGGTGGACGCTCGCGCCCGGGCAGCGCCTGCGCTGGACCCTGGAGTATGTCGACCAGAACGACACCTCGCCCGGGCTGCTTGCAGCAGCCCCACCGACCCGCCCGACGGCGCTGCCTTACACGGGCTTCGAGCGCGAGACGCGCTGGTTCGGCGCCCTGAACTATTCAGGCGAGATCGGTCCGGGCACGGTCACGGTCGATCTCGGCTACGGCGATTCTGACGGGGCAACCACGCGCAGCTTTCCCAACATCGAGACCACGCTCTACAAGCAGCTTCAGGCGCAGGCCGTTTACGGCATGAACCTGGGTGCGCACTCGCTGCTTGCTGGTGTGGGCACGCTGCAGGACGACGTGGACGTGAGCATCAACAGCCGCGCCGAGAAGCGGACCAACAATTACGTGCTGGCGCAGGACGAATGGACCCTCATGCCGGCGCTGAAGGCGCTGCTGGGACTGCGCTACGACAGCTTCACCGACTTTGGATCGGTCGTGTCGCCGCGCGTGTCGGTGCTGTACTCGCCCGCCGAGTGGTCGCTGCGCGCCGGCTACGGTCAAGGCTTCCGGGCACCCAATCCGCTCGAGCAGTACTCGAGTTTCCTGCGCGGGCGTTTCCTGGTCGTGGGCAATCCGAACCTGCAGCCCGAGGAGTCCAAGTCATGGGAAGTCGCGGCGGCCTGGCATTCGGCGGCGCTCAGTGCGGAGCTGGTCTACTTCAATTCGGTCGTGACCAACCTGATCCAAACCGTGACCCGACCGCGCCTGCCGGGTGATCCTGGGCAGGTGCTCTCGCGCGCCGTGTACTCGAACGTCGCGGAGGCGGACATCAGTGGTCTCGAAGCCAGCCTGGGGTGGCGCTTCGCGCCGGCCTGGTGGCTGGCGGCCGGCTGGAACTACCTCAGCGCGATCGATGCCTCGACCGGCCAGCGACTTACCCAGCGTTACCGTCAGATGTGGCAGGGCAATCTGCGGTACGAACAGGGCGCGTGGCGCGCGGATGTGATCACCCGCTACTACCTCGACTTCTACAACAGCGATCCCGCGATCCGCGGCAGCCTGCCGTTCAACACCAACTACGGCACGACCGAACTGAAACTGAGCTATGGCATGGGAGGCTGGACCGCGTCTGCGGGCGTCCAGAACCTCTTCAACCGTGCGCAGCCGGTCAACTGGAACAACGTGGGCTCCGTGATGGACCCGCCAGCGCGGTTCTTTTACGGCAACCTGCGCTACGCGTTCTAGGGGAATGGGCGACATGAACTCAGATCACCTGATTCCCAGCGCAACGCGCCACGACCCGCGGGTCGTTCTCGACGCCTGGGAGGCCTTGCGTGCCGCCCACCCGCACGTTCACGGTCCCGAGGCCGCAGCCATGCTCGGCGTGCCTGAGGCCGCGCTCGTGGCCTCCAAGGTCGGGCAGGGCGCGACCGTCGGCCTGCGTCCCAGCCTGCGCGCCGCACTCTCAAGCTGTGCCGCGTGGGGCAAGTCGCTCGTCGCGCTACGCAACGAGGCTGGCGTGATGCTCAACGTGCTTGACGAGGTGACTCTGGCAGACGCCGGTGCGGGCTTGGTCAAACTCGTGGGCCGGGCTCACGAACTGCTCCTGGCCGACACCGCCATCGCCAGCCTCTTCCTGCTCGAAGACAACGACAGCCACGGCCACACGCTGAGCCTGAACTGGTTCGACGCGGGAGGCGACGTGATCGGGCGCGTGTTCCTGATGTCGAAGGCAGGACGAGAGCGGGCACTCCCAGAGATCGTCAGCCTGGCGCTGGCGCAGCAGTCACGCACTCTTGAGTTTGACCCCGCGGCCGCGCGGCCCGACCTGCTGCGGCTCGCTCCGCGCACTGAGCCGCGGGCCTCGTCTCAGCCCAGACCCGCTCCAGCGCGATTCGCGGCCGACGCGATCCTTGCCCTCGCCGACCTCCCTTCGGTGAGCGTGACGATGGAAGGTCGCGGTGGTGCGGGGCACTACTTGGGAGCGGTCACCAGGACCAGCCAGACCGGCCCCGCGGTGCATGCCACCAGCAGCGAAATTAAGCTGCACCTGCGCCCGGCCGCCTTTGTGGCCGCCTGCCTGTCGACTTCTGAGGGGGGCGACCCCTGCGCCAGACTCGTCGACGGCCAGGGCGGCGCTCTCACCCTGTCCGCGCCTCGCGTCCCAGGCAGCTCCTGGGATGCCCTCATCGCCAAGGAACTCCCATGAATGAAGTCCTCGTCTCGCGCCGGCGTCTGTGCTCGGCGTGTCTCTTGCTCGGCGCCCTGGGTTTTGGCAGCCTGTCGGGCGTTGGTGCGCAGAGCAAACCCGAACGGCTGATCGTCGCCAACAGCTACCTCGCCGAGATCGTCGTGGCTCTTGGCGCGGGGGCTTCCATCGTGGCAGTCAGCGGCGGCACAGACCACCTCGCCGAGCTGGCCAAGGCTCCTCGCCTGCCAGGCTTTCGTCAGACCTCGGCCGAGCCCATGCTCGCGCTCGCTCCCACGCGCGTTCTGATTGCCGACGCCTTCACGCATCCGCAGACGCTCGAGCAGTTGCGGGCGGCGGGCGTGCAGGTTGACCTGATCGAGGCGGAGGCTAGCCCCGAGGGCGTGGTGCGACGCATCCGCGTGATCGCCAGGATTCTCGGCAAGCCGACCGAGGGGGAGGCCCTGGCGGCCAAGTTTCAGCGGGAGATGGCCGAGGCGCGCGCCTTCGTGGCGCGCGCCAGGACGCAGCCGCGCGCGCTCTTCATCCTCGCGGGAGGCGGGCGGCCCACAATCGTGGCGGGCCGGAATACCAACCCCGCGGCGATGATCGAGTTGGCGGGCGGTCACAACGTCGCCGACGGCTTCGAGGGTTTCAAGTCCATGAGCCAGGAGGTGATGGTCGAGGTCGCGCCCGAGTTCATCCTGACCAACAAGGAAGGACGCGAGCTCTCGGACGGCCTTCCCGTGGCCCTGCGGGCACCAGGCGCCATGGCCACGCCGGCGGGCAAGGCCGGCCGCCTGATCTCGATCCCCAACGAGTACCTTCAAGGGATGGGGATACTCACGCCTCGCGGGATCGTGTTGCTGGCCCAGCAGTTGCATCCGGGGCTCAAGTGAGCGAGGCGGCGCCCGCGCGGCACCTCGCGCCGCTGATTGTCCTGTCTGCATGCGTGCTGCTCGGCGCCGTCGCTGTGATCGCCATTGGCACGGGCGCCGTGAAGATCGAGCCTGGAAAGGTGCTCGCGATCCTGCTCGGCCAGGCCTCGCCTGACGTCACCGAGGCGCAGCGGGTGGTCGTGTGGAGCGTGCGCCTGCCGCGCGTTCTGCTGGCGATCGTTGCTGGTGCCGGCCTTGCGATCACCGGCGTGTTGATGCAGGCGCTGTTCCGCAATCCACTCGCCGACCCGGCCTTGATCGGCGTGTCGGCGGGCGCCGCTCTTGGAGCCGTCACCGTCATCGTGCTCGGCGCGACGGTCCTGCAGGGAGCGAGCCGCCTGCTTGGCGTGTGGACTCTGCCCGCGGCGGCCTTCACGGGTGCATTGGCCACCGCCCTCATCGTCTTCAGGTTCAGCAATCGCGACGGGGTCTTGGACCCCACGACCATGCTGCTGTGTGGCATCGCGATAAATGCCCTGAGCGGCGCGGGCATCGGCTTGCTGACCTATCTGGCCACCGACGAACAGTTGCGCAACCTGACCTTCTGGAGCCTTGGCAGCCTGAGCGCTGCCACCTGGGGGGCGCTGCTCGGCACGCTCCCGGCGGCCCTGGCCCTGGCGCTGGCCGTGCCGCGCGTGGTGCTCGGCCTGAACGCGCTTTTGCTTGGCGAGTCCGAGGCCTTGCATCTGGGTATCCCGGTCGAAGGACTGAAGCGTCTGGTCATCGCGCTGACTGCGGCGGCTGCCGGATCGGTCGTGGCTGTGTCGGGAGTGATCGGCTTCGTCGGCCTGGTCTGCCCGCACCTTGCACGCCTTCTGGTGGGACCAAACCACCGCTACGTGCTGCCCTTGGCGGCGGCACTCGGGGCCATTCTGCTTACGGCCGGGGACATGATCGCCCGCACCGTCGTTCGCCCCGCGGAGCTGCCCATCGGCATCCTCACCGCCCTGCTTGGTGCGCCCTTCTTCCTGTGGCTGTTGCGCAGGGAGTCTGCTCATGGCCATTGACGCCGGTGTCGAGCCCAGCCTCGCGCTGGAGCACGTGAGCGTGTTCCGGGGCCGGCGCGCCCTGGTGCAAAGTGCGTCGTTGCAGGCCGGACGCGGCGAGTTCATCGCTCTGGTCGGTCCCAATGGCGCAGGAAAGTCGAGCCTGCTGCGGGCGGTGACGGGCGAGTGGACGAGCTCCGGTCAGGTGCGGTTGTTCGGGCGCGCGCGCGCCGACTGGCCCGTCCGTGAACTGGCCCGCCGGCTGGCCGTCATGCCCCAATCCTCGTCGCTGGTGTTCGCCTTCACCGTCTCCGAACTGATCGCGATGGGTCGTCTGCCCCACGCGGGGTGCGGCCGGCGCCACGATCGCGATGTGGTCGAGGAGGTTGTCGAGCGCTTGGGACTCCAAGCCCTGCGGAACCGCAGCTACACCACGCTTTCCGGCGGCGAGCGTCAACGAGCGCAGTTCGGACGCGTACTGGCGCAGATCTGGGAGGCGCCGGGTGATGCGCTTCTGCTGCTCGACGAGCCGACGTCGGCACTCGACCTGGCCCAGCAGCTGAGCCTGCTGTCGATCGCGCGCGAGCGGGCCGAGGCGGGCACCTGCGTGATCGCGGTGATGCACGACCTGAACCTCGCGGCGCGCTTCGCGACGCGCGTGGTGGCGATGGCCGGCGGGCGTGTCCTGCACGATGGCACCTGCCGCGCGCTGTACTCCCCCACCATTCTTGCCGAAGTCTTCGGCGTGGTGGCCGAGGTAGAGCATGCCGCCTGCGACGGAACGCCGATCGTCATTGCGCGCACTCTCGACAAACGACGACGCGGCCCCTGAACCACGGGCCGCCCCGCGCGCAGCGATGCCTGCGCGCATCCGTGGGGTCTAGTCGGCGCCCGGGTCGGGCCGCCCCGGCGGTCCGCGGCGGGCCAGCAGGGGCAGCAGCACGGCCGCGAGTTCGGCGGCGGAGTGCGCGCCCATCTTCTCGAGCACGTGCTGGCGGTGTACCTGCACGGTCTTGGCGCTGATGCTCAAGGCCTCGCTGATCGCCCGGTTGGCTTCCCCCCGGGCCACGCGCGCAGCCACCTCGCGCTCGCGCGGGGTGAGTTGAGCGAAGCGGGACGCCGTGTCCGACTGTGCATCGCGTGCCGCGGCGTCGGCACAGGAGCGCCGCACCGCACCGGCGATGGCGTCGAGCAGCGCCTGGTCGTGGAAGGGCTTCTCGAGAAACTCCCAGGCGCCGTGCTTCATGGCCTGGACGGCCACCGACACGTCGGCGTGCCCCGTCACGAAGATGATGGGCAGATGGACGGCGCGTGCCCGCATCGCGGTCTGCAGTTCGAGCCCGCTCATGGTCGGCATGCGGATGTCGAGCACCACACAGCCCGGTGCCGTGGGCCGTGCCGCGAGGAAGGCGGTGGCGTTGTCGAAGGACTGCACGCGCCAGCCGACCGAATCGGCCAGGAACGCAATCGAGCGTCGCATCGCGGCGTCGTCGTCGACCACGTAGACGGTCGCAGCCTCCTGGGGCGAGGTTCCGGGCTCACACGACATCGGCCAGCTCCTCCGCCAGAGGCAAGGTGAAGCACACGCTCAGGCCCGGACCGCGGGCCGCCGGCTCGGCCCAGAGCCGGCCCCCGTGGGCCTCGACCACGCGCCGCGCCAGCGCGAGGCCCAGCCCCAGGCCGTCGGGCTTGGTGCTGAAGAAGGGCTCGAACATACGGCGCGCCGTCTCGGGCGCCAGGCCGGCGCCGTTGTCGATGACGCAGACCTGAACCTCGCCGTCATTGCGGACGCAGCGCACACGTACGGTGGGCACGCGTCCGGACACGGCGCGCGTGGCGTCGTAGGCATTCTTGAGCAGGTTGAGCATGAGCTGCTCGATCTGAAGTCGGTCCCCCAGCACGGTGGCCGAGGGATCGAGGTCAAACTCGACCCGCACGGCGGGGGCATCGTGCAGCGCGCCCTCGAACACCCGTGCCGCCGCTTGCACGGCGCTGGCGACCGCAAGCGGTTCCCGAGCCACCTGTCGCTTACGGGCGAAGTCGCGGATGCGACTCATCACGGCCGTGGCGCGCTCTGCCTCTTGGGCGATGTCGGTGGCTGCGGCCCGCAGGGGCTGCGGGTCGAGGCGCCCGGCGTCGATACGCCGGCCGATGCCACGGGCGAAGTTGCCGATCGCGGCCAGGGGCTGGGCCAGCTCGTGCGCCAGCATGCTCGACAGCTCGCCCAGCGCACCCAGCCGCGATAGGTGATCCAGTTGCTCCTGCTGCTCGCGGGCTTCGTGCATGAGGCGCTCGCGTTCGAGCATGGCCGCGCGCAGCGCCGTGGTCCGCCGTTGCAGCAGCCACTCCGTCCGCACTGTGTGGGCGGCACCCCCCACCATCACCAGCGCCCCCAGCGCAAAGAGAAACCACCAGCGGCGCATGAAGTCCTGCAGCGTGCTCTCGCGCAGGTGCTCGTAGGGGCCGATCTGCAGCTCGCGGAACAGATCGCGCACCGGCTGGTAGTCGGTCGGCACGGTCCAGCGCACGCCGTCCCCGTCGACCGGCATGTGCAGCAGGGCGACGGCCACCTGGCGCGCCAGAGGCTCTGGCGTGTCGGGCAGGGTGGCGAAGGCCCAGTCGGGCAGCAAAGGCGTGGAGCGCTCACAGGCCTCGCCCGGCAAGGTGCGGACGTTGAGCGCGCGCACAGCGCCGGGCGCCAGTTCGCCGCGCTCGATCATGTCCTCAACCACACAAGTGCGCACCACGCCGGCGTCTGCACGCCCATCGAGCACGCGCCGCACCACGTCCTGCATCGGAAAGCCCACCGCCTCGACCCGCAGCGCGTCGACATCGATGGCGCGCCGCTGGAACTCGCGCTGGGCGATCTGCCAGCCCCCGAAGGCCGCCGTGTCGACCACTGCGATGCGCTGCCCCACCAGGTCGGCCAGGCGCGCGAGTTCGGGGCGTTGCGCAGACACCAACACGGTCGAGCCCATTGCTTCCTTGGGTGAGCGGCCCCGAGGCGAGAGCAGGGTGGCGATGCGGCTGACGCCGTGCGCAGCCTCGATCTCGGTATACAGGCCTCCATTGAGGATCACGAATTCCACCTCGCCTCGGGCGACCGCAGCCTTGATGCCGGGAAAGTCGTAGTGGCGAAAGGCCACGTCCGGATCGCCCAAGGCGCGGCGCAAGTGCTCGCGGGTCGAGCGCCATTGGGCCTCGGCGCGGGCCCCGCCCTCAGGCGACAGCACGCCCACCGTCACCGCGGCGGCAGGGGCAGCCACGGCGATCAGGGCGAGCAGCAGTAGCAGTCGGAGTGACGGCCTCAAGGGGAGTCCGCGGGACAGTCGGTCCACGCGGCGCCCAGACTATGCGGGTAGGTCGGCGACGGGGAGTTGAGATGAGTCAGATCCGGCGGGCCGGCCGGGCCGGATTCGCCTCCGACGGAGGAGAGGAAGTGAAGAGGGCGGGGCAGCCAGGCGCGCGCCACCCCACCCTCCGGGGGACGGGCTAGAGCAGCAGGGGATCGAACTTGCCCGCCAGCAGTACGCTGGCTCGCAGTAGGAGGCCGCCGCCGAGGGCTAGCAGGGCCGCGAAGAAGACCAGGCCGCGCCGCTCTCCGAACTTCAGCGAGTACAGGCTCACTGCCACCGGCACGAGCGCGCCGAGCAGCACCACGCCGATCCACAGCAACGGGGCGAGGCTGCCGTAGACCAGCGTCGCCGCGCCCGCCCGTGCCCCGGCGCTGCTTGCCGACAGGCCCACGTACAGGAAGGTGAACAGCATGGCCAGCTTGATGCCGTCGCTCGCCACCGCCAGGCGCGTCACGATGTGCGAGGCACGCTCGTCGATCCAGCCCTTGAGGTGGAAGATCTCGAGCAGCGCGAGCACTGCAGTGCCGGCGCTCACCACCCACAGGATGGGGATCAGGGCCGTGTTCCAAAGCGGCACGCCCACGGCCTGGGTGATCAGGAAGCCCGAGTAAGCCGTGACCAGCAGGCCGAAACCTGCGAAGACCACCAACAGGGCGCTGCTGCGCGCCAGGCGCGGCACCCAGGCCAGCAGGGTCGGCACGAGCGGCCACTTCAGCAGCGCCGGGAAGCGCTCGCCTAGGCGCAGGTGGTCCGCCGCCAGTACCAAGCAGATCACGGCCTGGATCGAAAGCAGCAGGATGCCCAGCATCATCCACGAGCCCCAGTTGAAGCTGAAGTCCAGCGTTGCGTAGAAGACAGCGCGCGGCAGGTTCCACCAGCGCGAGAGGTGCGAGAACACCACGGCCAGGCCGAGCAGCACGGTGATCAGTGCGGCGTAGGCCAGCGGGGCACGCCGCACCCAGTAGTAGGCGAAGGTCGACATTCCAGAAATGCCTACCAGCCAGAGGAAGATTGCGATGTCCCAACCCCAGCGCGCGACATCGACCTGCGATTGGATGTCAGAGAAGCTCATCATGATCTACACCACCACGAAGTAGTTTGGTTTCGTCCCCTTGGCTTCGAGCAGCCTAACGGTGCGGCCGTTGCGGACGCGGCGCGAGATCTCTGTGCCAGGGTCATTGAGGTCCCCGAAGGCTCGCGCGCCGACCGGGCAGGCCTGCACGCACGCGGGCAACTGGCCAACCGCCAAGAGTTGTTCACAGCCCTTGCCCATGCACTTCATGGGCAGGCCGGTCTTGGGGTGCTTCCAACGCACGTTGTAGGGGCAGGCGGCCACGCAATAGCTGCAGCCGATGCAGCGACGCTCGTCAAGCTTGACTAGGCCGGTGGCGGCGTCGTTGTACATCGCCCCGAACGGGCACGTCTTCACACACGGCGCGCTCTCGCAGTGCTGGCACTGCACCAGCAGCAGCCCCGGCCGGTCGCGCAGGTTGAACTCCACGCGGCGGATGTTGGTTGCAAGGGAATGCCAACCCGGATCCTCATAGAGCATCAGGTCGGGGCTGTTGGTCGCGGTGCAGGCCACGGTGCACGCACCGCAGCCGAAGCACTTGGTCGTGTCGAACAGGTGCGCGAGGCGCTTCTTGGCTTCGACGGTCATGATCGACTCCTAGGCCGCGCTGACGCGGACCGAAACGTTGTTGGCCATGTTCCCGATCACCGGCTCGGCGTAGCCAGTGGCGAACCAGTGGGTGTTGACTCCCTCGCTCATGAACGCAAAGCGCGGGTCGGCGCCGAGGCGGCCGCGGTAGCCCGCCGAGAAGCCGTAGGTGAACAGCACCCCCGGCCGCACGCGCTGCGTCACCTTGGCCCGTGCCTGGCCCTTGACGCCGTTGTCGAGACCCTCGATCTCGATCATCTGGCCGTCGGCCACGCGCAGGCGCTCGGCGTCGGCGGGATGGATCCAGACGCTGCGGTCGCCGACGAATTTGCCGGGCCAGCCGAACACCGCCGTGCCCGAGCCATTGGCCGGGTTCTTGCCGCTGACGAGGTAGAACTCGTTCGGCCCCATCGGTACGCGGTAGGCCCTGATCGGCGTGAACTTGGGTAGGGGATCGGTCTTGGCGCGCAGCTTCTCGTTGAGCAGCCCGCGCAAGGCGTATACCTCCATGCGACCACTCGCGGTCTCGAGGGGTTTGGTCCACAGCGTGTTGCGGTACTTTTTCTTGGCCACGATCGCGTAGCCCTGGGTGTGCAGCGCCTTCCTGATCTTCTCGGGCGCGTCGGGGTCTTTCTCGGCGGCACGCTTGAGCGCGGCCGACAGACGGGCTTGTTCGATGACCGGCGCGGCCTGCGACCGGTACTTCTCGTAGTCCGCGTACTCGGGCAGCCAGCCGGCCCGCTCGGCACGGTCGGGGTAGGCGCGCCGCAGCACTTCCATCAGCATCCAGGCGTCGTCCCTGCCTTGGCAGCCCGCGGGAGCCCGCAGCACCGGCTCCGAGGTCTGAATCGCGGTCTGCAGGGTCCACTTGACACCCGCCACTTCCGGGCGCTCCAGGAAGTAGCTCGCCGGCAGCACGTAGTCGGCGTAGTCGCACACCTCCTGCGGCAGGATGTCCTGGACCACCAGCAGGTCCAGGGTCTTGAGCGCCTTCTTCACCCGCTCGGTGTTCGCGTCGCGATAAAAGAGCGTAGTTCCCACCGTGAACAGCGCGCGCACTGGGTAGGGCTTGCCTTCCAGCATCGCGGTATAGACCGCGTCGAAGGTGCCGTTCGACTCCGGATAAGTGACGGTGTCGATGCGCTTGGTTTCGGTGATGGTCCAGCTCTTGCCGAGGGCGTTTTTCACTTCGCCGGTCTTGCCTTGCAGGCTGACCAGGCTGCCGACGCCGGCCGAACCGGTAAAGCACAGGCCTCCGGGCTTGTCGATGTTGCCGACCAGCGCATTGAGGATGACCATCATCCGGCAGGCGTCGAAGTCGTTGCCGTTGCGGGCGTTGTACCAACTGTCGTCGCACACGCCCTTGAGCGAGGCGAACTCGCGTGCGATGCGGGTAATGGTCGCGGCGGGCACCCCGGTCAGCTCGGCGGCGGCGGCCGGCGTGTATTCGGCGCAGCGGGCCACCAGTGCGTTGAACGCTGTCGACACGGGCACAACGGTGCCGTCGAGCAGCTTGACCTGGCCGGTGTAGTCCAGGGCCGGCTCGGCGTCGAGGTCGCCGAAGTAGTCGATCGCTTTGCCTTCCTCGTCGCGCTTGGCGCCGACGAAAGCCATGGCGCTCCTTTTGCCGTCCCAGACCGCGTAGAGGGTGGCGTCACCCTTTGGCCTGATCTGCGCCTGGGTTACGGGCATGCCGTCGGCGGTGATCAGGAGCGGCAGGGTCGTGTACTTGGCCAGGAACTCGGCGTCGTAGCTCTTGTCGGCCAGGATCACCTGCGCCAAGGCCAGCGCGAACGCCGTGTCGGTACCCGGCACGATGGGCACCCACTCGCCGTCCGCCATTGCCGCCTCGGGCATGCGCGGGTCCACGTAGACGGCCCGGGCGCCGCGCGACTTGGCCTGGGCGAGCCGGCTTTGTGCGCCCATCGACGCCTGAAGCGTGCGCCCAATGAAGAGCACGTAGCGGGCGTTCTCGTAGTCCGGATCGACGCGGAAGTTGGTGTCGTAGGGCGGCGCGAAGATCCAGCGCCGGGAGATCGTGCCCGCGGTCTGGCAGGTCGCTGCGTGGTTGACGATGTTGGGCGTGCCCAGGGCATAGCCAAAGAACTGGGCGATCGAAGTCAGGTCGTGGCTGGTGAGCGCCACGCCTTTCTCTCCGTGCTTCTCGACCACGGTCTTGAGGCGCGCCGCGATCTCGTCGAGAGCTTGACCCCACTCGATCTCGGTGAACTTTCCCTCGCCACGCTCGCCAGCGCGCTTGAGAGGCTTCTTGAGGCGCAGGGGGTGATTCCAGTACCACATGGCCGAGGCCCCTCGGCCGCAGTAGCCGCGCTGCGGGTGGTCGTGGTTGGGCACGATCAGGACGTTGCGCTCGCCCGGTGTCGCCCCCTTAGGGTGCATGGCGTAGAGGCCGCATCCCGCGCCGCACACGAAGCAAGTCACCGGCTTCTTTTCGTAGCCGGCGTCCTCGAGCGCCTTGACCTGCGCCTGCGTCGGCCAACCGGCGCCCAAGCCCAACCCTGCACTGGCCGCCACTGCCGCTCCGGCAGTCACGAATTCGCGGCGCGTCAGTTCCAGACCCTGTCCCGACTTCATCGCACTCTCCTAGACGTTCGTTCCGCGTCGGCGCCAACCAGTGCGAGAGGGCTGTGCCTCAGGTGCGCGTCGTCGGCTCGACGGACGCCGCCATTCTTTTAGAGGGGGAGGGTGCGAACTTGATCAGTGTCACGCGGCCTCAGGCCGTTCGATCGTTCCTACGCTCGGCAGCGTAGGGCGCCGGGGGCGGCCAGCGTAGAGGCGCGTTGCGCGCCCGCACCGGCGCCCTCAGCGGCTCAATCACCGCGCGGCGACACGGGCTGCAAACGAACACGCCCAGCGGCGGCGCTGGGCGTGGGATCTGGTGGCCAGGGACGGAATCGAACCGCCGACACGCGGATTTTCAATCCGCTGCTCTACCAACTGAGCTACCTGGCCCCGTCGCTTTCCGGCAGTTCCGGATCGCGCGAGGGCCGCAGTATACCGAAAGAGTGCATCGTCCCTGGGCGGTGCCGGGCCTGTGCGCGAGGGCGCATGGCTCGAGGCGGCGGCCGTGCGTGGCCCGGCCGCGGCGAGCGGCGGCGATACACTGCCGCGCATGGATTCGCGACCCGATTTCGATCTTGCGGTGGTGGGCAGCGGCGCCGCGGGGCTGGCCACCGCCCTGGGGGCCGCGCAGCAGGGCCTGCGCGTGGCGCTGATCGGGCCGCGGCCCGCGTTGCGCCCCGCCACCGACAGCTTCGACCTGCGCATCTACGCCGTGTCGCCGGCCTCGGTGAGGCTGCTCGATCGCCTGGGCGTGTGGCAGCGCGTGCCGCCAGCGCGTCTCCAGGCGGTGAGCCGCATGCGCGTGTATTCGGACACCGGCGCCGAACTCGACTTCGACGCCTACGGAGCACAGACCGAACGCTTGGCCACCATCGCCGAGGAAAGCGAACTGGTGCGCGTGCTCGATGCGGCCTGCGACTTCCAGCCCGCGATCCGGCGCTTCGAGTCGAACTTCGATGCCCTGGCCATCGAAGCCCAGGCCGCGGTGCTCACGCTGGCGGATGGCACCCAGGTCGCCGCGTCCCTCGCCGTGGGTGCCGACGGCGCGAACTCCGCGCTGCGCGCGGCGGCGGGCATCGCCAGCACGCTCAAGCCCTACGGCCAGAGCGGCGTGGTGGCCAACTTCGCGTGCGAGCGTGCGCACCTGGGCGTGGCCTGGCAGTGGTTCACGCACGAGGGCATCGTGGCCCTGCTGCCGCTGCCGGGCGATCGGGTGTCGCTGGTGTGGTCGGCGCCGCAGGCGCTGGCCGATCAGCTCGTGGCGCTCTCGCCGGTCGAGCTCGCCAATCGCGTCACCTTGCGCAGCGGCGCGATGCTGGGCGAGCTTGCCAGCATCGGCCCGGCGGCGGCCTTCCCGCTGCGGCTGATGAAGGTGCAGCGGCTCATCGGCGCGCGGCTCGCGCTGGTGGGCGACGCAGCGCACGTGGTGCATCCGCTGGCGGGCCAGGGCCTGAACCTCGGGCTGCAAGACGTGGCTGCGCTGCTCGAAGGGCTGGCCGCGCGCGAGCCCTTCCGCGACGCGGGCGACCCGGTGCTGCTGCGCCGCTACGAGCGCTCGCGGGCCGAGCCCGTGGCGCTGATGCGCGCCACCACCGACGGGCTGGCGCGGCTCTTCGCGATCGAGTCCGACTGGGCGGGGCAGATGCGCGGTCTCGGGTTTTCCCTCGTGCAACGCCTGGGGCCGGTGAAGAACGCGCTGATCCGTCAGGCACTGGGCTGAGCCCGGGCCTGCGGGCTTACCACAGTCGGCTCAGTGGCCCTGCGCCACTACACTGCTCGCCTCCAGTTTGCAAAGCCTCGTCATGACCTTGAAGAAGAAACTCGTGCTCGCGCTGGCCGCCTTGAGCACCGCCGTGGTGGGCGCCGTGGCCATTGCCCAGTCGGGCGGCCGCGACAAGATCGACGACAAGACCGAGGCCACGCTGCGCGCGCGCTTCGCCGAGCGCATCGGCGCGCAACCCGAGTCGATCCAGCGCACGCCCTTCGGGCTGTACGAGGTGGTGGTCGCCGGCGACATCTTCTACACCGACTCCAAGGCCGACTACGTCGTGATGGGTCGCGTGTTCGACACGCGCACGCGCGAGGACATCACCCAGAAGCGCAAGGACGAGATCAACAAGGTCGACTTCAAGTCCCTGCCGCTCGACCAGGCCATCAAGACCGTGCGCGGCGACGGCTCGCGCGTGATGGCGGTGTTCGCCGACCCCAACTGCGGCTTCTGCAAGTCGCTCGAGCGCACCCTGCTCGAGATGAAGAACGTCACCATCTACACCTTCCTCTATCCCATCCTGTCGCCCGACTCGATGGAAAAGAGCAAGAACATCTGGTGCGCCAAGGACCGCAGCAAGGCCTGGAACGATCTGATGATCGGCGGCAAGGCTCCGGCCGCGGGCGACTGCAAGACCCCGCTCGAGGCCAACCTCGCGCTCGGCCAGAAGCTCAACGTTAACGGCACGCCCACCGTGTTCTTCACCAACGGCCAGCGCGCGCCCGGCGCGCTGCCGGCTAACCACCTCGAAGATCGGCTCGCCGCCGCGTCGAAGTAGTCCGCGGTCCGCACGCCCGGGCGCGGCGCCTCGCCGGCGCGGCATCAAGGCCGCGCAAACGCGCCGCCGGCCCGCCGCGTCCGAAGTGGCACCTTCCGAGTGAACCTGAGCGCGCCTCGCGGCGCGCTCAGCGCTTGAGCAGCGCCGCGGGCTCGGCCCCGCGCGGCACCAGCACCCAGGCGCTCGCCTCGGCGCGTTGCTTGCCGGCCAGCGCCGCGGCCTCGGGTCCGAACCCCCAGAACAGATCGAAGCGCAGCGGGCCGCGGATCGCGCCGCCCGTGTCCTGCGCCATCCACGGCCGCGTGAGCGCTTGGCCGTCGAGTGTCTGCGTGGTGGCGATCAGCACAGGAGCACCCAGCGGCAACTGACGCGGATCGATCGCCACCGAGCGCCCGGGCGTGAGCGCCACGCCCAGCGCGCCCACCGGCCCCGCGGCCGCGTCGCCCAGCGGCAGTTCGCGGAAGAACACGTAGCTCGGGTTCTGGTCGAGCAACTCGCTGATGCGCTGCGGGTGGCGCCGCGCCCAGTCCTGGATGCTCTGCATCGACACCTCT
>Ga0209310_1001367_pt1 | contig 18785 bp, 19 predicted proteins | sample AD_UKC030_MetaG_FD_184415 | JGI IMG/M metagenome (GOLD analysis project Ga0209310, IMG submission 184415) | Active sludge microbial communities of municipal wastewater-treating anaerobic digesters from USA - AD_UKC030_MetaG (SPAdes) (version 2) | ecosystem: Engineered > Bioreactor > Anaerobic >... | reverse complement strand
CGCGGTAGATAAAACCGCTGTAAAACTGCACCAGGCTCGCCCCGGCGCGGATTTTTTCGGCCGCATCCTCGCCGCCCATGATGCCGCCGACGCCGATGATCGGCAGTTCGCCGGCCAGCGCGGTGGAGAGCTTTTTCAGCACCTCGGTCGACTTGCGAAAGACCGGCGCGCCCGACAGGCCGCCGGTTTCGTCGGCGTTCGGCAAACCTTCGACCCCCTCGCGCGACAGCGTGGTGTTGGTGGCGATCACACCGTCCATGCGGTGGCGGCGCAACGCATCGGCGATGGCGGTGATCTGTTCGTCGTCTAGGTCGGGGGCGATCTTGAGCGCCATCGGCACGTACTTGCCGTGCTTCTCGGCGAGGATTTCCTGGCGTGCCTTCAACTGCGCCAGCAGGTCGTCGAGTGCCTCGTCCTTCTGCAGTTCGCGCAGATTCTTGGTGTTCGGCGACGAAATGTTGACGGTGATGTAGCTGGCGTCGTTATAGACCTTGTTGAGACAGATCAGGTAGTCGTCGGCCGCGTGCTCGATCGGCGTCGTCGCGTTCTTGCCGATGTTGATGCCAAGGATCCCGCCCTGTTTCGGGAATTTCGCCAGCCGCACGTTTTCCAGCAGGCGGTCGACGCCGGCATTGTTGAAACCCATGCGGTTGATAATGCCCTGCGCCTCCGGAATGCGGAACAGGCGCGGGCGCGGGTTGCCGTCCTGCGGCCTGGGGGTGATCGTGCCGATCTCGATGAAGCCAAAACCGAGCGCCGCCAGGCCGTCGATATGGTCGCCGTTCTTGTCCAGCCCGGCGGCGAGGCCGACCGGATTGGGGAACTTGAGGCCCATGACTTCGACCGGGCAAGGCGTCACCGGCTTGGCCAGACATTTGGCGAAACCTGTCGAGTCAAGGAAGGAAACGCCGCCCATACCAATGCCGTGTGCAGTCTCGGCGTCGAGGGCGAAAAAGAACTTGCGGATGAGTGGATAGAGCATGGGTCGCGATTTTACCGCATTGCAGCAAAAATGCGGGCGTACGGATTTCGGTTGCATGGGCGCGACATCGACAGTCGATTACAAAACTTAACTTTTCCGCAACTCCGGAGACGGTAAACTCGCGCCATGCGCATTTTTCCCGTTTTTTTGCTGTTGACCGCAACCGGCTCGGCACTGGCGGCCGGACTCGATCCCTTTGGCACCGCCGGTATCACGCCGCCCATGCCGTCGCCCCAAGTGGCCGGCCGGCAGGCGGATGTGCCCTGTGCACGCGAAATTCCAGGCGCGCCGCTGTCAGCGATTGACGCAGTCGACCTGACGCTGTGCAACAATCCGCAGACCCGTGAGGTGTGGGCGGCCGCCCGCGTGCAGGCGGCGCAGGTCGGCGTTGCGCAGGCGGCCTGGCTGCCGAATCTCGACGGTCGGCTGGGCGCCAGTCGCTACCAGAACGATAGCCGTTACTACAACGCGAGCAGCGCCGCGCTGACGCTGTCCTGGCTGGTGTTCGATTCCGGCGCGCGTTCGGCCAACGGCGAATATGCCCGCCAGTTGCTTGCCGCCGCCGCCGCAACGCAGGACTCCCGGGTGCAGTCGCTGTTCCTCTCTGCCTTGCAGGCCTTTTACACGGCGCAGGCGACGCGTGCCGCGGTGGTGTCGACCACCGAAGCAGAGCGGGCCGCGCGCGAGGGTTTCAACGCCGCCGAATCGCGCTACAACGTTGGCGTTGCCACGCCGGCTGACCGCCTGCTGGCGCAGACGGCGCTGTCGCAGGCGACGCTGACTAGGATCAAGGCCGAGGGTGAGGCGCGCAATGCGCTGGGCGCGCTGGCCAACGCGATGGGCTTCAAGGCCGGCCAGTCGTTGACGCTGGAGCCGCCGCCGGCCGAGTTGCCGGCCGGCGATTTTCAGCGCGAGGTGGCGGCACTGATCACCGAGGCCGAAGTCCGGCGGCCCGATCTCAAGGCGGCCGAGGCGCAGGTCAAGGCCGCGCAGGCCAACGTCGATCTGGTACAGGCGCAGGGGCGTCCGACCATCAGCCTGTCTACCGGCCCGACCTGGGCCGAGACCGATCGCGTATCGGTCAATGGCGGCGTCATTGGCGTTACCGTCAGCCTGCCGATCTTCAGCGGTTTCGACACCACTTACCGGGTGCGCGCCGCAGCCGCCCAGGTCGATGTCAAGAACGCACAGCTGGATACCTTGCGCAACCAGGTGGCGCTTGATGTCTGGAAGGCTTACCAAAGCCTGACCACCGCGACCCAGAGCCTGAAAACGACGGTCGACCTAGTGGCCAGCGCCGAGCAGTCGGAGCGCGTTGCGCTGGGTCGCTACAAGGCCGGCGTAGGCACCGTGCTCGACTTGCTGACTGCGCAGAGCGCGCTGGCCAGTGCCCGTTTGCAGCGCATCCAGGCGGCGCTCGACTGGTTTGTTTACCGCGCCACGCTGGCCCAGGCGGTGGGCGCGCTCGATTACACGCTGCTGCAACCGGCAGCCGAAGGAAGACCATGAAACACATCGGCAAGATCGTCGTCGGCGTTGCGCTGGCGGCCGGCCTGATCGGCGGCGGCGCCTGGTACGTGCAGCAGCGCGCGGCGCAGAATCCGGAAACGCGCTTCAAGCTGGCGACGCTCGAAAAGGGTGACGTCATCCAGACCGTGTCGGCCAATGGCACGTTGACGCCGCTGGTGCTGGTGAACGTCGGGACCCAGGTGTCGGGCACGGTCAGGAAGCTCTATGTCGATTTCAACGACAAGGTCGAGGCCGGCCAGAAGATGCTGGAACTCGACCAGTCGCTGATGCTGGCGCAGGCCAAGCAGAGCGAGGCCAATGTGCTGAATGTCGCGGCGTCGGTCGAACTGGCGCGCGCCAACGCGGTGCGCATGAAGGCGCTGTTCGAGAAGGAATATGTGTCGCGCCAGGAATACGATCAGGCGGTGCAGGTGCTGAAATCCGCCGAAGCCCAGCTGGCGCAAGCCAAGGCGGCGGCGGAGAAGGATCGGGTGAATCTGAATTACACGGTGATCACCTCGCCGGTGTCCGGTGTCGTCGTCGCGCGCTTGGTCGATATCGGGCAGACCGTGGCCGCCAGCTTCCAGACGCCGGTGCTGATCCAGATCGCGCAGGATCTCTCGAAGATGGCGATCGACACCAGTTTCGCCGAGGCCGATATCGGCAATATCAAGGAAGGCCAGAAGGTGCGTTTCACCGTCGATGCCTTCCCCAATCGCAGCTTTCAGGGCGAGGTACAGCAGATTCGCCTGAACCCGACCAACACGCAGAACGTGGTGACCTACAACGTCCGTATCCGGGTCGATAACCCCGACCTCCAGTTGTTGCCGGGCATGACTGCCTACGTCAATATCGGCGTCCAGAAACGCAGCGACGTGCTGCTGGTGCCCAACGCCGCGCTGCGCTTCAAGCCGGCCGACGCCGCCGGCAGAAAACCGGAAAATGCCCCAAATTCGGCGTCGACCGTAACTGGCCCCGGCATGGGCGGAATGACCGGCATGGGCGGCATGGGTAACGCTGCGCCTGGCGCACCCGGCGAGAAAAAGGGCAAGAAGCGCGACAGCCAGAGCGGCACGGTTTACGTGCTGGCAGATGGCGAAATCAAGCCGGTCAGCGTGCAGATCGGCATTACCGACAACCGCAATACCGAAGTCATCAGTGGCGAGCTCAATGTCGGCGACCGTGTCGTCATCGGCGAAAACACGACGGGCGACAAGAAGCCGTCCAGTGTCGGCATGCGGATGTTCTGACGGTGGAACCTGTCATCCGCGTCGTCGGGCTCGGCAAGTCCTACGAGACGGCGGCCGGCCTGTTTCCGGCCTTGAAGGGCGTTGATCTGGAAATCCGCCCCGGCGAATTCATCGCCATCATGGGGCCGTCCGGTTCAGGCAAGTCGACCTTCATGAACCTGCTCGGCTGCCTCGATACGCCGACTGCCGGCGACTACTTTCTCGCTGGCCAGAATGTCGCGCACATGGACAAGGATGCGCTCGCCGTGCTGCGCAACCGTACGCTCGGCTTCGTCTTTCAGGGGTTCAACCTGCTGCCGCGCATGAGCCTGCAGGACAACGTCGCGCTGCCGCTGGTCTATTCCGGCGCCGACAAGGAAACTCGCCGCGCCGCCGCGCGCGAAATGCTCGACAAGGTCGGCCTCGGCAAATATGCCGATTCGCTGCCCAGTCGTATTTCCGGTGGCCAGCAGCAGCGCGTGGCAATTGCCCGGGCACTGGTCAACAAGCCGCAGCTGATTCTAGCCGACGAGCCGACCGGCAACCTCGACAGCCACACCAGCGAGGAAATCATGGCGCTGTTCGGCGAATTGAATCGCGAAGGGATTACCGTCGTTCTCGTCACGCACGAGTCGGATATTGCCGCCCACGCCAAGCGCCAGGTGCGCTTTCTCGACGGCCATATCGTCAGCGACCACCTGACCGAGGCGGTGCCGACATGATGCTCAGGGCGATGCTCGGCGAAGCCTGGCTGGCGATGGGCGCCAACCGCCTGCGCTCGGCGCTGACCATGCTCGGCATGGTGATTGGTGTTGGCGCTGTGGTCATCATGATGGCCATCGGGCAGGGCGCGCAGTACGCAGTGCAGCAGACCATCAGCACGATGGGCAGCAACCTCTTCATCGTCCTCTCTGGTTCGTTCACCACCGCCGGCGTGCGCAGCGGCTCGGCCGGCGGGCCGACACTGAATGTTTCCGATGCCGAGGCGATTGCCGAACTCGATGGCGTGGTGAATGTCGCACCGACCCATCAGGGGTCGCGGCAACTGGTTTACGGCTCGCAAAACTGGAGTTCGCAGGTCATCGGCACGATGCCGCCTTACCTCGAAGCGCGCGCCTGGAATGTCGTCAGCGGTGCCGCCTTTGGCGACTCGGATGTGCGCTCGGCGACGCGGGTCGCGCTGATCGGCAAGACCGTCGCGCAAAATCTGTTCGGCGACGAAAATCCGGTCGGCAAGACCATGCGCATTCAGCAGAATCCGTTCGTCGTCATCGGCGTGCTCGGCAGCAAGGGGCAGAACCTCGATGGCCGCGACCAGGACGACACCGTGATCATTCCGCTCACCACCGCGCAGCGCAAGGTGTTCGGCACGCCCTTCCTCGGCTCGGTGCGGATGATCATGGTGCAGGCCGATTCGGCCGACAACATGTCGCGCGTCATGGATGCCACGACCTCGCTGCTGCGTCAGCGCCATCGTCTGCGAGAAGGCGTGCCAGACGATTTCTTCATGCGCAACCTGTCGGCCGCCGCCGAGTCGGAAGCCGAAACGACGCGCACCATGTCCATCCTGCTTGGCGCCATCGCCTCGATCTCGCTGCTGGTCGGCGGCATCGGCATAATGAACATCATGCTTGTTTCGGTGACTGAACGGACGCGCGAAATCGGCATCCGCATGGCCATCGGTGCCCGTCAGCGCGACATCCTCACGCAGTTCCTGCTCGAAGCAATAATGATTTCCTTCGCCGGTTGCCTGCTTGGCCTCTTCCTCGGCCTCGCGATCGCGCTCGGCATCAATGCATTTACCGGCATGGTCATCGTCATTTCCGGCACCGCCGCGCTGGTCGCCTTCGCCGTCGCCGCCACGGTCGGCATCTTCTTCGGCTGGTACCCGGCGCGCAAGGCGGCGCGGCTCGATCCGATCGAGGCGTTGCGCTACCAGTAAACGCGGGCGTTCACGCAGAAAATGGAGTAGAGTCGATCCAATCGCCCACGGCGGGACAAGCAGTCCAATGCGTCATCAACTCCAAGTGAGGGCAGCATGATCGTCAAACGCCGAACGTGGTTATATCGACTGACCGGGCAGGCATTCGCCCAGCTCATTTCATTCAGCGAGCCGGTCACCGCCAACAAGGCCCGCGAAGTTTTGCGCCGCTCGGTTGGCGACCCGCTCGATCTGTGGGGTCGCGACAAAAGCACCGCCTTGCCGGTAACGATGCGCGAACGCTGAGGCACCGCCGGCTTTACCCGTAAGGCGAGCAAAATCGCCTGTATCAGCCCGTCGACCGCAACAGGTCGTTAAATGGATTCCCGCAGGCAGCGGGGGAAATTCGTGTCAGCCTCGTTTAAGCTTGGAAGCATCCAGACAAATGAAACCGAGGTTCGCATGGCGCACATCACCCGTCATCTCATCATCGAAGGTATCGTCCAGGGCGTCGGTTATCGCGCCTCGCTGGCTGACCAGGCGCGTCTGCTCGGCGTCGCCGGCTGGGTGCGTAACCGCCGCGACGGCAGCGTCGAAGCGATGCTTGCCGGTGACGACATGGCCGTCATCAAGCTGATCTCCTGGGCCCGACGCGGCCCACCGCACGCGCAGGTTGAACGCGTCAATATCGCCGTTGGCGAAGGCGAGTTCGAAGGCTTCGATCAGCGGGCAAGCTGCTGATTCGTCGGTGCCTGGTCAGTCCGCTTTGGATTGTGCCAGCTTCTCAAGGGCGAATGCAGCGCGCTGTATGGCCGCCGCTTCGAGGCACTGGGCCTTTCTCTCGGGCAACAATAGCCAGCGCGAATTCTTGGGGTTGATCACCTGCACCATGTTTGCCGTGATCGGCGCGGCGCGTTCGACATACCAACCCGGCAGCGCCAGCACCGCGATGACCGGGAAGGCTTCTCCGGTCGCCTCGCGCAAGTAGTTGGCCAGCCAGCGGGCCTGACGATCCGCTTGCTCGACAGGCTTGGTTTCCGTCCAGCCAGGAAAGAACAGCGATTTGCCGTCGTATTTGACCTTGGGGCTACCATTGCCTTCCGGGGGTTTCAGGCGAGACTTGGTTTCCACCGCGAACACCCCGGCCGGCGTGATGACCACATGGTCGATGTTGAACCCCTTGGCCTGAACGTCGTGAATGATGCGGTTGTCGCCGGCCAGCGAGGCGGCCAGTTCCTGCGCCGTGGCTTGCTCCGCACGGATGGCCTGTTTGATCTGGCGCTGTCTGGGCATTTCGCGGGCAATTTGTCGACCGGAATACAAGGCGAGGCAAATAGAGGCGATAAAAATGGTGGTGTCCAACCAGTCCCAGGGTCTGAACTCCGCGGCAATCCGTCGTGTCGCGATGGTAAGGGCAACTATCAAACCGGCTGTCAGAACGAGAACAAGCCTGTCCATCCGCGCATCGTAAAGTTTGTCGAACTGCTCTTGTAGGCTATGACCTGGCAGGTTACGCAGGTCGGTGGTAATCGGGTCACGGCGATCATCCCTGTCCAGTTGCCGGCGCCTCCACAGAACCACGGCGACGAGCACGAACAGCGGCAGCAGGCCGATGGTTTCGATAAGAAGTTGCAGAGTCATCGGCTCGCTCCAAAACGGCCGTCGTCGCTCATGCGGGCGCGGCCGAGGGCGACGAGGGTTTCGAGGAGTTGCGGCAGGCGCTTCTTCCACGGCTCCTTGACGGTGAAGCGGTTCGAACCGCCGACATTGCACCTGCAGTTCAGTAAGGTGTCGATTTTCATGACGGGATTCTAGGGGCAAATGGCCGTTCCGGCGAATGCTACGAACCCGCTACGGCGTTTGACACTCGGAAATCACGGCGTCGTCACCCCGCCCGCAGGGTGTGAATGCGCCGGAGGCGGGCCAGGGCGTGCCGGCGTCATCGATCTGCGCGGCCAGGGTTTCCCAGAAGAGGACGCCCGATTTGTCGAGTTTGAGGCGCAGCAGCCAGCCGCGTTGCGCCTCGGGGTAGTCGAAGCCGTCGAAGACGAAGTTGCCGAGGCTGTAGACGATGGGCTTGCCCTGGTAGATTTCGGCGCCCTGGGTAACGTGCGGGTGGCCGCCGACGACGAGGGCGGCGCCTGCGTCGATCATTTTTCGAGCGAAGGTTTTCTGGCGCTCGGTCGGTTGCGTTTCCTTTTCCCAGCCCCAGTGCATGAAGGGGATGACGAGGTCGGCACCGGATGCTTTTGCGGCGCGGATGTCGGCGATCACGAGGTCGTCTTCGCTCCAGGCGACGCCGGGCCAGGTGGGGCCGGCCTGGAAGGCGCGCGGCTTCAATTCGTTGTAGCCGAGGACGGCGATTTTCAGGCCGTTCTTTTCGATCCACAGCGGCCGGTGCGCTTCGGCGAGATTGCGGCCGCCGCCGAAATACGCGATGCCGGCGTTGGCGAGGTGCTGCATGGTTTCGACGAAGGCGTCGCGGCCGTAGTCGCCGGAATGGTTGTTGGCGAGCGAGACGGCGTCGAAGCGGCCTTGCAACACTGTCAGCGTGTTCGGTTCGGCGCGGAAGGTGACGATCTTGCTGGTGTGCGGCTGGCCGCCGCTGGCGACTGGCACTTCAAGGTTGCCGATGCGGTAATCGGCGTCGTTGAGCATGGCGGCGAAGGGGGCGAGTGGGTCGCCGCCTTGGGCGATGGTCTGGCCGGGGCCGTCGGCGAGCATCAGGTCGCCGGCAAAGAGCAGGGTGACGGGTTCGGCGTGCGCCACAGCGCTGGCGAGACAGAATAGGGCACCAGTTGCGGTCGACTGCCAAAAAGTGCCGATTTTCATGGTGCTTCCTTCACTTCGCACCAGTATTGCAATTCGCCGTCGCGCACCGGCTCGTAGACGAAATTGAGCCCGGTGAAGCCGCCTTTCGCAGCCGCCGGTGGCGGGTAGGGATGGACGGCCTGGTGGATGATGACCGGGCCTTCGTTGCGGTCGGCGTAGGTGGTGAGCTTGATGCCGGCGAGGTCGGTGGGCTGGTCGCGGAAGACGATGCGGAACAGGAAGTAGGAACCGAATGAGACCGGCGCGACGGTGTAAGGGTCGCCGGTCGGCGCCGCTTCGACGATGCGGGTCTCGCCGCCGTAGCTCAGGTGGCAGCGTACTTTGGCGGCAAGCGCCGGGGGCGCCAGCAGTAGCGCGAGCAGTGCTGCTGGCCAGAGGCGTTCAGTGTTCCTTGCCATCGATACGTGCCTGAAACAGTCGGGGAATATAGCGCCAGCCGAGCAGGCCGAAGGCGAGCAGCCAGCAGGTGGCGGCCAGATCGAGCCAGCGCAGGTAGGTGCCGGGCGCGAACTGCGGGCCGACCAGACGCAGGCCAAGGGCGAGGATCATGAGCCACAGCACGGTCTTGTCGTAGCGGGTGAAGACGACCTTGCGCCCGGTATGGCCGTTGGCGATGCGGACGATCATGGCCGGAATGACGAGGCCCATGGCGCCGAAAGTAAACAGGTGAACCGAGACGGTGCCAACCCAGCCGGTATTGCCCGGCGGCGGCAACGCGTCGATCAGCAGTTGCCCGACGATGGCCAGGTAGCCGAGGAACATGATGCCGATGTCGAGGCGGGTGAAGGCTTTGAGCGGATGCCAGAAGGCGAGGCGGACGAGCAGCAGGAGCGCCAGCAGCAGTTCGAGACCCTTGGCCAGCGTGCCGGGCAGCAAGGCGCCGAAGACGAGGATGACGGCGAGCAGCTTGATGGCGAGGTCGAGCGCCGGTCGACGCAGAATTTCGACTTGAAAGGCGCTGCGCATGAACTGGGTCATCGTGCGTTCGAGCATGACCAGGAAGGCGACGCGAAAGAGGCCGAGGGTCATGCTCCAGCCGAGGTTGAAATGGTCGGGCGTGAGCAACAGCAGCTTGGCCAGCCAGAACAGCGGCAGGGCGACCAGGAAGAAGCTGTTATCGAGGCGGTAGCTGTCGGTGTTGCGATGGCGGATCAGCGTGGCGAGCAGCAGGGCGATCAGGCCGGGAACGAAGAGGTTGCTGGCCAGCAGGAAGAGCGGAGTCGGCCAGTTGCCGCCGAAAGCCATGGCCAGGCGTTCGAGCAGCCAGGCGGCGGCCAGCACCATCAGCGTCGTGCCATGGTAACCGCGCACGCCGACCCAGTTCTTGGTCGAGGTCAGCAGAAAGCCGCCGAGCACCGCCCAGCCGAAGCCGTAGAACATTTCGTGGGCATGCCACTGGACGGGTGAGAAGTGCGGCGACGGGGCGGGCAGCACGCCCTTGAAGATGAGTATCCAGGCGACCGGCAGGAAGGCGCCGGCCAGGCAGGCGAGCGCAAAGAAGGGCCGGAAGCCGACGAGCCACAGGGGATGCTTGGGAGAGAACACGGTCATTGCCAGGTTTTCGGGGGACTGCACTGTCGCATGGCACGCTGCGCGCAGCCTTGATCCAGCGCAATCGATCGAGATCAGCGGGTGGGCGGCTTGCCGACTTCCTTGAGTTGCAGGTCGACGTGACGCGGCTGACCGTCGACCAGGGCGCGGTGAATGGTGTCGTTGATGAACAGCAGCTTGCCCTTGCGTTCGATGCGGGCGGTGACGGTGACCTGGGCGTTCTTGCCAATCAGGTCGCGGTCGACGGTGACGCGGAAAGGAATGGGCAGCGGGTTGCCGGCGGGCGTGAGGCGTTGTTCGGCCAGGGTCAGGGCCGGTGCGTCGGCACGGGCGGTATCCTGGACGCGAATGATGAGGACGGCGTCGGCGGGCAGGGGGGCATTGGCATTCCAGGCGATGCTGCCGCCGATGTCGACAAAGGCGCTGGGTGCGGCCGGTTGCGCTGCCGAGGGTTTGGCATCGGCTTGCAGGCAGCTGCGCAGGCGGCTCTTGCCATCGGTGAACAGGGCTTTTTCTTCCTTGGTATGCAGGGCGACATCGCCGCTACGGTAGGAAGCACCGGAAGCGGCGATGACTTGCGGCAGCGTGAATTCGCGCCCGCCAAAACGCACGTTTGCCTGCGGTCGACCGTCGCTATCGGCCGAAAATGCCACTTCGAAGCGGGTGCCGTCGTCGCAGGTGTAGGTCAGGTAGTCGCTTTCGGCATGGGCAAGCGAGAAGAAGGCGAGGCAGAGCAGGGGAATCGGGCGCAGGGTCATGGGGCGTTGTCGGTGAGTTGGAGGGTTTGCCATTGGCCGTCGAGCAGCCCTTCGATTGGCCGGAAGCGGGACTTGTAGGCCATCTTGCGGCTGTCGGCAATCCAGTAGCCGAGATAGAGGTAGGGCAGGCCGAGGGCGACGCACTGCGCGGCCTGCCAGAGGATGTTGTAGGTGCCGAGGCTGGCGTTGGGCAGGTCGGGGTCGAAGAAGGTGTAGACTGAGGACAGGCCGTCTTCCAGCACATCGACGATGCTGACCATGCGCACGGTGCCGCCCTCGGAAAACTCGATCAGCCGGGTGTCGACGCGGCTTTGCAGCAGGAAATGTCCGTATTGCTCGTGGCTGTCTTCATCCATGCCGCCGCCGGCGTGGCGGGCGTTCTGGTAGCGGGTGTAGAGCTCGTAGTGCTCGTTGAAGAAGGCGAGCGGCAATTCGCGTACCGTGAGCCCGGCATGACGCTTGAGGGCACGGCGCTGGGTACGGCTGGGCTGCAGTTCGGCGACCGGCAGGCGGACGGGGACACAGGCGCGGCAGGTGTCGCAATGCGGCCGGTAAGAAAAGGCGCCACTGCGCCGAAAGCCATGGCGGACCAGCGTGCTGTACACCTGCGCATCGATCAGGTGGGTCGGCGTCGCCACCTGCGAGCGCGCTTCGCGGTCGGGCAGGTAGCTGCAGGGATAGGGCGAGGTCGCGTAGAACTGGAGCAGCGAGAAGGGCAGCGCGGAATCGTCGGGCAGGGCCATGGGTTACCAGTTCAGGTCGAGGTTGTCTTTGGTCCACCGCTGGCGCGGGTGCGGGCTGCGGGTCAGTTCGCGCAGGCGTGTCATGAAGTCGCTGCGGGGAATCTCGCGGCCGCCAAGCGTGGCGAGATGCTCCGTGCGCATCTGGCAGTCGATCATGCCGAAATCGTGCGCTTCAAGATAGCGAACCAGATGCGCAAAGGCAATTTTCGAGGCGTTGCTGCGGCGCGAAAACATCGATTCTCCATAAAACATGCGACCGATCGCCAGGCCATAAAGCCCACCGATCAGTTCGCCATCGGCGTGAACTTCGACCGAGTGCGCCCAGCCGAGTTCATGCAGACGGATGTAAGCCTCGGTCATTTCCTCGCTGATCCAGGTGCCGTTCTGGCCGGGGCGCGGCGTTTCGGCGCAAGCGGCGATGGTGGCGGGAAAATCGTCGTCGAAGCGTACCTCGTAGTGGCCGTTGCGCAAGGTTCTGCGTAGCGAGCGGGAGAGGCGGAATTCGTCGGGGAACAGCACCATGCGTGGGTCGGGGCTGTACCAGAGCGGATAACCCTCGGCCAGGCCCCAAGGAAAAATGCCGTTCAGGTAGGCATCGAGCAGCCGCGCCGTCGATAGATCGCTGCCGATGGCAAGCAGTCCGCCCATGTCGTCGCGGCTGCTGTCGACCGGCGGAAAGGGGTCGAGCAGGCCGAGAAAGGGAATCATGGGCGCTAAGGCGGGGTCAGCGGGTACGTTCTTCGGCCAGCCAAGTGACCGGTCTGGCATGCTGTTCGAGCCTGATTTCGCAGGCCGGGTCGGCGCATTCGTCGTGTTTCTTGAAGGCGATCACATGGTCGGCGTCGAGGCGGATGCCGATCTTTTCGCCGATCGCGTGGTTGTGATGCGACGGCACCAGCGACAGCACCTCGGTGCCGCTGGCGAGGCGCAACGTGTAGAGAATATCGGCACCGCGAAACGCCTTGTGCAGCACTTCCGCCTGCACCGGGCTGCTGTCGTCATGCACGACGTCGTCGGGCCGTAGCAGGATGTCGACGCGGCAGCCGAGATCGCAGCGGTCGCAGGTTTCGTTGCACTCGACCGGTGTATCGGAAATCAGGGTGCCCAGTTCCATGCGCACGCTGTTGTTCTGATCGACGGTGCCGACAACCAGGACGCCCTGCCCGATGAAATCTGCGACGAAGCGGTTGGCCGGGCGGTGATAGAGGTTGTATGGCACGTCCCATTGCTGGATGCGTCCCTCGTGCATCAGGCCGATCTCGTCGGCCATGGCGAAGGCTTCGTGCTGGTCGTGGGTGACCATGATCGCGGTCGACCCTTCGCGCTTGAGGATTTCGCGCACCTCGACCGAAAGCCGCTCGCGCAGGCCGACATCGAGGTTGGAGAAGGGCTCGTCGAGCAGGATCAGTTCCGGGCGCGGCGCCAGGGCGCGGGCCAGTGCGACACGCTGCTGCTGGCCGCCGGAAAGTTCGTGCGGGAATTTGTTGCCCTGGCCGTGCAGACCTACCGTGGCCAGCAGTTGGCGAACGCGCAGATGGCTGTCTTCCTGGGGCTTGCGGCCGAGGCCGAAGGCCACGTTCTGCTCGACGGTGAGGTGCGGAAACAGGGCGTAATCCTGGAAGACCATGCCGATCCGCCGCTTTTCGGGGGCCAATCGTCGCGTGGAACTGCTGACTACTTCGCCATGCAGGCGAATTTCTCCTTCGGCGATCTCTTCGAAACCGGCGATGCAGCGCAACAGCGTCGTCTTGCCACAGCCGGAAGGGCCAAGCAGGCACGCGATCTGGCCGCTTTCGAGGCGAAAGTCTACGCCGTCGACCACGGTATGCTTGCCGTAACGCTGTACGACGCCGATTAGCTCTAATTGGGACATGGAGAGGGATTATAAAGCCCAACGGCGAGCGAGCGGGATGATGTCTCTCGTGGTGCCGACACCTGGTTTTGATATTGAAAACGCCAATTCATCGCTGTTCTCTTGTTCACCGTGAATAAATTCACATGCAGTGATTTTGGGCATTGGGATAATCGTGATCGTGATCGTGAAAAACCACTTGGTGCTTGCGGCGCTGCTGCAAGCCGGGTGTGATGACTTATATTTCTTGCTCGAAGACAAAAAATGAAAAATTACGCTGGTAAGTTACTGCTGGGTTCTCTTGTGTTGGTATCGTCTCTGGCGTGCGGCAGTGCCGTTGCTTCGATGGTCACTTACGAGAAGCGCTCGATCACCATTAACAGTTTTTCGGATTACAAGGCGGGTTGGACCTCCCAGGCTTCCGCCATCAGCAACGGCCTGATCAACGACTTCAGCGGTCAGATGGGGGGCGACAATACCTACAGTCATCTGCGGGTCGATTTCTCGATTGGCGGATCTGCGGCCGGTGATTCGATTTTGTTCGAGATAGCTCCGGATGCCGGTTATGGCGGTGCGATCTATCTGGATAATGTTCTGCTGACAGCCAATCACACCGATCTGTGGTGGGGCGGAAACTGGAACAACCTCTCCGAAATCCTGAGTGCGAACATTGCCAATGCAAGTCTCGGCAACCATGTGCTGGAGGCTTACTGGGCAGAAGGATGTTGCAATGGCGGCCAGGGTGGGCGTTTCAGTGTCAACGGTCAGGGCTGGCAATCATTGTCGCTCGCCAACCTCGACCGGCTGGCGGTTCCGGAACCCGGAACCTTCGCTCTGCTGGGCCTCGGCTTGATCGGCTTGGGGGCGAGCCGCCGCAAGCGGCTTGGTTAAGTTCGGACGCTCACACCGCGTCGGCGTTGCCAAGCGGGTTCGTCTGGGCCAGGAGTGTTCAGGAACCCGAGGCCGATCGCCCAAAAAATAAAATTATCGAAATTCCACGTTGTTAGTGGGGTTAGGGGACGGTTGCGTATAATTCGCATTCCTATATGCGTACCGCCAATCGCTCCCCCTTGCTTGTCGTTGCCGTGCTTGTCGCCGTGCTGGCCGGCTTGCCGGTGGCCAGCGTCGGTCTCAACATCTTCGTCGGTGGCACCAGCGCGACGTGGTCGCATCTGGCGCAGACGGTGCTGCCCGAATATATTCTCAACTCGCTGCTGTTGTGCCTGGGGGTTGGCACAGGCGTTGCCCTGCTGGGGGTGACGACGGCCTGGCTAACGGCCATGCACGAGTTTCCCGGACGCCGCTACTTCGAATGGGCACTGGTTTTGCCCTTGGCCATGCCGGCCTATGTCATGGCCTATGTCTACACCGATTTCCTGCAGTTTGTCGGGCCGGTGCAAACGACGCTACGCGAAGCCTTTGGCTGGGAACATGGCGATTACTGGTTTCCGGATATTCGCAGTTTGCCCGGCGCCATCCTGATGTTCGTATGCGTGCTTTATCCCTATGTGTACCTGCTGGCGCGCGTGGCTTTCCTCGAACGTACGAGTGGCATGCTGGAGGCGGCGCGGACGCTCGGCATGGGACCGTGGCAGAGTTTTGTCTCGGTTTCACTACCGCTGGCACGCCCGGCAATTGCTGCGGGCATCGCCCTGGCGCTGATGGAAACCCTGGCTGATTACGGCACGGTCGCCTATTTCGCCGTCAATACCTTTACCACTGGCATCTATCGCGCCTGGTTTTCGCTCGGTGACCGCGTGGCAGCTGCCCAGCTGGCCGCCATGCTGCTTTCCTTCGTACTTTTTCTGCTGATGGTCGAGCGCGTATCGCGCGGTCGGGCGCGCTATCACAACACGACAGGGCGTAACCGCCCCATGCCCGGTGCGCAGCTCGGCGGCCCTACAGCCCTGCTGGCGGTGCTTGCCTGTGCCACGCCGCTACTGATGGGTTTTGTGCTACCGGTCGCATTGCTCCTCAGGATGGCGTTGACTGAGGGCGATGCCCAGTTTGGCGAACGTTTTCTCATGCTGTCGCGTAACAGTTTCGTGCTGGCTGGGATTACCGCATCGATTGGCGTGTTCCTGGCACTGTTGATGGCTTATGGAGCCCGATTGTCGAAAAGTGCGTTTGCGCGCGGGCTCAACCGTCTGGTCGGACTGGGCTATGCGGTTCCAGGGGCGGTCATCGCCGTCGGCGTGCTGATTCCTGTAACGCGCCTCGACAACTGGCTGGCCGGGCAGTGGGAACACTGGTTCGGCACCAATCCGGGCTTGTTGCTGACTGGCGGCATCGCTGCGCTGATCTATGCTTACCTGGTGCGCTTTCTGGCGGTGGCTTTGCACACCGTGGAATCGAGCCTGGCCAAGATCACGTCCAGCATGGACGATGCGGCGCGCTGTCTGGGGCTGGGGCAGGGTGAAACGCTGCGCCGAGTGCATGCGCCGATGTTGCGTGGCAGCCTGTTCACCGCCGGGCTGCTGGTTTTTGTCGATGTGATGAAAGAATTGCCGGCGACGCTGGTGATGCGTCCCTTCAATTTCGACACGCTGGCGACCCAGGTCTATACGCTGGCTTCCGATGAGCGGCTAGCCGAGGCATCGACGGCATCGCTGGCCATTGTCGCGGTCGGGTTGCTACCGCTGATCGCGCTGTCGCGGCAAATATCCCAAGCGCGCAAATGAAAAAACCCCGCCGGAGCGGGGTAAGGAAATCGTGATGGCCAGCCGCTTTATTTGAAGCCGACGCGGTCGAAAATCATCTGCGCCTTGATCTGGTACATCGCCAGGTTTTTGACTGGCAGGCTGTCGGCCTTGAACTTGCCCAGAGTCTCGAGCGCCGGATTGTTCACCTTGATGCCGTCGACGACCGGCCATTCGTTGTTGCCGTCGGCGAAATAGCGCTGGGCATCGTCAGAGGCGAGATATTCGAGGAACTTGACGGCTGCTTCCTTGTGCGGTGCGGTCTTCAGCATGCCGCCGCCGGAAACGTTGATGTGGGTGCCGGTGGTGGCCTGATTGGGCCAGATGAAACCGACCTTCTCCATCATTTTTTGCTCTTCCGGCTTGGTCGACCGCAGCAGGCGGGCGACGTAGTAGGTGTTGGTCAGCGCAACGCCGCATTCGCCTGCAGCGACGGCCTTGATCTGGTCGGTGTCGCCGCCTTTGGGGGCGCGCGCAAAATTGGCGACCATGCCTTTAGCCCAGGCTTCTGCGTTGGCTTCGCCCTCATGGGCGATGATGGAAGCCATCAGCGACAGATTGTAGGGATGGGAACCGGAGCGCGAGCATACCTTGCCTTTGAGGCGCGGATTGGCGAGATCATTGTAGGTCTGAACTTCATCCACCTTGATGGCGGCCTTGTTGAAAACGATGATCCGTGCGCGCTTCGAGAAGGCGAACCAGTCTTCGGTACGCAGGTTGGCTGGAATCCTGGAGTCGAGCACCTTCGAGTTGACCGGCGCGAATACCCCCAGTTCGTGCGCTTTCGCCAGTCGGGCAGCGTCGACCGTCAGGAAAACGTCGGCCGGGCTGTTGCTGCCTTCGTTCTTGATGCGCTCGAGCAACTCGTCTTCCTTGCCCTCGATGCGGTTGATCTTGATGCCGGTCTGCTGCGTGAAATTGGCGTAAAGTGCTTCGTCGGTCTGATAGTGGCGGGCCGAATACAGGTTGAGTACCTTCTCGTCGGCGTGAACGGAAAACGCCAGGGGGGCCAACGCGGCAAGGATCAGGCGGGGTAACAGTTTCATGCGGCAAGACTCCGGTTGCGGGTGATCGATGCCTCGATTTTAAATGCCCAATTCCGCTATGTAAATGAGAATTGTTATTGATTTTGCGCAAAAAATATGCGGCAATGTGCCGCATTGTTTGCTCAGTAACCTTCGATAATCCGTCGGGCGCCGTTATAGCGTTTGACCCAGTAACTGTCTTCCATGCTTTCGACGCGGACTTCGGCGCCGGTGCGCGGGGCATGCAGGAAGTGATTGTCGCCGAGATAGATGCCAACGTGCGAGAAGGTGCGGCGCATGGTGTTGAAGAACACCAAGTCACCCGGTTTTAGCTGGGAAGTGTCGATGCGCTGGCCGAGTTGGCTCATTTCGGCGGCAGTGCGCGGCAATTGCGCACCCAGGCTGTCCTTGAAAACCAGGCGAACGAAGCCGCTGCAGTCAAGGCCACTGGATTCGTCGTTGCCGCCAAAGCGGTAACGGACGCCGACCAGCTTCAAGCCCTGAAGGATCACGTCCTGGGCCGCATTGGTGTAGCGCTCGAAGAAGGAAGGTTGCTCTTCGCCTTTGCGTACCTGTTCCGAGGCGGATGCCGAAACGCTGGCAAAGGCACAGGTTACGGCGAGCAGGGTGGTGGACAAGACTTTACGCATAGGGTCGGAATGTATTTGAAAAGTTGCCGGCTGTAAAGAGAATGAAAAATTTGCTGACTATGTTCATCGCCTGTAATTATGAATACAATTTCCCTTCCACGAAGCGAGGATAACAATGGATTCCTTCAAGGCACTGCTTATCGAGGAACGTGACGGCAAGGTAGTCAGCGGTTTTTCGATGCTCGACGAGACCCGTCTGGACCCCGGTTCGGTGACCATTCGTGTCGCATACTCCAGCGTCAATTACAAGGATGCCCTGGCAGCGACCGGAGCAGGAAAAATTATTCGTCGCTTTCCGTGCGTCGGGGGCATCGACCTGTCGGGCACCGTCATCGCCAGTGACGATCCACGTTTCAAGGCCGGTGATCCGGTCATTGCGACCAGTTTTGACATCGGTGTCGCGCATCATGGTGGGTATGCCGAGATTGCCCGAGTGCCTGGCGAATGGGTGGTGCCGTTACCTGACGGTTTGTCGCTTTACGATGCGATGGCGCTCGGAACCGCCGGTTTCACGGCAGCGCTTGCGGTTGTTCGCATGGAAGAGAATCGCCTGACGCCTGCCAGCGGACCGGTTATTGTTACCGGTGCTACCGGTGGTGTCGGTAGTCTGGCTATCAATATTCTGGCCAAGCGCGGATATCACGTGGTGGCACTGACCGGCAAAGAAAGCGAAGCGGATTATCTGCGCAGCCTGGGGGCATCCGAGGTTATGTTGCGCAGCACGCTCGACCTGTCGAAAATTCGTCCGCTGGACAAGGCAAAGTGGGCTGGTGCGGTCGACAATCTGGGAGGCGATGTTTTGGCCTGGATCGCCAGTACGATGGCGCAGGGCGGAACGATTGCCAGCATCGGTCTGGCAGCCAGCATGAGCCTCAATACCACGGTCGCGCCATTCATTCTGCGTGGTGTTTCGCTACTCGGGGTCGACTCGGGTTATATTCGGGAGCCTTATCGCAGCGGCGTCTGGCAGCATCTGGCTACGGACATGCGGCCGCCGCATTTGGCGTCGATGTCGCGCAGGATCGGTTTTGACG
>Ga0209310_1001360_pt1 | contig 18855 bp, 9 predicted proteins | sample AD_UKC030_MetaG_FD_184415 | JGI IMG/M metagenome (GOLD analysis project Ga0209310, IMG submission 184415) | Active sludge microbial communities of municipal wastewater-treating anaerobic digesters from USA - AD_UKC030_MetaG (SPAdes) (version 2) | ecosystem: Engineered > Bioreactor > Anaerobic >... | reverse complement strand
CGTCAGTGCGGAGGAGTCGATTTTCTCCGGTACTGTGGAGTTTGGCGTATTCCCTGGCGAAGCGGGCGAACTTGGCATTCTGCCGAACCATACGCCGTTGCTCACACGCATCAAGCCCGGTACCGTCCGTCTCAAGGTGCAGGGACAAAGCGATTTTGAGCTGGTCTATGTTTCCGGCGGCATGCTGGAAGTTCAGCCAGGCATGATCACGGTGCTCGCCGACACGGCCATCCGCGCCCACGACCTGGATGAAGCCAAGGCACTGGAAGCCAAGAAGCATGCCGAGGAGGCGCTTTCCAACCGGCAGGCCGAAATGGACTACGCTTCCGCCGAGGCCGAACTGGCCCAGGCGATGGCTCAGTTGCAGGCTATCAGGCGTTTGCGCAAGGTAGCCCACTAAATCTGGCCTATGCATTAAAAAAGGGCGGCTCCGGCTGCCCTTTTCCTTTTACTGAACAAAGACGCAGCGCTTACAAGCGGGAAATCCGTTTTTCCAGGCGTGCCGTATCGTCACGCAACTGATCGACGTCACGACCGAATTGATGTAAATCCTGCGTTGAGGTAACCAGTCCGGACTCCTCGGTCGCGAATTCGGCGAAATTCAGGCCCAGCCGTTGTGCAGCCGAGCGATGCCATGCCGCACCTTCTGACAGCAAACGCGCGATGCGGCGTGCTGGTATGTCGCCAACGATCCCGGCGAGGTCGGCCTCGTAGTCCCAGCGTAGATTCCTGAATACAAAGGCGAGCGCTTCGGCGAAATTTGCGGAACCAGTGATCAGTGCCGCGCCGAATATGCCTGATGGGTCGGAAAGTAGACGGAACGGCGTATCCGGAGGGAGCGAAATTGTCACAGTGGCTGTCTCATCCACGCTTCCCGGTTGGAACATTCCTTCCGTGCCGACCGTCAGCAAGAGCGGCAGAGGGCCGCCTTCGATGCGGGCTGACTGTCCGTAAAAGGGAGTCAGGCGCTGACGCGCCCAAGCTTCATGTTGAAGCAAATGGTTCAGCAGTGGAACGAACAGGTCTGAGAGGGAGGGTATGTGCCCCTCGCCAGCCGGTTTCACGACCTCGGTTTCAGAACTTGAAGCCACGGTGCAGCGCGACGACGCCGAGCGCCATGTTGAAGTATTCGACTTTCTCCAAGCCTGCCTGCTCCATCATCTGTTTCAATTCTTCCTGGTCGGGATGGACACGTATCGATTCCGACAGATAGCGATAACTCTCCGCATCGTTGGTTACAAGTTTGCCGACGCGCGGAATGACGTGGAATGAATAGAAATCGTAAGCCGGGGCCAGAGGTTTCCAGATTTGCGAAAACTCGAGCACCAGCAGGCGTCCGCCGGGCCGCAGCACGCGCCGCATTTCGGCCAGCGCAACGTCCTTGTGGGTCATGTTGCGCAATCCGAACGCCACTGTGACGCAGTCGAACCAGTCGTCCGGGAAAGGCAGCTTCTCGGCATCGCACTGGGCAGCAGGAACGGCGTAGCCCTTGTCGAGCAGGCGGTCGCGCCCGCGTGCCAGCATCGCGTTGTTGATGTCGGTCAGCCAGACCTGCCCGCTCTTCCCGACTTTCCGGGCAAAAGCGAGCGCCAGATCGCCGGTGCCACCGGCGACGTCGAGAACCCGAGAACCCTCGCGAACGCCGCTGCGCTGTATCGTGAATGCTTTCCAGAGCCGGTGCATGCCGCCGGACATCAAGTCGTTCATCAGATCGTAACGACTGGCGACCGAGTCGAATACGTCGGCGACCCGCCGAGCCTTCTCGCGCTCTTCTACGGTTTCGTAACCGAAGTGGGTAGTCTCGTTTTTCATGGCTTCAATGGTGTGAACCGCAACTGCCGCCACTCGCCTTGGGCGACGTGGTGTCAACATCCCGGGAAAGCCCCTGCGCTTCGATCTGCTCCAGGTAGCCCTGCCACAACTCGTCATGATGCTTGCCAAGGTTGTAGAGCAGATCCCAGGAATAAAGGCCGCTGTCGTGCCCATCGGAAAAAACGAAGCACAGCGCGTAAGTTCCGATCGGCTCGACGCGCTCGATGCCGACATTCCGCTTGCCGGTCTGCAGGGTTTCCTGCCCGGGACCGTGCCCGCGGGCCTCGGCCGAAGGGGTGAAAACCCGTAGATATTCGAAATCCAGTTCGTAGTGCTCGCCGTTTTCATAGAACAGTTCGACGAAGCGGGATTTCTGATGCAACTTGATGTCGGTCGGAATCGGGGTGTCGGACTTGATGCCTGCCATAACTGTCTCCAAAGATAAGGCGCTAGTTTAGCGCAATCGCCGCTCGCTGCAGACAGCTTGCGTCAAAGTGTCGGGGTCTGTTGCCTGCCCCAGGGTTGAGAGGGCTTGAGGCAACAGGTCTATAATGAATCCATGTATACCCCTCAGATAGACAATCATGAGGTTGGTGCCCCAAGTTCCAGGAGCCGTGCATTAGAGGTTCTAATGTTCGGCGAAGTTCTGGCCGATGTTTATCCGGATCGACGGATGCCGGGGGGAGCGCCATTCAATGTCGGATGTCATCTTGCGGCTTGCGGCGTTCCGGTGGCGCTTGTCTCGCGGCTTGGTTTCGATAGCCTCGGTGACTTTCTGCAGATGGCGCTGGCGCGCTCGGGGATTGGCCCAGGCTTTGTACAACGTGATCCGGAACACGCTAGCGGCCATGTCGATGTGATTGCCACAACGCAGGGGCATCGCTTCGAAATCGTGCCGGATCAGGCTTTCGATTTCATTGACGGCACGATTTTGCGGGATGACCTGTTGCGCGGGCAAGTCCAACCACGGCTGATCTATTTCGGTACGCTCGCCCAGCGCAACAGTGCTTCGCGGATGGCGCTGGATACGCTGCTGGCAGCCTGCGACGCCACCCGCTTCGTCGATCTCAACCTGCGACCACCCTGGATAAGTGGCGACGTGGTGGAAAAATCGCTGACGGCGGCCAACATCATCAAGCTCTCCGAGGAAGAGTTGCGCAGCATCGCTCCGATGCTGGAGCTTTTTCCGGAGGCCGGAGATGAAGCGATTGCCCGGCAACTGGCACAACGTTTCGCCATCGACATGATCGTGGTGACATGCGGCGCACGCGGGGCCTGGTGCCTTTCCGGCGAGCTTGTGCAGCGTGTGGCAGCAGTTCCGGCCAACACCACCGAGGGCGATGCCGTGGGCGCAGGCGACGCATTTTCCGCAATCTGCATTCTCGGACATCTGCTGCACTGGGATATGCCGTCGACCCTGAACAGGGCAGCGGCTTTTGCAGCAGCCATTTGCGGGATTCGCGGCCCGGTGCCGGAAAATTTGCAGTTTTATAGCCGATTCAGGGAGGACTGGCGACTTGAACGCAACTAAACAAAGCTCCGGACTCAGTATTCTGATGATCAGCGTGCACGGATTGATCCGTGGTCACGATCTCGAACTCGGCCGCGATGCCGATACCGGCGGCCAAATCACTTATGCGCTCGAACTGGCGCGGGCGCTGGGCCAGGACCCGCACGTCGAGCGGGTTGATCTGCTGACGCGCCTGATCGAGGATCCGAAAGTGGCTGCCGACTATGCGCGCCCGGAGGAGGTGCTTGCCGACAAGGTATCGATCGTGCGCCTGCCCTTCGGGCCGGCGCGTTACCTGCGCAAGGAACAGATGTGGCCATACCTCGACCAGATGGTCGATCGCTGCCTGCATTTGCTGCGCCGGCGCGGTCGACTGCCGGATTTGATTCATTCTCACTATGCCGATGCCGGTTATGTGGGGCGCCAGTTGTCTCTGCTGCTGGGCATCCCGCAATTCCATACCGGGCATTCCCTCGGCCGACCCAAGCGGGCGCGCTTGCTGGCCAGTGGCAGGCGTGCGGAGGCGATCGATCGCAGCTTTCATCTCGGACCGCGCATCGATGCCGAGGAAGATGTCTTGGCGCATGCAGCCTGCATCATTACCAGTACGCGGCAGGAAATTGAGGAACAGTACGGCCTCTATCGCAATTGCGAATTGCAGCGTTTCGTCGTGATCCCTCCGGGTACCGATACCAAGCGGTTTTCAGCACCGGGACGCCGGCACCTGTCGGGTCAGCTGGTACAGAAAATCGACCGTTTTCTGACTGATCCGTTCAAGCCGCTGATCCTTGCCATCGCTCGCCCCGACCTGCGCAAGAACCTGAACGGCCTGCTTGCTGCCTATGGCCGCGACAAGGCATTGCAGGAAAAGGCAAATCTGGCGATCGTCGCCGGTACCCGCGACGACTTGCGCAGCATGGACGAAGCGCAGCGCAAGGTGCTACAGGATCTGTTGTTTGATGCCGATCTCTACGACCTGTGGGGACGCGTGGCGCTGCCGAAGGAAATTCCGCAAGATGAAATTCCCGATCTCTTCCGGCTGGCGGCACGGCGCCGTGGTGTGTTCGTCAATCCGGCGCTGACCGAGCCGTTCGGGCTGACGCTGATCGAGGCGGCCGCCAGCGGCCTGCCGATCATCGCTCCCGACGATGGCGGACCTTGCGATATCGTCGCCAATTGCCGCAACGGCCTGATCGTCGATACGTTGTCGTCGGAGGCCATTGCCCAGGCCTTGCACAGCGCGCTCGACGATCGTGCGCGCTGGTCCAAATGGGCGGCCAACGGCCTGGCCGGCGTCCAGCGTCATTACAGCTGGTCCGGTCATGTCGGGCGTTACTTGAAGGAAGTGCAGCAGGTCCTGCATCGCAATCGCAAGCCCAGCCGACGACAGCAGATGATCCTTGGCACAGGCGGCGGGAGCAACCTGCCGCTGATGAAAAATCTGCTGGTCAGCGATATTGACAACACCCTGCTCGGCGATGCCAAGGGTTTGCGTTCGCTGATCGCCTGGCTCAAGCCCCATCGTCCCGGCGTCGGCTTCGGCATTGCGACCGGACGTTCGCTGAAAAGCGCTCTTGCCGTTCTGAAAAAATGGAAGGTGCCGGTACCCGATGTCCTGATCACGGCGGTCGGCAGTGAAATTTACTACGGTGCCGCGGCCGTGCCCGATACACGCTGGGCGGCTCACATCCGCCATCGCTGGCGGCGCGAGGAACTGCGCATCGCCATGGCGGTATTTCCCGGGGTCTGGCCGCAACCGGACGAGAACCAGCGCGAATTCAAGCTGAGTTATTACGCCAACCCGCAGACCATGCCGGATATTGCCGAGATTCGGCGGAGCATTGCGCGCCAGGGCCTGCATGCACAGATTATCTATTCGCATGGCGAATTCATCGACGTACTGCCGACCCGGGCTTCCAAGGGACATGCCCTGCGCCACCTCGCCTACCGCTGGGATCTGCCGCTTGATCATTTTCTGGTGGCCGGCGACTCGGGTAACGACGCCGAGATGCTGACCGGCGACACCCTCGGTGTCGTGGTCGGCAACCACAGCCCGGAACTGGAGCCGTTGCGCGGCCGCCATCAGATCTATTTCGCGGCGGCTCGTTGCGCCGGCGGAATTCTCGAAGGCATCGGCCATTACGGATTTGGCAGTGCAGTCGAGGCCAAGGCCGGAAAGGGTCGCGAACATGTATGAGCAGGTGGCCCATTCGCTCCTCAACGCAATTCTGACCGATCTCAAGGAAGAGATCGGTAACCGGCCCTTACAGCATTTCTATACCCGTCTGGGCGCCAATTTCTACGCCATTCATGCGCTGTTCCGCCAGCTTTACGGTGAGCGTGCGGATTTCCGGCAACAAATGAGTCGCCTGGTCGAGACCATGACGCATGCCTATATTCGGCGCTCCGATGCCCTCAAGGCAATCGATCTGGAACGTGAGCGCCAACACACCTGGTTTCTCGACCAGCGCTGGGTCGGCATGGCGCTGTATGCCGATGGTTATGCCGGCGACTTGCAGGGCGTCAACAATCGCCTCGATTACCTGCTCGAACTGGGCGTCAACCTCGTGCACATCATGCCACTAATGAAATGTCCGGCTGGCGTCAGCGATGGCGGCTATGCGGTGAGCGATTTTCGCGATATCGACCCGCGCCTTGGCACACTTGAAGATCTTGCACGGCTCAGCGAGCGGATGCGCAAGCATGAACTTTTGCTGGTGCTGGACGTGGTGGTCAACCACACTTCGGATCAACATGAATGGGCACGCCGCGCCCAAGCCGGCGAGGAGACTTACCAGAATTATTACTACGTGTTTCCCGACCGCGAAATGCCGGACATGTACGAGGCTTCGATGCCAGACGTGTTCCCCGAAACAGCCCCCGGCAACTTCACCTGGGACGAAGCGATGGGCAAGTGGGTGATGACGGTCTTCAACAATTACCAGTGGGATCTCAATTACCGCAACCCGGCAGTGTTCATCGAGATGCTGGACATCATTTTCTATTGGGCCAATCGCGGTGCCGACGTGCTGCGACTCGATGCGGTCGCCTTCCTGTGGAAACGGCTGGGCAGCGTCTGCCAGAACGAACGCGAGGCACACCTGATCCTCCAGTTGTTCAAGGATTGCTGCCAGGTCGTGGCGCCGGGAGTGCTGTTCATCGCCGAGGCCATCGTCGCGCCGACCGAGATCGTCAAGTATTTCGGTGAAGATGCGATCAATGCCAAGGAGTGCGAGATCGCCTACAACGCGACCTTCATGGCCCTGCTCTGGGATGCGGTGGCCACCGAGAAGGCAGTGCTGCTCAATGCCGGCATCCGCAGCATTCCCGACAAGCTGGAGCGGGCGACCTGGCTCAACTATGTACGCTGCCACGACGATATCGGCTGGGGTTTCGCCGACGAGGACATCCGTCTAGCTGGTTACGAGCCGCGTGACCACCGCAAGTTTCTGGTCGAGTACTACACCGGAAAATTTCCCGGTTCGAAGGCGCGCGGCCAGCCTTTTGCCTTCAACAAGCGCACTGGTGACGCCCGCATTTCCGGTGCGCTGGCATCGCTGGCCGGCCTCGAGGCGGCGCTTGAGTCCACCGATGCAGAGGCTATCGACCTTGCAATCCGCACCATCATTCTGCTGCACGCGATGATCCTGTCTTTCGGCGGCATTCCTCTGCTCTATTACGGTGATGCACTGGGTACCATCAACGACTGTTCGTACCTCGAGGAAAACGACAAGAGCATGGACAACCGCTGGATGCACCGCCCGCGGCTCGACTGGAAGCAGGCCGAGCGACGCCGGGTTGCGGGGACGGTCGAGCAGCGGATTTTTTCTGCGCTACGGCATCTGATCGCCTTGCGCAAGGAGATTCCGGCTTTTGCCGACCTCAACAATCGCGAATTGCACGCCCTCGACAACCCGCACGTGTTCGTTTTTTCGCGTTTCGATCCAATGCGCAGCAGCCCGCGTGTGCTGGTCGCGGCAAATTTTTCCAGTACCGCGCAGGCGCTGCCACTGGAGCAACTGCGCCGACAGGGCTTCTTCGTGCACGGCGCGGCATGGGATATCCGTACCCAGGAAACATTGCGCTGCGAAGGCGAAGAATTGACGCTGGCGCCCCGCGATTTCGTCTGGCTGCGTGATGCCTGATTCGCTGCCGGATTAGAGTTTTTCGTAGCTGATGCGTTCGAAATCGACGCCGCGCTGCCGGACATGCTGCATCCGCAGGTGCCAGGTCTTGTCATCAGCGGCGACTTCAAGCAGGGCGCTTGGCCGGTACATACCGACCGGAATCACGAGCGAGCCCTCCTGCCCGATGCTGGGAATCGGCGGCATCAGGAAAGCCCGGACAAAACGATTCTCGTAACCGGGTTCGGCCGGGGTATGGCGGATGCCGACCGCTTCCGGCATGCCGGGCAGGACGGCGACGCCGACGACCAGCCCGCCCGAATTTTCCTGCATCAGCCAGGTTGCCTGGCCGAGCAGATACTGTTCGCCGTCATGCGGACAGAGGGCGATCAGCTGGCTATGGGCGATGCGCTGGCCGGCATGGCTGCGACCAAGGCGAAAACCGTTGGCCGAGTGGTTGATGACCACCCATTCATCGATCGGAAAACTGGTTTGCGACTTGATGCTCAGCTGTTGCCCCGGTGCGGCGCGTTCGCGGAAGGTGAACAACTCATCGAACTGGTTGCGCGAGTAAGCTTCTGCCGCATCAGGCTGAATGAAATCCTTGCCGCAGACAAAGAAGTGCATGGCTTCGTAGCCGACAACGACCTTGGCGGTTCCCTCGGACGCGAAGCGGCGGAAGCGGCGCGGCGATGCAGTTTGCGTCCAGGGTCCGGAAAGGCGTTCGAGCAGGCGGATGACGTGGCCCGAGGTATCCTCGCCGAGACCGAGTTGCGAGGGGGTCAGGCGCTGATGCAATTGCGAAAGCATGTGGCTCAGTTGCAGGCCAAGCCGGCTGCTGTCGAGGCGCCGCGCATCGGGGCCGATGTTGTCGGCAGCGCCGCTCGGATGCAGCGGCTGGTCGGACAGCAGCCTGACGATGTAGGGTGGCACTTCGTATTCGTCATCGACCTGGTGCAGCGAAACGAGCGGCGCCCACATGCCGGCCCAGCGGCGAACCAGATTGAGGTCGCGGACGCTATTGCCGTAAGGGTTGGCGATCTCGATGAGCAGCAGGGTGACGTAGGCCGCCGCACAGTGAGTTGCCTGCAGGTCGTTTTCCAGCGAATCGTTGACCGGCAGGCAGGTGACGCCCCACTGCTCGGCCGTTTCGTAGTAGCCGTGCAGATCGTGCCAGATTCCCGCCGGTATCTCGCGCCGTGCGCGGAAGTGCTCGATGATGATCATGCCCGTGTAGTACAGGCAGCGATGCAGGATGGTCGCGATCAGCGTCGCGTACTGCGGGTTGTCGGTGGCCGGGTCCTGCCTGCGTGCACACAGCGCGTAGGCCTTGCCCATGCGCTGCCAGGCTGACAGCACCTGCTGGAAACAGTTTTCCTGGGTCTCGGAGAGGGGCAGCGGCTTGTTGTGGTAATTGCGCGCCATCTCTTCTTCGACAAAACTCAACGGAACCCGCGTCTGTTCGAGGGTCGAGAGCAGAACGCCCGGTTCCGGGGGGTTGGCGATCAGCCCGTCGAGAAAGTCGATCAGCTGTTGTTCGGCAAGTGGAGGATTGGCCAGCGGCAGTTGCGAAAGGAAATACGATCCGCTGTCGAGATCCTGGATGATGGGTGGAGACGACGCCTTGTCCATAATAGTCAGCCTTGGTTGTCTTCGGGGTGCAGTTGTTTTTGAAGCGCCTGGCGTAGCAGATCATCGCTGACGATAGCACGTGGCCCGGAACCCTCGCGTTGCCGATGGCCCCAGATCGGTTCGGGAAAGTTGCGATCGTCGCGCCAGCGCGGGATGACGTGCCAGTGCAGATGCGGCGTCAGATTGCCGAGGCTGGCCAGGTTGATCTTGTCGGGGGTGAACAGTTCGCGCACGACCTGCTCGACGGCAAAAACCAGGTTCATCAGGTAACGGCGTTCGCCGGGGTCGAGGTCGCTCATTTCCCGGACATGCGCCGTCCAGATGACGCGGCAGAAGCCCGGGTAGTCCGGGTCGGCGACGCGCACCACGCGGCAGGTCGGGGATTCCCAGACGACGGTTCCTCCCGCTGTGTCGCACAGTTCGCACATCTCGCCATTCCCCTCGCCATCATTGTTCGCTTAAGTCTGCAAGGATTGCATCAGCATGAAAATACTGCAAGTGCTTCCTGCAACGGAAGGCGCACTGTTGCGGTCGACCGGAAAAATCGGCCGAAAATCAGAGCAAAACGCGCTCGATGCCGCCGTTGTTGGCGCGGTCGACATATTGTGCCGCCCAGTTTTCACCGAGCAGGTGTTTCGCCATCTCGACCACGATGTAATCCGCCTGCGTGCCGGCGTCGTCGTCGTAGCGCGAAAGACCCTGCAGGCAGGCCGGACACGACGTGAGTATCTTGACCTCGCCGGTGAAGCCGTCGGCACGCAGCGTATTCGCCCGCTGGGTGATGTCCTCCTGCTTGCGGAATTTGACCTGGGTGGCGATGTCGGGACGCGAGTAGGCAAAGGAGCCTGAGTCGCCGCAACAGCGGTCGGTCAGCGGCACCTCCTGGCCCATCAGCGCCTTGGTCACGCTCAGCGGCGCGTAGGCTTTCATCGGCGTGTGGCAGGGGTCGTGGTACATGTAGCGCGTGCCGCTCACACCCTCCAGCTTGACGCCTTTTTCCATCAGGTATTCGTGGATGTCGAGCAAGCGGCAGCCGGGGAAAATCTTGTCGAACTGGTATTTCAGCAACTGGTCCATGCAGGTGCCGCAGGAAACGATCACCGTCTTGATGTCGAGATAGTTCAGCGTGTTGGCGACGCGGTGGAAGAGCACACGGTTGTCGGTGGTGATCTTGGTGCCTTTGTCTTCGTCGCCGGACGACGTCTGCGGATAGCCGCAGCACAGGTAGCCCGGCGGCAGCACCGTGGTCGTGCCGATTTCGTAGAGCATGGCCTGGGTGGCCAGGCCGACCTGCGAGAACAGGCGCTCCGAGCCGCAGCCCGGGAAGTAGAAGACGGCATCCGATTCCTCGGTCGTCTTCTGCGGATTGCGGATGACCGGAATGACCTTGTCGTCCTCGATGTCGAGCAGCGCACGCGAAGTGCGCTTGGGCAGGTTGCCCGGCATCGGCCGGTTGAGGAAGTGGATGACCTGCGTCTTGACCGACGGCGCGCCGAGCGTCGCCGGCGGGTGCTTGCGCGTTTCCTGAACCAGACCGACCGCCTTCGCCGCCTTGTGGGCGAGACGCTGCGCCTTGAAGCCGAAATCCATCATGGCGAAGCGCAGCAGCTTGATCGTTGCCGGGTCCTTCAGGTTCAGGAAGGTCATCGCCGTCAGCGTGCCCGGACTGAAGCGCTTCTTGCCCTGTTTACGCAGAAAATTGCGCATGGCGACCGAAACGTCGCCGAAATCGATGTCGACCGGGCACGGTTTGACGCAACGGTGGCAGATCGTGCAGTGGTCGGCGACGTCGTTGAATTCGTCGAAATGCTTGAGCGAAATGCCGCGCCGGGTCTGTTCCTCGTAAAGGAAGGCTTCGACCAGCAGCGAGGTGCCGAGGATCTTGTTGCGCGGCGAGTAGAGCAGGTTGGCGCGCGGTACGTGCGTCGAGCAGACCGGCTTGCACTTGCCGCAGCGCAGGCAGTCCTTGACCATGTCGGAAATCTTGCCGATTTCCGACTGTTCCATGATCAGCGATTCGGTACCCAGCAGGCTGAACGACGGCGTGTAGGCATTGCCCATGTCGCCGCCGGGCATCAATTTGCCCTTGTTGAAGCGCCCTTGCGGATCGACCTTCTGCTTGTAGGCGCGGAAGGGGCCGATTTCTTCCTCGGTCAGGAATTCCAGCTTAGTGATGCCGATCCCATGTTCGCCGGAAATGACGCCGTCCAGCGAACGGGCCAGATGCATGATGCGTTCGACGGCACGGTTGGCCGTCTGCAGCATCTCGTAATTATCGGAATTGACCGGGATGTTGGTATGTACGTTGCCGTCGCCGGCGTGCATGTGCAGGGCGACGAAGACGCGGCCGCGCAGCACTTCACCATGGATGGCAGCAATGCGCTCAATGATCGGACGATAGACGGTGCCATCGAAAATCTTGGTCAGACGCGGCTTCAGTTCCTGCTTCCACGACGTGCGTACCGAGTAATCCTGCAGGCGATGGAATAGCGTGGGCGTGGCGGTCTTGTTGGTCAGTTCGCTGGCCACCACGCCATAAGAAGCGAAGTGCGATTCGGCTGCGGCCAGCGGCAGGTCGAGGTTTTCCAGTAGCCAGGCCCAGCGCCGGCGGACCGCTTCGACGTAATCGAGTGCCGCTTGCCGGCGGTCGCCGATCAGCACGTCCTTGTCGAGGTTGGCATCACCGGCATGCAGCGGCAGATCACCTTTCAGGAATTCGCTCAAGGCATCGCACAGCGCCAGCTTGTTCTGCGTCGACAGTTCGATGTTGATGCGTTCGATGCCGTCGCAGTAATCGCCCATGCGTGGCAGCGGGATCACGACGTCTTCGTTGACCTTGAAGGCGTTGGTATGGCGCGAGATGGCGGCGGTACGCGAGCGGTCGAGCCAGAATTTCTTGCGCGTTTCGGCGTCGACCGCGACGAAGCCTTCGGCGGCGCGCAGATTGCACATGCGGACGACTTCGGAAGCGGCAGCCATCACCGCCTTCTCGTCGTGGCCGACGAGGTCGCCGATCAGCACCATCTTCGGCCGGCCGTGGCGCTTGGCCTTGGTCGCGTAGCCGACGGCCTTGACGTAGCGTTCGTCGAGGTGTTCGAGGCCGGCCAGCTGGACGCCGGCGGCATGCCCGGCGCCGCCCGGCTTGAAGTAATCGGTGATCTCGACGATGGCTGGCACCGCTTCGCGCACCTGGCCGAAAAATTCGAGGCAGACGGTGCGCGTAACCGGCGGCATCTTGTGCAGCACCCAGCGGGCGGCGACGATAATGCCGTCGGTACCTTCCTTCTGCACACCCGGAATGCCGCCGAGGAACTTGTCGGTGACGTCCTTGCCCAGCCCGGTCTTGCGGCAGGCGGCGCCCGGCAGGGTCAGCACCTCTTCGCCGAGCAGTTTCCGGCCGCTCGGGTTGAAGCGTTTGAGGCGGAATTCGACGTTTTCCTGCTCGTGAATCTTGCCGTAGTTGTGATTGACGCGCTCGACTTCCAGCCAGTTGCCGTCCGGATCGACCATCTTCCACCAGGCCAGGTTGTCGAGCGCGGTACCCCACAGAACCGCCTTCTTGCCGCCGGCATTCATGGCGATGTTGCCGCCGATGCAGGAAGCGGAGGCGGAAGTCGGGTCGACCGCGAAGACGCGGCTGGCCGCCGAGGCGGCTTCGGACACGCGGTCGGTAACGACGCCAGCGCCGGTGCGGATGGTCGCATAGGGTTCGGTGTGGCCGGGGAGGACGATTTCCTCGACCGGGCTCATGTCGATCAGCTTCTCGGTATTGATCACCGCCGAATACGGCGTCAGCGGCACGGCGCCGCCGGTGTAGCCGGTGCCGCCACCGCGCGGGATGATGGTCAGGCCGGCTTCGATGCAGCCGCGCACGAGATGGCCGATTTCCAGTTCACTATCCGGGTAGAGGACGACGAAGGGATATTCGACGCGCCAGTCGGTGGCGTCGGTAACGTGCGAGACGCGAGCTAGCCCGTCGAAAGCGATATTGTCCTTGCGCGTATGCTTGCCGAGAATTTTCTGTACCCTGCGGCGCAGATCGTAAGTTTTCTCAAAGTGTTCGGAAAAGCGATTGACGGCAAGCTGCGCCGCATCGACCAGGCGCTTTACCTTGGCCGAACGCTCCAGATCCTCGCTTTCCGTCGCTAGGCGGCGCTTCTCGACTTCGCTCAGGCGGTGGCGCAAGGCGCTGACCAGTGCAGCGCGACGTTCACGGTTGTCGAGCAGGTCCGCTTCCAGATAGGGGTTGCGCTGGACGACCCAGATGTCGCCCAGCACTTCGTAGAGCATGCGCGCCGAGCGACCGGTAACGCGCTCCGAGCGGAGTTCGTCGAGAACCGCCCAGTTGTCGGTGCCGAGCAGGCGGATGACGATTTCGCGATCTGAGAACGACGTGTAGTTGTAGGGAATTTCGCGCAGGCGGGCAGTCATGGGTGAAGCCGGTTTCCTTCAAAGGCCGAATTTTATCTTATTGCAGCGCAGCATGCGGAGGTCGGATAGACCCGGAAATTGCATCGGAGGTTCAATCGGGACGAGCTATCCTGGCGAACAAAAGGCGATTATTGAATTTATATGAGAAAAATATTGAGAAACATTGATATTAGTCAACGCTCATATTTGCTGCATTGCGACATTGTTTCTATACTTCAAGTATCACGAACGCATGTGGGGCTCAACCGCGCATGCGCAATTCCGAGAGGACACACCCGGTCTTCTCTATCTGTTGACCGGACACCCCTCCGGTTGCGCCGTGATGGCTGTCGAGACACCTGCTCTCAAGGCGGACGTTTCGATTGACCGGTGAAGTTTCACTTTTCTGTCATTTCCGGCCCGAATAAACGGAAAGCAGTTAGTGTTTTTTTCGATCACGGTGCGCAATCGTGTATTGCGTTACCAAACAAGGGGTGCGACGGTTTCCATGGAATCAATCGCAAGTCTGGCGGTAGCAGGGGGATTCATGGCGGTACTCGGCGTTGCCTTGGCGGCGCTGCTGGCGTTCGCCAATCGCAAGTTCTTCGTCTTCGAGGACCCGCGTATCGAGCAGGTCGAGGAACTGTTGCCCAAGTCGAATTGCGGCGCCTGCGGCATGCCCGGCTGCCGTGGTTTCGCCGAAAAAGTGGTGACCGGCGATGTCGTGCCGGCGCAATGCACGGTGAGTTCGCCGGAACAGCGCCAGAATATCGCCGACCTGCTCGGCGTAAATGCCGGGAACATCGAAAAGAAGGTTGCGCGCCTGGCATGTGCAGGCGGCAAGCATGTCGCCTTTACCCGCGCCCGTTATGCCGGGCTCAAGACCTGCCGCGCGGCGGCTGTGGTCGGCGGTGGTGGCAAGGAATGCACGTGGGGCTGCCTTGGCCTGGGCGATTGCGAGGTGGTCTGCGAATTCGACGCCCTGCATCTGGATGCGCACGGTCTGCCGGTCGTCGATGCCGACAAGTGTTCGGCCTGCAACGATTGCGTCGAAGTCTGCCCGAAGGGTCTCTTTTCGCTGGAACCGGTCAGTCACCGCCTGTGGATTGCCTGCAAGAACAAGGCCGATGGCGATACCGCCGAGGCTTCCTGCGAAGTGGCGTGCACCGCCTGCGGTAAATGCGTGGCCGACGCGCCGCCCGGCCTGATGCGCCTCGATGGTCAACTGGCGACAGTGGTCTATGAACTGAATGCCTGGGCCACCCAGGGCCCCATCGAACGTTGCCCGACCGGCGCCATCGTCTGGTTCGAAACCCCCAACAAGGCGCTCAAGGGCGCCGCCGCCAAGAAAATACTGCGCCAGGATGCCCTGCCGCAGTTGCACTGAACCCTCAAGGAGCTTGTCATGTTGAAGAAACTGTTCTCGTCCGCTACCAGCACCGGTGAAGCTGCCAGGCAGATCAAATATCCCGGCGTACGCGACGCCGTCGATGGCAATACGGCGGTCATTCATGTCGAGCGCGAAGCTTCCGATGCCGCCGGTGCCTATCCGATCACGCCGTCGACGCAAATGGGCGAGTATTGGGCCGAGGCAGTGGCCCAGGGGCATCTGAATATTTCCGACAAGCCGCTGATTTTCATCGAGCCCGAATCCGAGCATGCCGCCGCCGGCGTCACCGCCGGCATGGCGATGACCGGCTTGCGCGCTACCAATTTTTCGTCGGCGCAAGGCGTCGCCTTCATGCACGAGTCGCTTTACGGTGCAGTCGGCAAGCGCCTGCCCTATGTGCTGAACATGGGCTGCCGCGCGATCACCAAGGCTTCGCTCAACGTACATTGCAGCCACGACGATTATCACTGTGTCGACGATACCGGTTTCATCCAGGTCATGGCCAAGAATGCCACCGAGGCCGCCGACCTCAACCTGATCGGGCGCAAGATTGCCGAAATGTCGCTGACCCCGGCGATCATCGGCCAGGACGGATTCCTGACCACACACCTGATCGAATCGGCGACCCTGCCGGAACGCGAATTGATCGAGGAGTACGTCGGCAAGCCCGACGACATCATCGACACGCCGACCCCGGCGCAAGTCATGCTCTTTGGTCCGAAACGGCGGCGCGTGCCGGCGATCTGGGACGTCGATACCCCCGTGGTGTCGGGCGTCGTGCAGAATCAGGACGCCTACATGCAGGCCACGGCCGGCCAGCGTCCCTATTTCTTCGATCACATCGAGGCGATTTCCGACAGCTGTTTCGCTGAATACGCCGAACTTACCGGGCGCAGCTACCAGCGCGTGGCGACGTTCAAGGTTGAAGATGCGGATTACGTCATCGTCGGCATGGGTAGCATGATCGTCCAGGCCGAATGTGTTGCCGATTACCTGCGCGAAACGCGCAAGATCAAGGTCGGCGTGGTTAACCTGACCATGTTCCGCCCTTTCCCCGGCGACCTGCTGGGCCGTGTCCTGCGCGGCAAGAAAGGCGTGGTCGTGCTCGAACGGACCGACCAGCCGCTGGCCGAAGACCTGCCGCTGATGCGCGAGGTGCGCGCGACGTTGATCAAGTGCATCGAGAATGGCATGGCGCCGGACGACGAGCGGCCCTTCCCGAGCTACGCCAGCTTTACCACCGGCGACATGCCGCAGCTGTTTTCGGGCTGCTATGGTCTTGGCTCGCGCGACCTGCAGCCGGAAGGCCTGATCGGCGCCATCGAAAACATGTTGCCGGAAGGCACCAGGCGCAAGTTCTTCTACCTTTCCATCGATTTCGAGCGCGACCCGATCAACCCGAAAGACGAGGTGCATCAACAGGACCTGCAGGAGAAATACCCGCAGATCGGGGCATTGGGCATTCGTGGCAGCGAGAATCCCAACCTGCTGCCGAAAGGCGCTATCACCGTGCGCATGCATTCGGTCGGCGGCTGGGGTGCCATCACGACCGGCAAGAACCTGGCGATGACGCTCTACGAACTGCTCGGCTGGGACATCAAGGCCAATCCGAAATATGGCTCCGAAAAGAAGGGACAGCCGACGACCTATTACCTTTCGGCGGCGCCCGAGCCGATCCGCATCAATTGCGAATACACCTTCGTCGATGTCGTGCTGTCGCCCGACCCGAACGTTTTCGGCCACTCCAATCCGCTATCTGGCCTCAAGAAGGGCGGCTACTTCATCATCCAGTCGAATCTCGGCGATGAAACCTGGGCCAGCTTCCCGCTCTGGGCGCAGAAATTCATCGTTGATAACGACATTCATGTTTATTACATCGACGCCTTCCAGGTGGCGCGCGAGGAGGCCGGTTCGGCCGACCTGCAGTTGCGCATGCAGGGCATCGCCTTCCAGGGCGCCTTCTTCGCCGCCAGTCCGACGATGAAGAATGCCGATCTCACCGAGGCCACGCTGTTCGCGGCGATCGAAGCCCAGCTGCAAGCAAAGTTCGGCGGCAAGGGTGCACGCGTGGTGGCCGACAACCTGCGGGTCGTCAAGCGCGGTTTTACCGAATTGACCGAGATCACCGACAAGCAGGTCGGTGTCACGCGCAAGCAGTACGCCAAAAAGGATGGCGGCCTGCCGGTGATGTTGCAGCAACTGCCGGCCGGCGATGGCGGCATTGCCGACATCCATCGTTTCTGGGAACAGACCGGCAATTTCTACATGACCGGCAAGGGTTCCGACAACCTCGTCGATCCCTTCATCGGCACCTCGCTAATGCCGGCGGCCACCGGCGTGTTCCGCGACATGACCGGCATCCGCTTCGAGCACCCGGTCTGGATCGCCGAAAACTGCACCGCCTGCGGCAACTGCTACACCGAATGTCCGGATTCGGCGATTCCGGGTCTGGTCAGTTCCGTAGCCGATGTCTTCAACACGGTCATCAACCGCATCGAGACCCAGGGTACGCCGACGCGTTACCTGCGCCGTGCCGCGCGCACCGTGGAAAAGAAACTGCGCGGGCTGATCGCCGGTGACGGCGTCGCCGTACGGCCCCTGATCGACCAGGCGATCGCCGCCACGGTGGCCGAGGCACCCGCTGAAGATCAGGCCAAGATGGCCGCTGAATTCAAGCTGTTCACCGACGATGTTGGTGAATTCGCCTTCGGCACCACCAAGCCGTTCTGGACCCAGAAGGAGAAGAAGGGCAAGGGCAGCGGCGGCCTGTTCTCGATCACCATCAACCCCTACACCTGCAAGGCCTGCGCTCTGTGCGTCACGGTCTGCGAGGATGATGCGCTGAAGATGGTGACGCAGACCGACGAATCGACCGAGCGCCTGCGCCGCGACTGGAATTTCTGGCTCGACCTGCCGACGACGCCGAAGGAATACAGCCGTATCGACAGCCTCGACGACAAGATCGGTGCGCTGGAAACCCTGCTCCTCGACAAGCACAACTACAACTCGATGAATTGCGGCGACGGCGCCTGTCTCGGCTGCGGCGAAAAGACGGCGATCCATCTGTTCACCTCGACGGTGGCCGCGCTGATGCAGCCGCGCGTCAAGGTCTTCGTCGACAAGATCGACGACCTGATCTCGCGCCTCGAGCAGCACATGCGGATCAAGCTCGCCTCGGCGGTTGACCTGACCGACACCAGCGCCGTCGTGCGTGCCGTCGATGCCACCGGCCAGCACGACCTGACTCTTTCCAATCTGGCGGCCAAGCTCAACGAGAACAAGCCGTCGCAGCTGCTCGACCCGGCCTGGGTCAAGCGCACGGCGCAACTGCTGGAAAAGCTGAAGGACCTCAAGTGGCGCTACCTGGTCGGGCCGACCGGTCGTGGCCGTTCCGAGATGGGCATCATCAACTCGACCGGTTGTACCTCGGTGTGGGGCGCGACCTATCCCTTCCATCCCTATCCGTTCCCGTGGACCTCGCATCTGTTCCAGGATTCGCCGTCGGTGGCGATGGGCATCTTCGAAGGCCACATGGCCAAGATGGCCGAGGGTTTCAAGGCGGTGCGCATCGCCGAGAAGGAACTCGTCGGCGACTACCTGCCGGAGCGTGACGACGATTTCTTCCGGCGCTTCACCTGGAGCAAGTTCTCGTCGGACGAATGGCTGCTCTGCCCGCCCGTGGTCAGCCTCGGCGGTGACGGTGCGATGTACGACATCGGCTTTCAGAATCTCTCGCGGGCGCTGATGTCGGGCATGCCGATCAAGATTCTCGTCGTCGATACGCAGGTTTATTCGAACACCGGCGGCCAGGCCTGTACCTCGGGCTTCATCAGCCAGGTATCAGACATGGCGCCCTACGGCGTCGCGCAACGCGGCAAGCAGGAGACACGCAAGGAAATCTCGCTGATCGGCCTGGCCCACCGCACGTCTTACGTCATGCAGGGCACCATCGCCCATGTCAATCACCTGCTGGAAAG
>Ga0209310_1001358_pt1 | contig 18918 bp, 13 predicted proteins | sample AD_UKC030_MetaG_FD_184415 | JGI IMG/M metagenome (GOLD analysis project Ga0209310, IMG submission 184415) | Active sludge microbial communities of municipal wastewater-treating anaerobic digesters from USA - AD_UKC030_MetaG (SPAdes) (version 2) | ecosystem: Engineered > Bioreactor > Anaerobic >... | reverse complement strand
CGGGCACTATTTGCTGTGGAATCAGAATAACCGGTGGATTGTTTATTCCACATGTAAGTATAACCACCTGCATCTCACGGTATATCTCAGCTATTTTAATTCCATTTCTCCATGAAGTTACCTTAATCACAGTTACAAATGAACCATTCGTATAGGATGTAAAAGAAACCAATCCTGTTTTTGGGTGAATCGTTGCAGGAATATTACTTGCATTGTGAAATACACCAGGTAATGGGGAGCCATAGGAGTAACCAGGGCTGTAAGCCTTGATGGTATCTTTAAGTCCACTATTCAAACTGATGTCCCACTGATATTGCAATGAGTCGTTTTCATCGTCGAAGGCTGATGGAGAATACTGGACAGGGTAACCTGAACATATTACCGTTGATGGTCGTTCAAGGAACCTGGGCGAATTATCATAACAGGTATTTAAGGTATTGTTGTTATAGGCATACATAACTGCTCTTAGTGTCCAGGACATCGCGAAAGCATTTATAATATTGGATGAGGGATTCCGGCAACAACTCATGTAAGAAAAAACCCATCCTTCTGCTGGAGGTTTGTTGGTAAGAGGCACCCCGCCGGGGAAAGCCAGATCCGATGTATATACATGCTCCTCAATGCGCCCTGAATTAACCGGGTTGCCAATTGTGTCGCAAAACAATACAGGTCCACCCGGACAACTGCAGGAGGGGGTAATATCGGTGACAGAGACTCTGGACATAGGAATCGAGCCTAAGCCGACATAAGTAGTACTAATATATTCAGTTTGAGAAAAGTTTTGTCCCGAACAATCACGATAAACTTTCATTACAAAACGAAAATTCCCCTGCTGTGTGCACTCCCAGGTAATTTCACCGCCCATGTAATGTGATGCGAATGAAGGGTTGTGAGCAAGCAGCATGCACCAGAACAGTGCAATTCCGGCGAGCAAAGATCTTTTCATAGTGTGTGGGTTTATGCTTCAAAGATAGGTATATCTTATTTGTAATTCGTACACAATCCGCAAAAAATAAATTCCGTATCTTTGCACCCGAAGAATGGGAATATTATATAAAGTATTGATAATCAACTAAAACAATTAAAAATGGACCACAAAAAGTATGTATATTATTTCGGCGGAAAGAAAGCCGAAGGGGAAGCTACCATGAAGAACCTGCTGGGTGGCAAGGGTGCCAACCTGGCCGAGATGGTGAACCTGGGGATGCCGGTTCCATCTGGTCTTACAATTACCACCGAAGCGTGCACCGATTACTACGCCAACGGATGCAAGCTGCCCGGGTCGCTGATGCCGGACGTGTGGGCTGGGATGAAAAAAGTGGAAACCGACATGGGAATGATCTACGGTGATGCCGAAAACCCTCTGTTGGTATCGTGCCGCTCAGGCGCCCGCGCCTCCATGCCCGGTATGATGGATACCGTGCTCAATGTTGGGCTTTGCACTGCTACCATCCCGGGACTGATTAAAAAGACCAATAACCCGCGCTTTGTGTACGATTCATACCGCCGGCTTATCATGATGTACGCCGACGTGGTGATGGAAAAGGCAGAAGGGATTGAGCTTCCGGAAGGGAAAAGTATCCGGAAGCAGCTTGATGATATGCTCGATAAATTCAAGCACCAAAAGGGGGTAAAATCCGATACTGAGCTTAATGCCGAAGATCTGAAGAAACTGGCAGAAGCCTTCAAGGTGCGGGTGAAAGAGGTGCTGGGCACCGAATTCCCTGACAATGCCAGGGAGCAGCTCGAAGGGGGCATCAAGGCGGTTTTCAAGAGCTGGAACGGAAAGAAAGCCGTATCGTACCGCCGCATCGAAGGGATTCCCGACGACTGGGGCACTGCCGTGAACGTACAGGCAATGGTATTCGGCAACATGGGCGACACCTCGGCAACCGGTGTGGCATTTACCCGTAACCCGGCCACCGGTGAAAACCTTTTCTATGGCGAATGGCTCATCAATGCCCAGGGCGAAGATGTGGTGGCCGGTATCCGTACCCCCAACCCCCTGAATGACGATACCAAAAACGACCAGAACAAGCACCTCCACTCCATGCAGGAGCTGATGCCCGAAACCTATGCCGAGCTCGACGACATCCGTTACCGCCTGGAACACAACTTTAAAGATATGCTCGATATCGAGTTTACCATCCAGGAAGGGAAGCTGTACATGCTCCAGTGCCGCACTGGAAAACGTACCGGTACCGCCGCGCTCAACATGGCCATGGACATGCTTGCCGAAGGGCTTATCGACGAAAAAACCGCTGTGATGCGTGTGGATCCTGCCCAGCTCGATGAACTGCTCCATCCGATCTGCGATCCGGCAGTGGAGAAAAATGCCACTCCGCTGGTGAAAGGGCTTCCGGCAGGTCCGGGTGCCGCCGTGGGGAAAGTGGTGTTTACCGCTGAAGACGCCGTACAGTGGAACCGTAAAGGAGAAAAAGTAATTCTGGTACGTGAGGAAACCAATCCCGAAGATGTGGAAGGGATGCGCGCAGCCAAAGGGATCCTTACTGCCCGTGGTGGCATGACCTCACACGCTGCCCTCGTGGCCCGCGGATGGGGGAAATGCTGCATCGTGGGTGCCGGCAGGCTCCATGTGAACACCGAAGCCAAAACCGCTAAGATTGAAGGAATGGACCATATTCTCCGTGAAGGGGATGTGATCACCCTCAACGGTACCAAAGGACATGTATACGAAGGTGCCCTTAAGCTGATGGATGCCTCTGAGAATCCGCGCTTCAAGACCTTTATGGAAATGGTGGACCGTTTCCGTACCATGGGCGTCAGAACCAACGCCGACACCCCGGCGGATGCAAGGGTGGCACGCGAATACGGCGCCGAAGGAATCGGCCTTTTCCGCACTGAACATATGTTCTATGGGGTAGGCTCCGACCAGCCCCTGTTCCTGCTCCGCAAGATGATCCTCAGCAATGGGATTAAGGAGCGCCGCAGTGCCCTCAGTGAACTCTTTCCCTTTGTGAAGAAGGATATCAAGGGTACCATGCTCGCCATGGACACCCTGCCGGTTACCTTCCGTCTGCTCGACCCGCCCCTGCACGAGTTTGTGCCGCAAAGCACTGAAAAACAGGTCGAACTGGCTGCAGCCCTGGGCATTACCCCGGAAGCAATTGCCAAGAGGGGTGAAGCACTCCACGAATCCAACCCGATGATGGGGCACCGCGGCGTACGCCTTGGCGTTACCTACCCCGAAATTACCGAGATGCAGGTGAAAGCCATCTTCGAAAGCACGGTTGAACTGATCCGCGAAGGCAAAACACCAAAGCCGGAGATCATGGTGCCCGTAACCTGCGATGTGTCGGAACTCGATTTCACAAAGGTGATCGTGGACAAGGTGTACGCTGAGGTTTGCAAAGCCATGGGTGTGGATGCCATCGATTACAAATACGGTACGATGATCGAAATCCCGCGCGCCTGCCTGCTGGCCGACCGCATAGCCCAGTCGGTGGAGTTCTTCTCCTTCGGCACCAACGACCTCACCCAGATGACCTTTGGCTTCAGCCGCGACGATATCGGAGGGTTTATGAACGATTACCTCGACGGAAAAATGCTGATGGCAGATCCGTTCCAGACCATTGATACCAACGGCGTTGGCCAGCTGGTGGAGATGGCCGTGGTGAAAGGTCGCCAGGCACGTCCCAACCTCAAAGTGGGGATTTGCGGCGAACAGGGCGGCGACCCCTCGTCGGTGGAGTTCTGCTATAAAACCGGACTTACCTACGTGAGCTGCTCACCGTTCCGCGTCCCCATCGCACGCCTCGCTGCAGCCCAGGCTGCGATCCGGGGGAAATAACCAACAACGCGTTTTAATCAATAAAACCGTAGGGGCAAGGCATGCCTTGCCCCTACGGTTTTATTGTAATGGCATGCCTTACCCCTATGGGATATTATCCATCTTGTATTCCAATAATTCCCGGCGGTTTCCGTTATCATGCATCATTCCGGGGGCATCGCACTTTTTTGTAGGTTTGCAACCGCATTTGAAAACGGGCAAAAACTGAAGCATTTTGAAGAAAGACGACGGAGGCATCTCTTTCCTTGTACTGCTGCTGATGGTAATAATGACCACAGCACCCTGTATGAAAGTTTTTGCCCAGAAACACGCATTCCTGAGCGGTGTCATTACCGATACAGCCGGAGTGCCTGTTGAAGGGGTTACGGTGGCTATTCCCAATACAGGCTGGATGACCTCATCCAACGCACAGGGCCATTACCGGCTCAAAACCCCGTACGACCAGCTCTTTACCGTTACCTTCGGGCATACCAGCTACAGCATGCAGTTTGCAGAGTTCACCCTGAAGCCCAACGAGGAGAAACAGTATGATGTACAGCTTTTACCCGGTTCCACCACTCTGAAGGTGTACAACGTTACCGCTGAGGCAGGCGATGAAGGGGGGTTGCGCAAAATCCCCGTGAAGGCCGCCGGTAATATTCCCTCCCTGTCGGGCAATGCCATCGAGGAGCTGATCAAGCGTACCGGTATGGGGGTGTACAGTCGTAATGAACTCAGCTCACAGTATTCGGTAAGGGGTGGTAACTACGATGAGAATATGGTGTATGTGAATGGCATCGAGGTGATAAGGCCATTGCTGGTGCGGTCGGGGCAACAGGAAGGGCTCAGTTTCGTGAATGCCGACCTTACCCAGTCGGTTTGGTTCTCAGCCGGAGGCTTTGGTGCCAGGTATGGTGATAAGATGTCCTCTGTACTCGATGCCACCTACCGCAGGCCGGATGCGTTTGCTGGTTCTGCCGAACTGTCGCTGCAGGGGGCAACCTTGTCAGTGCAGGATATAAGTCACGACAAAAACCTCACCTGGCTGCTGGGTGTGCGGCAGAAGTCGAACCGGTATGTGCTCGGCTCCCTGGAAACCTCCGGCGACTACCGCCCCTCTTTCACCGATATCCAGACCTATGTTACCTACCTGCTTCCCGACAAGCGGTCTACGGTCTCTTTCCTTGGAAACTATGCCCGCAACCGCTACGCGTTTACCCCTGAGAGTCGCGAAACCCGCTTTGGTACCTGGAACGAAGTGCTCCGGCTGAAGGTCTATTTTGAAGGGCAGGAGGTGGATATGTTCGAAAGTGGATTCGGGGCCCTCGATTTCACCTGGCGCCCAGCCGACAGCCTCACCTTTTCCCTGGTATTTTCTGCCTTCCGGTCCAATGAGTATGAAACATTCGATATTCTGGGGCAATACTGGCTTGATGAGCTCAATATCAATCTGGGCTCGGATGAGTTTGGCGATGTGGCATTCAACCGTGGGGTGGGGACCTTCCTGAACCATGCACGCAACTACCTGGAATCGGACATCGTGAACGCTGAGCTCAGAGGACAGTATACTACCCGTAAAAACTTCCTGTGGGAGTGGGGGGTAAAGCTCCAGCAGGAGGTGATCAGCGACCGCCTGCTGGAATGGTACCTGATTGACTCTGCCGGCTACAACCTGCCGCACCCGCCTGACAGTGTGGGATATACAGATCCAACGGCACAACCGGATCCCGATCTGGAGCTGTCGGAATACCTCAATTCTGATATCGATCTGAATACCCATCGTGTAACGGCTTATGTCCAGAATACCTGGAAAAGCCGCAGCCAGCCCGGTAAACCGTATGTGATGCTCAACACCGGCCTGCGGGCAAACTACTGGGACTACTCCGGTGAGCTGCTGGTAAGCCCCCGCGTAACCCTAACCCTCAAACCTGGTCGCCGCACCAACCTGCTCTACCGCTTTTCTGCAGGACTGTACTACCAGCCACCGTTTTACCGCGAGATGCGTGATCTCGACGGAACCCTGAACGAGCAGATCAAAGCCCAGCAGTCGACCCATTTTGTGGCTGGCGCCGAATGGGATCTCCGTTTCTGGCAGCGCCCGTTTAAGTTTGTGGGCGAGGTGTATTACAAGGATATGAAGAACCTGATACCCTACGAATTCGATAATATTAGAGTGCGCTACTTTTCGAGCCTTACCGCAAAGGGGTATGCCATGGGGATGGACCTGAAACTCAATGGCGAACTGGTCCCCGGCATCGAAAGCTGGGCCGGGGTTTCGCTGATGAGCACCAAGGAAAATATCGACGGGGATTATTATTTCGACTATTACAACCAATATGACAGCCTGATCATCTGGGACCAGACGGTTGACAAGGAGATTGCCTATTCTGTGAAAAGATACGCCGGTTATAAACCACGCCCCACAGACCAGCTGATAAACTTCAACCTCTTTTTTCAGGATTATCTCCCAAGTGTTCCTGATTTGAAAGCCCACCTGAACCTGGTTTGGGGTTCAAAAATCCCTTTTGGGAAGCCGAAGACCAAAAACTATAAGTATCCGGGGCGCTCTGCAGCATATCGAAGGGTGGATGTTGGTTTCTCCAAGGTAGTATTTACCCATGGCAAAGGCCCCTCAAAGCATTTCCCTTTCAGATACCTGGATAAAATCTGGATCTCCCTTGAAGTGTTTAATCTGCTGCAGTTCAGCAACACGCTGGGCTATACCTGGATTACCGATGTAAATAACCAGCAGTACGCGATTCCCTCACGGCTCACCCCCAGGCAGATCAATTTTAAGATCAAATTCGATTTCTGATAAAAAAAAGAGGGCATCTCACGTGAGACACCCTCTTTGGTATTGAAACTTATGGGGGGGTTATTTCTTCGACAGAACGGTAACCGACCCGTGGTTGATGGTTTCTTTGCCATCGTTCACATACAGCACGTAGAAATATACGCCGTCCGGGTGTTTGTCAGCAGCCCAGGCTTCAGTAGTGGAGTAGTTTTCAGACTCGAACACCTTGTTTCCCCAGCGGTTGTAGATCACGATCTTGCTGCCCGGGTAATTGTCGATGCCGTCGATGAAGAACTTGTCGTTGAACCCGTCGCCGTTGGGGGTAAACACGTTGGGGATGGTGATGGGGCAGTACTTGATCACGATGGTTACCTGTCCGGTACATCCGCCACCCACATCCACGGAGTATAAGTAGGTGCCCACGGGTTTGTCTTTCACGGTGATGTAGCTCGTGGTTTGCCCGTCGGGCGACCAGATGTAGTTGTAGAAGTGCCCGACGGGAGCCACTGGGGCTTCCAGCACCACGTATTCGTGGGTACAGATCTCGCGGTCGGCTCCCAGGTCAAAGTCGATGATATTCACCACCCTGCTGTCGGTAACGTCACATCCGGAACCCGGCTTGTTGGTCACGGTAACGGAATAATTGCCTGATTGGGCAGGGGTAATGAACTCGGTGGTGGCACCGGTATTCCAGGTATAGAATGCACCGGGATAGCCCACATGCACATCGAAGGTGGCTTTTACACAGGTGTCGGGGCCCAGGTCAAACACCGGGAGCTTCACTACTTCCACCATCACGCTGTCTTTTCCGATACATCGGGTGCCGTTGCCGCCATCCACCAGCACCTTGTAGTATCCGGTCTGGGTCACCTGAATGGTCTGGGTCATCTGGCCGGTGGGTGACCAGATAAACTGGGCACCGGGCCCTGCATCCAGGGTGATGGAGTTGGGTTCACAGAGAACGGTATCGTTGCCAAGGTCGGGTTTGGGCATGGGGATTACGGTAAGAATGGCCTGGTCAATACCGGGGCACTTGATGGTGGTACCTCCGTCGTTGGTTTCGATGGAGATGATGTGCATACCGGGGGCCAGATTGGTGGTGTTTACAATGTAGAATGTGTCAGTGAGCGGCACACCGGTGGGGATCCCGTCGAGTTTCCAGATGTAATTCACGGTGGTGGTGTCTGATATGGCGGTAAACCTCACCGATTCCCCCTTGCAGAGGCTGGTGTCGGCGCCGATATTCACGCTCATCCCCCTTACGGTAATACAGTAAGAGAAGGTCTGCTGCCCGTTGTATGGGCATGCCTGATCCTTGATGGTAACGGTGAAGCATTTCGGAACAGTACTTACATGGGTGGCATTGGGGGTCCAGGTAAAAGTGGCCTTGGCAGAGTCGGTGCCCTGATAAAAGGTCTGGAACTGACCTGAAGGAATCCCGTTATTCCAGGTAATCGAAAATTTCTCGGGGCTGCCGGTAGTGGAAGGGCTGTACACGTCATCATCTTTGCCCCACATAGTAAAGGAGAGCGTTTTGCCCAGGCAGAGCTCAACTGCGTAAACCGAGTCATTGGCAGAATAGTGGTGGGTGTGTGTGGTATCCATCCCGCTGACTTTGGGGAGCTGGTTGTTGCAGGTTACCACATTAACCTGCAGGTCACGATAAATGGTACCAATCAGGGTAGGAACAAAGTTGATCTGACGCCATTGTTCCACTTTCACGGCCATCGGCGAAATAATGTTCATGGTGGGGGTCATGCAGATGTCGCCGGTATGCGGGTCGATGGTGCAGGGGGGGGTTGAAGGGAGGGGCTGTGTAGCAGTGTAGGGGGGGATCCATGACACATAGGTGGTACTTGAGGAGTTGAACGGGGTAACCATGGAATACACGAGTGAATCCCCGTCAGGGTCAACTGCACCGTGGTTGTAACAGTTGGTCTGCCCCTGGCACATAATGGTAACCGGTTTGTTGGTAAAAGTCGGGGAACTGTTACAAGGTGTGGTGAGGTTGTTCAGTGTACATTCGATATAGGCACTTTGACTGGATGAACTGGCGATGGTATTCGAAGGGTTTCTGCAACAGGTGGTCCAGCTCACCTTCCAGTAGTTGCAGGGAGGAAGGGTAACCTGGGCCTGAAACACGTATTCCTGCAATCCATAAAGAGTCCCCCCGGAACATCTGGTAGGCATTGCCGAGCATGTGGGGGTAACTTCCTGCCCGGTGCCGGGAAGGCGGGGCACCTGACTCAGGTTAAAGTTGTAGGCTGGATTGGAAGTGCAGGTAAATACCAGGTTTACAGTTGTTTCAGCAGAAATTCCACTGCAGTCTCGGTACTCGACAAATCTGACGATGTAGTCATTCCCACCAATACAGGTCAGGGTGATGTCGAGGGCAGCAATGTGCGAAGCTCTGGCCGGATTGTGGAAAAGTCCTAGCCCAAGCAGCAACGTAGTCATGAAAAAAACAGCTCTTTTCATCTTGAAAATTGGGTTTTATGGTTTGTAATCATATGCTTGTAACAAAAAGCAATGCTAAGACTCCGTGCATCCGGTCAGGTTTAATATCTATACGCAAATGTACAAAAAAAAGGACAAAAAAAATCCCGGAAGCCTCATTTTTAACGTTTTTCGCTTCCGGGATACTTAAAAAATCCGACTGTCAAAGGGCGTTGTACCGCTTTTCGGCTTCGTGCCAGTTTACTACATGCCAGAATGCATCAATGTATTCGGGCCTGCGGTTCTGGTACTTCAGGTAATAGGCGTGTTCCCATACATCCAGTCCCAGAACGGGGAACCCCTTTTCTGGCGTAATGTCCATTAATGGGTTGTCCTGGTTGGGCGTGGAAGAAACGAACAGTTTGCCAGCGCTGTCTTTGTTAAGCCATGCCCAGCCGCTGCCAAAACGGGTGGCCGCCGCCTGGCTGAAGAGCTCCCTGAAACGATCGAATGAACCGAAATCACGTACAATGGCTTGTCCGAGATTCCCATGCGGGCCCTCACCTCCGTTGAGTTTCAGGATGCTCCAGAACAACTCATGGTTGAAATGGCCCCCTGCATTGTTGCGGAGGAAAACCGGAAAATCCGACATCCTGCCAAACAACTGCTGCAGTGCCAGCTGGTCAGCTCCATGCTCAGCTGCCGACTTCATCATATTGTTGTAATAGGTCTGATGATGCTTTGAATGGTGCAGTTCCATCGTCTGCGCATCAATAAAGGGCTCCAGAGAGTTGTATTCGTACCCTAAGGACTTGAATTCCAGTTTTGAAATGCTGTTTTCCATATCTGTAATCAGTATTTGTTATTTAGAATGATTACAGATAAAACACCCTGTTGCGCAATTTGTTCAAAGGGGCGCGAGCGATGTTTGCAGGGTTCTATTCAGCTTTTCGCCGTTTTCTGCTGTTGAAGATATTCCTGATCTCGAGCTCATCCGAGCGGTTCAGAGCTATTTCCAGATCCTGATAGATCCGGAACAGAATTCTGAGTTCCCCGTCCTGCTCCCGTTTGCGGTCGCGAAGCATCCGCATCCATAACCTGTGGCAGATCATATTCAGAAAGTAGCTGAAATCGGTGTACAGCACCAGCTGGTCATTCTGCGCCTTTCGCCAGAGTGAGATGAGGGCGTTTTGCAGCAGATCCTTTGCATCTGCTGCTGTTCCGCTGTTGGCTGTCACCATTCTTGTGATCTGGGGGAGATGATGCCTGTTTATCCAGAGCAGTTTCTCTTTGTTCTTCTCTTTTAAACCCTGAATAATCTCTTCTGTGGAATATTGGGGCACGGTAGTTTTCTGGTAAATACCCGCAACCCGATAAAGGTTACCCCCTTTCCGGAATGGTCATTTGTTTTCTGCAGCCCGGGCAGAAAAAAAACCTGATGACAACTCCGGCTGTCATCAGGTTGATTATCAATGGACAGGAAACGATTAATTCTTTATGCAGCGTACGCTGAACGCAAGATCCTTTCCGGAAGGATATCTGCCGATTTGTCCGTTGATATATTGCAAAACCCTTCCATAGGATTCGGTTTCGGTGATGGTGGTGGAGCTCCAGAAATAGGCGGTCAGCGTCTGTGAGGTGTAACCCAGTCCCGGGTTGAAGGAGCCGCCGGGGAGTGCTGCGAAGCCTGAGCTGTTGGTGGCATCCGTATTTGGGGTAGCCCAGTGGGCGGTACCCTCTTCTTTGAGCATGCCGCCTTCGGCGCTGCCACGCCAGGCAATCAGGTCAAGATCTGCATCGGCCATCCCAAGGAATTTTTCAAGTACCTTCCAGTCTGCATCGGTGGGTATATGCCATCCCTTTGGGCATACCCCCCTGATTCTTCCTTTCTTGTCGGTCTCCGAATTTCGCGTGGCGGCATCGAAGGTATACAGCCTGCCATAGGTGGCCACATTGTCCTCTTTATTCTGGTATGCCTTCACTCCATCTACTTCGGTACCGTCGCCGTAATGGGTCGTTTTCAGGTTTTCAGCCATCCAGGTCTGTTCACCTATGACAATGGTTTTATAGACATTGCCTTCAAAGTCTTTCAGGTTTCCAAGCTGCCCGTCTTTGGCACAGCCAATGGATCCTGTAATCACTGCCGCAAGGGCAACCGGGAACAACAGCGCAACGATTTTTTTCATAACGGATATATTTTACTGAATCATTAATTTTCCGGTAACGGGCACCTGATCGCCCCGGGTTAACGTATACAGATATATGCCGGGTAACAACCGTGTTTCGATGGTATGGATTCCGGCTCCTTTGAGAAGGTTATTGTACACAGCAGCTCCTTTGAGGTCTGTAATGCTGAGCGTTACATCACCGGAGGTTTCAACGGAAAACAGGTTGGATGCCGGATTCGGATATAGCCTGGCAGGTACTTTTGATGTTTCTTCGATGCCGCTGATCACCTGGGGGGAATAATGCATTGTACCCCGGTAGATATCCTCCCATGCCTGGGTGGTCTGGTTGTAGTTGAACTGGTTGTAGGATGTGAGCATGTGGTTGAAGGTTTCCGGAATATCCATATAATCACTGGTAAAGGGCAGAATCAGATCATTCAGGGCATAGGTATCGTTATACACAAAGGTCGTTTTGGTGTTCAGTTCCCAGCTGGTAGCGCTCAGATTGTAGTAGGATATGATTTCCTCCATAAGATTATTCAGCGAATTGAAAGTCTGCTCCTCTTTCTGGGACGGGAGCATCTGCTGTGATCCCCAGTCATATTCAGAATAAATCGCCAGTGTCTTGTTTCCGTTGCTGTCGTATGTGTATTCCTCCTTGAATTCCGGCGACCAGGTCATCATCCAGCTATCGTACATCGAAGAGAGCTTAATGCTGATTTTTCCGTTCGTATGCCAGGTGTACTCATCTTTGGAGCCTGGCTGAAAAACCGATGCCTGGTCGTCCCACCACGAAAACAGGGCAAGGGTCAGTTGGTTGGAGCCGTTATAGGTGCGTTCCTCTTTGGATCCGATATACCATGCACTTGAATCAGCATCGTAATGCGACCAGATAATATCGGAAACCAGGTTGTTGGCATTGTAGCTGTACTCTCCTTTGGCTGTGGGAACCCAGTTGCTGGTAGGAACATCCCAGAAAAGGCTGGTCTGGATCAGGATCTTCCCTGACAGATCATACACCCATACGTCCCGTGAATTGCCAACCCACTGGCTCAGGTTTTTATCCCAGTCATAGGAGGTCTTTGATTCGGTATAGCCTGCCACGTTGTACACAAAGGACTCCTTGTCTTCAGGAACCCATCCTATCGGGGTGGTTTTGTAGCTGTAGTTTGTAATCTCAGTAACTCTTTGCTGCACATCGTAGGAATAGATGGTTTTGTATTCATCATTCCAGGTGCCCTGAAAAAGTTGATTGGTGTTGCTGTCGAGGCGCTGTTTGGTCACCAGTGCCGACTGTTTGAAGAAGGAACCCTTTGACAAAGCTGACGCAGATGGCATATTCGCGGAGCTCAGATGTGCCAGGGGTGATTTCTGCAGAAAATGCGGGGCATGCTGTGCCGGGAGTGCCGTAGTGCAAATGACTGCCGTAATCAGGAGTAACAGTTTTCTCATGAGGCTGATTTTTGTGTTTGCATATGATTAAAGTGTGTTTTGTAATGCAGGGATGAAAAATATGTAGAGCGGGTTGCTTTCCCAGGGCAAAGTTAAATCAATAGTGGATATCAGCTGAGGCAATCAGCAAGGATTTTTTCCCCGGAATCGATTGTATGAAGCCGGTAAGACTGAAGAAAATCCGGTAAAGCAATAACTACTGTAACTTTATAAACTTACCATGCCGACAAACCTCACCGTCAAGGATTTCGATACTGTACACTCCTGCGGCAAGATGCTGGATCACAATACCGGCCGACGTATCATCCATACGGGTTTCCAAAACCAGATCACCAGGGGTATTTCGGATCCTGACCAGTGGATGTCCCTCAGCTTGCCCTGAAATATGGATGCAGTCCACTGCCGGATTCGGCCATAATTCCAGATCCCCTGCAGGTTGATGGTAGGGAATCCCCGGGTTCAGATCCTTCACGCACCTTACACTCAGCCCCAGGTATTTGGGGGCAGGATTTACATCCACAGCTGCATTGAGGTAGTACAGGTACCTGCTCCACGCCATAGTGCCGCTCTGCTGGGTCGAAGTCCAGAAGAGGCCGTTTTCACCCCTGGCGGTAAATTCATGGTTTATTCCTCTCATCCCTCCCGGAAGTCCGGTAAAACCCGATGAATTGTCAGCACCTGTATTTGGGGTAGTCCAGTGTGCAATTCCCGCCTCCTTCAGTTTGCCTCCTGCCACACTGCCTCCACCCAGGTAGTTTTCAAGGGTTGTCCAGTCCGGATGGGTTGAAACATGCCAGCCAAGCGGGCAGAGTCCATTCGTGTCGTTCATGGTTTTCCAGTTGTACAGGGCACCATATACCGAATCATTGGCTGCTGAATCGTTCTGATAGTAGCATCGGGCCGGTGCGTTGGAGGAAGCTGCCCAGTTCATGCTGTCCTGTACCTGGGGTATGGGAGTACCGTTCCTGAAATGGGTGGTTCGCAGGTTTTCCACCAGCCATGTCTGGGTGCCAATGGTGACAGCATGGTACAGATGTCCGTCGAAATCAGTAACGGTCTGGGCTGAAATGCCGCCTGCCATCAGCCACCATACGACAAGACAAGAAAGGATTGTTTTCATAGCCATTTGTTTTATTGATGATTACCGTAAAACCGAAACCATACAAAATTGCAGAAGGGGGAAATCTGCAGACTAACAATGACTGTACAAAGATACGGTCGAAAAGGGTAAAATGAACCGGGGATCCCTGAATTTCTGTGTTTTAATTGAGCAGTATTTTTCTGACAATCAGCTGGTCAGTGCTTTCATTACCAGTGTTCGGACAGGGGGCATTGTGGAAGATGTTGACTGACGTTTTCAGGAACTGATGCAACAGGAGCTTATTCCTGTCAGATGCCGGGAGATCCGATAATCCGAAAGGCTTCATCAGGAATTGAGAACACTGCGTTGTCACCAATGGAGATATCCATCAGATCTATGTCTGATAAAAGGAGGGATGCAACCATGGTGATGCCATTCCGCAGGGTGATCTCTGTGGTTTCCCCTTTACGTACGATACCGGTTATTACCCCACTGAACTGGTTTGAACCGGGGTTGATTGCGTCTGAATTGACGGCAATGCTGATTTGATTTTCGCGGATGACCAGGTGACCCCTTTCCGGACAGTTTAAGCCATGCACGAAGAAGGAGACTCGGGTATTCTGAACGGAGGCAATATAGATCAGAGGATAATCTTTAATCTGATGAAAATCAACCTTATAATAATTTCTGATGCCGGTGAGTCTCGCCAGGAACCGTGACTGCGGGTTGGCAATCAATTCATCAGTGGTACCGTATTGCACCATTTTGCCGGCATCCAGAACGGCAGTCTTATCCGCCAGCGCCAGCGTGTCTTCCAGTTGATGGGTTACCATCAGAATACTCTGTCCTTCCTGCTTAAGGGCCTGCAGAATGCTGATCATTTCATCCCTCAGTTCCATGTCCAGTGAGCTTAGAGGTTCATCCAGCATGAGGATTGCCGGTCGCACCGAAAGCGCCCGTGCCAGTGCAACCCTCTGGGATTCACCCCCCGACAATCCGCGTGGCTTCCGGGACAGCAGATGGCTGATCCCCATCTTTTTGGCCATTTCATGCGTCCTCTGACGGATGAAATCAGGTTTCATCCGTCTTGCCTTTAATGGAAAAGTAATGTTATCCATCACTGAAAGGTGGGGAAACAGGGTGTTTTCCTGGTGCATCAGCAGACAATTCCTTTCCTGTATCGTTGCTTTGCTGATATCTTTATGATCCAGCAGAACAGACCCTGTGTCATGCCGGTCGATCCCTGCAATGATCCTCAGAAGCATGGTTTTTCCTGCGCCTGAGCGCCCCATCAGTGCACAGCATTCCCCATCCGCAATGCGCAGCGAAATATTCTCCAGGGCGAAGCCTCTGCAATGCCTTGATATGTTTTTCAGCTCAAGCATGCTCACGGTGTTTCTTGCCGGGTTCCGGCAGGACCCGCATCAGGATAAAAAACAACAGGGAGATAAGTACCACGATTACGGCAACGGGAGTGGCATATTTCAGCCCGAAAGAGGTAAACCGCTCATAGATCAGCACCGGACTCACCATCGGGTGATAGGCTACCATGACCACTGCCCCGAATTCACTCATGCCTCTGGCCCACATCATTACCAGGCCGGTGATGATGCCCCTCCAGGCAAGGGGCAGGGCGATGGTAAAAAATACCCTTGCATCCGACGCCCCGAGATTCCTTGCAGCCTCTTCCAGATTTTCAGGTACCCCTGCAAAAGCATCGGTGGCTGCACTGATCAGAAATGGCAGGCTCACGAAAGCCATGGCCAGCATAATGGCTGCAGGGTTTCCGGTGAGCTCCAGCCCAAATGAGGAAGCCAGCCGCCCTGCCGGTGTGTCTCTGGCAATCAGCCCCAGGAGGGCAATTCCTGCGGCGGAATGCGGAATGACTACCGGGAGGTTGATGATGCCCATCAGCAATTTCCGCCCGGGGAATTTTTTTCTGGCCAGCAGGTACGAGAGGGGAACAGCGCCCACTGCAGTGAACAATGCTGCTGACATAGAGGTCCAAAGGGTTAACCGGATGCTTTTTGCAACATCCGGCTCAAAGGCGGTATCCCACACCCGTCCGGGATTCTGCGACAGCAGCATACCGATCACCGGAGCCGCCAGAAACAGCAGGATTCCTCCGGCCAGAATCATCATGACCCACCAGAATACCTGTTGTTTACTGCTTGCCTGCATGATGTCCGGTAAGTTTCAGAAGGTCCTGCGGTACCCCTGTTGTGTCTGCTCCGGCTTCCCCTGCCAGAAAATTCTGACCATTTTTCCGGATAATGGCTCCCCCCTTGTCCCTATCCAGAAAATATTTCAGGAACCGGGTTGCTCCGGTGGGGTTTTGGGCTGCCGAAGGGATGGTGACTCCATACACAATGGCTGCACCTGTTTCGCGATGCCCTGAACCCGGTGTAAGGCCGGCAGTGAGGAACGATACACCCCTGTACAGGCTGTCCAGTTTCGGGTTGCCCAGGTTGATTTCATCAGGAAGCTGAAGCCATAAAAAGTTGTGCTGCAGAGCAATCGATTTGTAGATATACAGGTAGTCCACCACATTTTTTTCCAGGAGGGCAATCAGGTCCACCTCTTTGGGCCTGATGTACTTTTGGTCTTTGGCAAGCAATTTCCGGGAAATATCCTGGTTGTGGTAATGCTTGTCGCTGAGCAACATGAGCAATACCGCCCGGACACCGCAGGGGTCTGAATCGGGGGATGACCTTGCCGTAAGCACATCATCACGCCCAAGGATCTCATGCCAGTTATTCGTGTTGATCCGGTCAGCGTATTTCGACTTTTTGGTATAGGCCAGCACCATCTCATTGCCCGCAAAAGGGATGCTCCAGGTGGCATGTTCCGGTACCAGAAACGTATGGATGATCCTGTCATCGGCAGAGATAAACAGGTCACAGGGTTTCCCGAGCTCTGTAATCTGCCTCGCTCCATCCTTGCTTCCCCATGCCTCGGTGAGGAATGTGGTTCCCGGATGCTCCGCATTGAAAGAGTCAATCACCTCTTTCACGATCATCGAAAGACTGCCGGCATGAATGATGCGGATGGTCTCATCCCTGTTGCCGGTACGGCATCCCGTGATGATTCCCAGGGCTGCCAGGGCTATTGCCAGTATTCCGTAAACCCTTTTCATATCTCTTTGCTGTCTGGTTTTTTCCTGAAATTCCATGTCATACATGTATAGATGAGGATCAGTAAAACCGAGAGGGCGTAAAGCACAAAGAAAGGATAAATTACCGGGTTTTTTACAATCGTCATTCTTACCCCTGTCTCTCCGGTTCTTTTTTTCCCGGAAACAAATGCCTCAAGGCAAACAAAGATACTCCCTTCGCGGTAGGGCTCCATATACCTCACTGTGCCTTTGCCTGTGGTTTTTCCGTTTTTCAGAAGGGTAACCCTGGCAAAACTGTTTTCCGGCTTCAGATTGGCACGGGTATACCTGATCCTTGACTGTCCTCCCGATTCCCGCAGCAGGCTGTCGGAGCCTGCATACCGGATTTCATCCACCACAAGGGTCCGGGTCGGACTGAGCCTGAGGGTATCACCCGGGAAGGCCCTGACATGCCCGTTTTTAAAGCCGGTGGTCATGCTGATGACGTGCAGGAGCAGGATTGCGGTGAACAGCAGGTGAAGGGAGAAGAGAACCAGGGCAGTCTGCCGGTTTCTTCGCTGACGTAGCTTTTTCCAGAGGGTGGTGAAGGTACAGGCGATGAAACTGAGTAGCACCAGAGCTCCCAGAATACAGAACCCGATGAACCAGATTGCCTGCAGGGGTTTGTCTGCCATCACCTCCAGGAACCAGTCGAGCACCAGAAGGTCGTTCATGGCTTTAAAAACCGGTTTCAGCCCGCCTCCGGCCATAAGCCCGCCCAGGCACATCCATATTACCAGAACGATCAATGTCCTGTAGGCAAATCTCATGGAGGCAAAGTAGCGTATCATGGCAATGGGCTTACATCAGGTTTAAAATCACAATAATGATTAACGGGATCATGGCCCGTATGGCGGTACCCCCCGGTGTGCGGCCGCTGGCAGCCGGCAGGTGTAGGGGCAGCATCGACAGCAGGAACATGGCCCCGGCGAATAAAAAGCCGCGGCTCCATCGCCAGGGATCTCCCCACCCTTCGAAAGCCCACCACGATCCGGCCACCTCCCCGGCAAGGAAGACAGCAGCACCCAGCAGGGTGAAATTCCTGCCGTAATGAAGCTGCAGCACTTTCGTGGCATTTTCGCTCGCTACCCATGATACGGAGGAAAAAAATGAAACAGCCACCAGAAAGAGCCCCATCGACCCGTTCCTTAAGAAGAAAAACAGGTTCACATCTGCCCGCTCATACACCATATACGGCTCCGGATCAGAAATGCCATAAAAGAGTCCTGATCCCAAGGCCAGCGAAGCTGCCAGCGGTGAAAAAGTTTCATTGCCAGTCCCCTTCCCGTACAGGTATTGGAACCCTCCGGCCACAACGATTACCCAGGCTATGAATACCATTTTCCCCTGATCCGTTACGATGAATCTGGCCTCCATCCTATGGATTATCAACAGGAAATAGAGGCTTACAAGGAGAAAACCTGCGCCACGCAGGATCATCCCTGTAATATAGTTTTTTCCGATACGCGGCCATGCTGCGAAAAGGAGGCAAACCAGTGCGGGATAAAGGATCAGGGCAGGTTGAAGCATAGGGTGGATTATAAGGTGCCGGTTGAGAGCCAGATGTTTGTAAGGCCTTTAACGGCCCTGTCGGAGAAGAAGTCACAGGAGGGATAGAGCCTGAACCTGCCTTCCCCCTGGTCATCTTTGGTATAGAGCAACAGGGTGTGCTCCTGATCATTGCGGTTGACCAGCTCGCTCAGGCTGAAAACAGCCCTGTATCCGTCATCTGCGCCGAACAATACGAGGCCGTGTTTTAGGTTTTCTGCCGTAACGGGGATGAGGTCCGAAAGCACACATTGCACATCTGAGCCCGTCACGGTCCCGGTGCTGTGCAGCCCCCTTCCTTTGCCATAGAAAATCGTGTGCACCGTAACCGGGCTGCACCCGGGTGCGCCCTTCAGGATAAACCTCCCGTATTTTCCGCCGTCCATCATAAGTGAATCGGCATGCATGGGAAATTTCCCCTTCTCCGTCGCCATCTCCTTGCCACAGGAAACCACAACAATTCCGGTGGGCATCGGAATATTCCTGTCGCTCCGC
>Ga0209310_1001356_pt1 | contig 18935 bp, 18 predicted proteins | sample AD_UKC030_MetaG_FD_184415 | JGI IMG/M metagenome (GOLD analysis project Ga0209310, IMG submission 184415) | Active sludge microbial communities of municipal wastewater-treating anaerobic digesters from USA - AD_UKC030_MetaG (SPAdes) (version 2) | ecosystem: Engineered > Bioreactor > Anaerobic >... | reverse complement strand
CGCCCATGCGCAACGCGGTGCCGGAGGGTGCATCGACCTTCATCCGGTGGTGCGCCTCGACGATCTCGATATCGTAACCCTGGTTCAATATCCGTGCGGCCGTATCCAGCAGCTTGAACACCAGGTTGACCCCGACCGCCATGTTCGGCGCGAAGACGACCGGAATGTCGCGCGCTGCCGCAGAAATACTGTCCTTGCCCTCGGCCTCGAAACCGGTGGTTCCGATCACCATCGCCACGCCGGCCTTGCGGCAGAGTTCGAGGTGCCCGAGCGTACCCTGCGGCCGCGTGAAATCGATCAGGCAATCGATACCGGAAAGACCGGCCGCCAAATCGTCGGCGACCCTGATCTCGCTCGCCAGGCCGGTCAATTGCTCGACAGTCTGGCCGATCGCCGGACTGCCGGGCACGTCGAAGGCGCCGCCGAGAGCGATGCCTTCATCCTTGAGGGCGACTTCCAGAAGCATGCGTCCCATGCGTCCACCGGCGCCCACGATACCGACTCGCGTCCTGTTCATGATCAAAATCCGACCGAATTCATCAGGCCCTGAAAAAATCCCGGCCCCTCGGGCGCCGGCATCGGCGACCCGTCGGCAGGCAGGGTGCCGAAATCGACCAGTCTGGTATTCGTCTTCGGCGCCGCCAGCTCGTCGAGATCGGCGACCTCGACATCGCCCGTGGCCTTTACGAGACGGTTGTCCTTGTCGAAATAAACCGAGAACTGGCGCTTCTCGACTTGACCAGTCCGGCCGTTCCGGTAGCTGTAGACATAGTCCCAGCGCTGCTGATGGAAAATATCGGCAAGCAGTGGCGTACCGAGGATGTAGCGCACCTGTTCGCGGGTCTGGCCCGGCTTGAGCTGGGCGACCATTTCCTGGGTCAGCACGTTGCCCTGCTGGACGTCGATCTTGTACGCATTGAAACTGCTGCACGCCGCAAGCAGCGAACAGACAGCACCGAGAATTAGCAAGCGGGAACGGAACATACGGAAATCCGAAGTTTCTCAAACACCTTTGAAGCGGTATATGATACCCGAAATCACGCCGGCTCCGCCCCCGACCACCTAACGGAAGCAAAATCAATGAGCGACCCGCAAAGCCTCAAGAACATGGGGCTGAAGGCCACTTTCCCGCGTCTCAAGATTCTCGAACTGTTCGAAAAAAGCAGCGTGCGCCACATGACGGCCGAGGATGTGTACCGGATGCTGATCGCCGAGAACATGGACATCGGCCTCGCCACGGTTTACCGGGTCCTGACCCAGTTCGAGCAAGCCGGGTTGCTCGAGCGTCATTTCTTCGAGTCCGGCAAGGCCGTCTTCGAGATCAACCGCGGCAGCCACCACGACCATCTGGTCTGCATCGATTGCGGTCGCGTCGAGGAATTCTACGATGCCGAAATCGAGCGCCGGCAGAACCGTATCGCCGCCGAACGCGGATTCGCCATCCAGGAACACGCGCTGTATCTCTACGCCCATTGCACGAAAGCCGGCTGCCCGAACCGGGACAAGAACCCCAAGGCCTGACCGCGCTTCGCCATGCCTGATCTAGCATCATGGCTTTCCGGCCAGTGGCTGAGCGCGGCCGGAACAACCTTTCTCGTCGTCGCCTTCGCCGAAATCGGCGACAAAAGCCAACTGGTCTGCATGACCCTGGCGGCGCGCCATCGCGGCCTGCCGGTCGTCATCGGCGCGACTGCGGCGTTTGCCGTGCTCAACCTGCTGGCGGTGCTGTTTGGCGCCGCCGTTGCCGCCTGGCTTCCCGAATGGCTGGTGACGCTCGCCGTGGCAGTTCTCTTCGCCGGTTTCGGCATCAGCGCACTGCGCTACACCGAAGACGATGAGGACGACGAAGTCGAGGAAAAGCCCGGACACGGGATCGTCGCCACGACTTTCCTGCTGATCTTTTTGGCCGAATTCGGCGACAAGACGCAAATTGCCGTCGCCGGCCTCGGCAGCACCAGCGAGCCCTCAGCGGTGTGGGCAGGGGCGACCGCCGCCCTCGCGGTGACCTCGGTACTCGGCGTCCTTGCCGGCCGCAAGCTGCTCAAGCGGCTGCCACTCAAATGGATACACCGAATCAGCGGCGTCCTTTTCCTGTTGCTGGCAATCTTCGCCGTCACCCGGTTGTTCTGAAAGCCTGCGGAAGGCCGTTCATTTTTGGACGTTTTCCGGGGTCGACCGCGCCCCTAAGGAAGCACCCTTGGGGTGCAGCAACTCGCCGGCATGCGCCAGCGTGATGTCCGTCACCTCGACGCCGCCCAGCATGCGGGCGATTTCGCAAACGCGCCGTTCGTCGTCGAGCGGCTGGATGGAACTGAGGGTGACGCCATCGCGGGTTGCCTTGCTGACCTGCCACTGCCATTCGGCGCGTGCCGCGACTTGCGGCAGGTGGGTCACGCACAGCACCTGGCGTTCGCCGCCGAGTTCGCGCAACAGGCGGCCGACGATCTCGGCGACGCCGCCGCCGATGCCGACGTCGACTTCGTCGAAAATCAGCGTCGGCACGCTGGCCGAACGCGAGGTCAGCACCTGGATGGCCAGGCTGATCCGCGACAGTTCGCCGCCCGACGCGACCTTGGCCAGCGGCTTCGCTTCCGCCCCGGCCAGCCCGCCGACGCGGAACTCGACCTGCTCCAGCCCGCAGGCAGCGCCCTCGACCAGCGGCAGCAGCACCACTTCGAAGCGGCCCGAGGCCAGCGCCAGTTGCTGCATCAGCGCGCTGACCGCCGCCCCCATCTCGCCGGCCGCGCGTTGCCGCCCGACCGACAACGCGCGGGCAAGATTCAGGTAGTCGGCCTGCACTGCCTCGACCCGGGCCGCCAGCGCATCGATGTCGGCAACCGCGGCGAGCGTTGCCAGTCGCGCCTGCCAACCGGCGAGCAGCCCGGGAAGTTCGTTCGGCTGGACGCGATACTTGCGGGCGCAGGCGAGTACCGCTTCCATCCGCCGCTCGATCTCCACCAGCCGTGCCGGATCGAGATCGACACGGTCGGCATAACGGCGCAGCGTGGACACCGCTTCCGCCAATTCCGCCGAGGCCGACTGCAGCAAGCCGGAAACCTCCTGCAGCGCCGGATCGTAGCCCGCCAGCCCGGTGATCCGGCTGGCCACGCGGTCGAGATTGCCCGAGCAGGCCGCTTCGCCATCGGCCAGCGCGTCGAGCGCGAAGCGGGCGCCGTCGATCAGGCTCGCGGCGTGCCCCAGACGCTTGTGTTCGATTTCGAGGGCCGCCCATTCATCTCCGGAAAAAGCCAGCGTATCGAGCTCGCGGACCTGCCACTCGAGCTGTTCGCGCTCGCGCTCCAGTGACTCGGCGCCGGTCGCGGCCGACTTCAGCGCCTGCTCGGCTTCGCGCCATGCCCGCCAGGCCGTCGCGACCTGTTGCGCCGGATCGGACAGCCCGGCATGCGTGTCGAACAACACCCTTTGCGCGTCGCCGCGAAGCAGCGACTGATGGGCATGCTGGCCGTGGATATCGACCAGAAACTCACCAACCTCGCGCATCTGCTGGGCGGTCGCCGACGACCCGTTGATGTAGCCGCGCGAGCGACCGCCGGCGTCGAGCACGCGGCGCAGGATCAACTCGTCCCCGGCGTCGAGATCGTTGGCAGACAACCAGGCGCTGACCTGCGGCAAACCGGCGATGTCGAAGGTCGCCGCAACTTCCGCCTTGTCGCAGCCGGCCCGGACGACGCCGGCATCGGCGCGGTCGCCGAGCGCCAGCGCCAGGGCATCGATGAGAATCGACTTGCCGGCCCCGGTTTCCCCGGTCAACGCCCCGAAACCGGGCGAAAACTCGAGTTCCAGCCGGTCGACGATGACGAAGTCGCGAATCGCAAGATGGCGCAGCATCAGGGGCCCTTGGGGCGTTCGCTCCAGTGCAGTTTCTGGCGCAGCATCGCGAAATAGCTGTAGCCCGGGGGGTGCAGAAAGCAGATGGTGTAGTCGGAACGCTTCAGGCGGACGCTGTCGCCGGGAAGCAGATCCAGCGTCACCTGGCCGTCGAAGTGCACGCGCGGGTCATCGGCCTGGACGACGACAAGTTCGATGTTGACCTGGTCATTGACGATTATGGGGCGGTTGGTCAGTGCGTGCGGGCACAGCGGCACCAGCGCGATGCCGGTCAGCGTCGGATGCAGGATCGGCCCGCCCGACGACAGCGAATAGGCGGTGGAGCCGGTCGGCGTCGACACGATCAGGCCGTCCGAGCGCAGGTTGTAGATGAATTCGCCGTCGATCGACAGCGCAAACTCGATCATCCGGCCGATCGCCCCCTTGTCCACGACGACTTCGTTCAGCGCCTGATTGGCAGCGATCTCCTTGCCGTCGCGCATCACTTCCGCATCGAGGAGCATGCGGTTCTCGGCAGTAAACCGCCCGTCGAGCAGATCATCGATGCAGGTCAGCATGTCGTCGCGGGCAATGTCGGTCATGAAACCGAGCCGGCCCTGATTGATTCCGACCAGCGGCACGCGATAGCGCGCAAGGCGGCGCGCCGCGTTGAGCATCGTGCCGTCGCCACCGATCACGATGGCAAGATCGGCATGGGCGCCAATGTCGTTGAAGCCGCAGGTAACCCAGCGGGAAAGATCGACCTGGCGCCCGACATGCTCTGCCGTCTCGCGTTCGATGAATACGGAAATCCCCCGCTCGTGCAGGTATTCCGCAAGCTGGCGCAGCGATTCGGAAATTTCGCGGCTATGGTACTTGCCGACCAGCGCAATGGTCTTGGGCGAGCGGTAGGAGCCGTAGCAGGAGTTCATGGCCCGAATTCTTGCATAAAAATGGCCGCGCGCGCCGCTGCCAGTTTTTTGTACAATGCCCTCACATGCTCGATGATCGCTCCCGCACTCTCCTCAAGGCCCTGGTCGAACACTACATCTCCGACGGCCAGCCGGTCGGCTCGCGCGCGCTGTCGAAATTTTCCGGTCTCGACCTGTCGCCGGCCACCATCCGCAACGTCATGGCCGACCTCGAGGAAGCCGGCTTTGTCGCCAGCCCTCATACATCGGCGGGGCGAGTTCCGACGCCGCGCGGTTACCGGCTGTTTGTCGACAGGCTGCTGACGATGCGGCCGCTCGAGGCAAGGCAGCTCGATGAAATGGAAGACGCCTTGCACGGTCGACCGGCAAACCAGGTCATTTCCAGTGCCTCGCAACTGCTCTCCAGCCTCACGCATTTCGCCGGTGTCGTCATGGCGCCGCGCCGCAGCGCCAACCGCATCCGCCAGATCGAGTTTCTCAACCTGACCGAAAAACGCATCCTGCTGATCATCGTCACCACCGATGGCGACGTGCAAAATCGCGTTCTGGTGACCGAAAAGGCCTATTCACCCGCCGAACTTGTCTCGGCCGCCAATTACCTGAACCAGAATTTCGCCGGCCTCGATTTCGAGCAGATCCGCCATCGGCTGTCGGCGGAAATCGAGCAGTTGCGCGACGACATCAAGCCGCTGATGACGCTTGCCCTCGAAGCCGGCAACGAGGCGCTGTCCGGCAGCGCGGCACCTTACGTGATCTCCGGCGAGCACAACCTGCTCGACGTCGAGGAACTCTCCTCGAACATGAAACGCCTGCGCGAACTGTTCGATCTTTTCGAGCAGCGCTCCAGCCTGATGCGCCTGCTCGACGTTTCCAACCGCGCCGCCGGCGTCCAGATCTTCATCGGCGGGGAATCCGGCATCGCCACCCTCGACGAATGCAGCGTCATCGCCGCACCCTACACCGTCGATGGCCAGATCGTCGGCTCGGTCGGCGTCATCGGCCCGACCCGCATGGCCTACGAGCGGGTCATCCCGATTGTCGACATCACCGCCAAGCTGCTCTCCAGCGCCCTCTCCAACCAGCAGAACTACTAATGCCAAAATTCAGGTCCGAACCCCCGCACCAGCACGGAACAGCGCCCGGCACCGCAGTCGTCCTCGTCAACCTGGGTACCCCGGAGGCGCCGACGGCCCCCGCCCTCAAGCGCTACCTGCGCCAGTTCCTCGCGGACCCGCGCGTCGTCGAGATTCCGCGCGCAGTCTGGTGGCTGATCCTGAATGGCATCATTCTCAACATCCGCCCCAAGAAATCCGCCGAAAAATATGCTTCGGTCTGGATGACCGAAGGTTCTCCGCTCAAGGTGCATACCGAACGTCAGACCAAGTTCCTGGCCGGCTATCTCGGCGAACGTGGCCACAACGTGACCGTCACCTCGGCGATGCGCTACGGCGCGCCGTCGGTGCCCGAGGTCCTGGACCGGCTCAAGGCGGCCGGCAATGCAAAAATCCTGGTGCTGCCGATGTACCCGCAATATTCAGCCAGCACGACCGCCACGGTGATCGACGAGGCCTGCCACTGGCTGTTGACCCAACGCAATCAGCCCGAGATGCGCTTTGTCCGCAATTTCCATGACGACCCGGACTATATCCAGGCCCTGGAGCAGACCGTACACAATCACTGGGTCAAGCATGGCCCGCTGGCCGCCGGCGATCAGCTGATCATCAGCTTCCACGGCCTGCCACGCCGCAATCTCGACCTCGGCGACCCGTATTACTGCGAATGCATGAAGACCGGCCGCCTGCTCGCCGAGCGTCTGAACCTCGCGCCCGACCAGCACAGGATCTGCTTCCAGTCACGCTTTGGCAAGGCGGAGTGGCTGCAACCCTACACCGCACCGACCCTCGAGGCGTTGGGCAAGGCGGGCACGCAGCGCGTCGATGTCATCTGTCCCGGCTTCGTCGCCGACTGCCTGGAAACCCTGGAAGAAATCGCCATCGAGGGCAAGGCCTCCTTCCTTGCGAACGGCGGCCGGGAATACCACTACATTCCGGCGCTTAACGAAGACCACGGCTGGCTAGCGGCGCTCGCCTCGCTCGTCGAACGTCACCTTGCCGGCTGGCCGTCGAAAGAAAAAGCCGATGCCGATGCGCTGGCCGCTTCGGCCCGGCTGGCCAGGACGCATGGCGCCGCCTCTTGAAACCGGCCGGTGCGACCTGATATCAGAGTTTTCTGATACGAAGGAAGCGTCATGAGTGACAACCTGCACATCGTCTGCCCGCACTGCGACGCGGTCAATCGCCTCCCGGCCGCCCGCCGCGACGAGAATCCCGCTTGCGGGCAATGCCGCCAGCCATTGTTTGCCGGCAAGCCGCTCGACCTGAGCGCAGCCAACTTCGATCGCCACATCGGGCGCGGCGACCTGCCGGTCGTTGTCGACTTCTGGGCGCCGTGGTGTGGCCCCTGCCGGTCGATGGCGCCCGCCTTTGCCCAGGCAGCGCGGGAACTGGAGCCCGAAGTCCGCCTGGCCAAGGTCGACACCGAAAGCCAGCAACAGCTTGCGGCCCGCTTCAACATCCGCAGCATTCCGACGCTGGCCATCTTCAAGGGCGGTCGCGAAATCGCCCGGCAGAGCGGCGCAGTCGACGCCGCAACGCTGAAGCGCTGGGTCAAGTCGCACCTCTGACACCCGGCAATCGTGCCGAGCAGTTCTACAACGGCGTCAGTTCGAGGTCGAGTCCGGTCCCCGGCGAAGCACGGCTCGAACCTTCCATGAGCGCCTTCGCCGACTCGACGGCCGGCGCCCCCTGGGCGGCGGCAATGCGATTGACCGTGCGCATGCGGTCGATCATCCGCCCGAGCAGCGCAGTTCGCATGCGTTCCTGCAATTCCTCCGAAGCCAGCGCCAGGGCGGCCGCGTTGATTTCCAGAAAGAGCGTGTTCTCCAGCGTCACCACGCTTGCCGAACGTTCATCCGTGCCGGGATGCAGGTAGGCCACCTCGCCGATCACCTCGCCCTGCCCCAGGCGGCACAGCGTTGACCCGCCGATCGAAACCTCGACGAAGCCGTCGACCACGAGACCGAAAATGCGGTTGGACTCGCCTTCGCGAATGATCGCCACCCGTGGCGCGATCTGGCGCCAGACGGAAATGCGCAGGATTTCCCAAAGTTCGATATTCTCGAACTCGGTAAAGAATTCCAGCTTTCTCAGCATCTCGAAATGTCGGGTGTCCTGGACGGTCTCGTCGTCTTCGAGAATCTGGTAGCGGACGGCGGCGAGATCCTTGGCGAATTCGGCGCCATTCCGGTAACGGCTGTAGAGATCCTTTTCCAGCGCCCGGCGCAGGATGGCATTCAGCCCCTCGGGCAGGCTCGGGTTGAGCGAAGTCACGTCGGGCGCGTCGGTATTGATGATGCGGTAGATCAGCGTCGCCTGGTTCTTGGCACGGAACGGCAGGCGCCCGGTCAACAACTGGAACATGACGACGCCGAGCGAATAGAGGTCGGTCTTCTGGTTGAGCTGATAACCCTTGATCTGTTCCGGCGACATGTAGGACGGCGACCCGACCCCCATGATGAAGGTCGAGTCACGGTCCATGTTCTTGTTGAGATTGAGCGCCAGGCCGAAATCGACCAGCTTGGGCTCGTCACCCGCGGCCACCAGAATATTCGCCGGCTTGATGTCGCGATGGATGATGCCCTGGCGGTAGGCGCTGTCGAGCGCCATGCAGCACTTGAAGATGATCCCGATCACGCGATGCAGCGGCAGTAGCCGGTCGATGCGGGTATGCGCCTCGAGCGAGAATCCCTGGATGTATTCCATCGCCAGATAGGCGTAGTCGTCCTCGACCACGCCCTCGTAAACCTTGGCGATATTCTGGTGGTTGAGGCGCCGGGCGACCATGCCCTCGTTCTGGAACAGCTTGCGTAGGCGGCGCGACATGGCCGCGCAGTCCTTGCCGAAGCGGACGACCTTGACGGCAACGGGCGTGTCGGAATCCGGGCTCACGCAGAGGTAGACCGTGGCGGTCGCCCCCTTGCCCAGTTGCTTGACTACCCGGTACTTGCCGATTCTTTGCATTTGCATCGTGACGTTTCAGCAGAGGTTTTCATCGTAGCACGCTGTTTGCGTGCTGGTCATCGCCCTCCCTCGCCGGATTTTTTGCAAAAAGCCCTTGAAATCCCCGGGGACGTCCCGATCTAGCGAACAACCTATTTGGAGAAACGCGCATGTCCAACCCGGAAAACGCCCAAGAGCCCCTGCTGGGCAACGAACCCGCAACCGAAGCAAGCCCTGAACCCGAGGCCGGAGAGCACACCGACACCCTGCCCAGCATCGAAGAGCAGTTTCGCCGGCTCGAACTGCAGGCCGCCGAACATTACGATGCCTGGCTGCGCGCCAAGGCCGAAGGCGAAAACATCCGCCGCCGCGCCCAAGAAGACATTTCCAAGGCGCACAAGTTCGCCGTCGAGAAATTTGCCGGCGAGCTGCTGGCCGTCAAGGACAGCCTGGAAGCCGCGCTGGCCGTGCCGGAACAGACCGTCGACAGCTTCAAGTCCGGCGTCGAACTGACCCTGAAGCAACTGGTTTCCGCCTTCGAGAAAAATGCGCTGAGCGAAGTCAATCCGGCCGGCGAGAAATTCGATCCGCACAAGCACCAGGCAATCGGCATGGTCGACTCCGAGCAGGAGGCCAATACCGTCGTTACCGTACTGCAAAAAGGCTACCTGATCGCCGACCGTACCCTGCGTCCCGCGCTGGTCATGGTCGCCAAGCCGAAGTCTTGAAATCCGGGGCGCCGCCCCCAACTCCAGAACATCACAAATTCATTCGCATTCACTAAAGGAAGACAACATGGGCAAGATCATTGGCATTGACCTCGGCACCACCAACAGCTGCGTCGCCATCATGGAAGGCGGCCAGCCGAAGGTCATCGAAAACTCCGAAGGCGCGCGCACCACGCCGTCCGTTATCGGTTATGCGGAAGACGGCGAGATCCTTTCCGGCGCCCCCGCCAAGCGCCAGGCCGTCACCAACCCGATGAACACGCTGTATGCCGTCAAGCGACTGATCGGCCGCCGCTTCGAAGAGAAGGAAGTGCAGAAGGACATCGCCCTGATGCCCTACAAGATCGTCAAGGCTGACAACGGCGATGCCTGGGTGCAAGTGCGCGACAAGAAAATCGCCCCGCCGCAGGTTTCCGCCGAAGTGCTGCGCAAGATGAAGAAGACCGCCGAAGACTACCTCGGCGAGGAAGTCACCGAAGCTGTCATCACCGTGCCGGCCTACTTCAACGACAGCCAGCGTCAGGCGACCAAAGACGCCGGCCGCATCGCCGGTCTGGAAGTCAAGCGCATCATCAACGAGCCGACTGCGGCGGCGCTGGCTTTCGGCATGGACAAGATTTCCGGCAAGGACAAGAAGATTGCCGTGTATGACCTCGGCGGCGGCACCTTCGACATCTCGATCATCGAAATCGCCGATGTCGATGGCGAAAAGCAGTTTGAAGTACTGGCCACCAACGGCGACACCTTCCTCGGCGGCGAAGACTTCGACCAGCGCCTGATCGACTACATCATCGACGAATTCAAGAAGGAATCCGGCGTCAATCTGAAGGCTGACGTGCTCGCCCTGCAACGCCTCAAGGAAGCCGCCGAAAAGGCCAAGATCGAGCTCTCTTCCAGCCAGCAGACCGAAATCAACCTGCCCTACATCACCGCCGACGCGTCCGGCCCGAAACACCTGGCCATCAAGATCACCCGCGCCAAGTTCGAATCGCTGGTCGATGAACTGGTCGAGCGCACCGTTGCCCCCTGCGTGACCGCACTGAAGGACGCCGGCTGCAAGATCAGCGACATCGACGACATCATCCTGGTCGGCGGCCAGTCCCGCATGCCCAAGGTGCAGGAGAAGGTCAAGGAGATCTTCGGCAAGGAACCGCGCAAGGACGTCAATCCGGACGAAGCCGTCGCCGTCGGCGCTGCCATCCAGGGCGGCGTGCTGCAGGGCGAAGTCAAGGATGTGCTGTTGCTCGACGTCACCCCGCTCTCCCTCGGCATCGAAACCCTGGGCGGCATCATGACCAAGCTGATCCAGAAGAACACGACGATCCCGACCAAGGCTTCGCAAGTCTTCTCGACCGCCGACGACAACCAGGGCGCGGTGACCATCCACGTGCTGCAAGGCGAGCGTGAAGTCTCATCCGGCAACAAGAGCCTCGGCCAGTTCAATCTGGAAGGCATCCCGCCGGCACCGCGCGGCACGCCGCAGATCGAGGTCATTTTCGACATCGACGCCAACGGCATCATGCACGTGACCGCCAAAGACAAGGCGACCGGCAAGGAAAACAAGATCACCATCAAGGCCAACTCCGGCCTCTCCGAAGCCGAGATCCAGGCCATGGTCAAGGATGCCGAGCTGCACGCCGAAGACGACAAGAAGGTGCATGAACTTGCCGATGCCCGCAACCAGGCCGACGGCATGGTGCACATGGTCAAGAAGTCGCTGACCGAGTACGGCGACAAGCTGGATGCTGCCGAGAAGGAAAGCATCGAAGCCGCGATCAAGAGTGTCGAGGACGTGCTGCGCGACGGCGACAAGGACACGATCGTTGCCAAGACCGAAGCCTTGAGCCAGGCCGCCCAGAAGCTCGGCGAAAAGATGTACGCCCAGCAACAGGCAACCGAAGGCGCGGCAGGTAGTGGTGCCGAAGCCGGTGCCCAGCAGGCCAAGAAGGACGAAGGCGATGTGGTGGATGCCGAGTTCACCGAGGTCAAGGACAAGAAGTAAGCCGACCACGCCGTACGGCGCCGAGCGCCCGGAAACTCTCCGGCGGCGCTCGGCGCCTTTGTCACTTGACGGGTAACAAACATGTCTAAACGCGATTTTTACGAAATTCTCGGCGTCAACCGCGACGCCTCCGACGACGAGATCAAGAAGGCCTACCGCAAGCTGGCCATGAAACATCACCCCGACCGCAACCTGGAAAACCCGGCGGCCGAGGAAAAATTCAAGGAAGCCAAGGAAGCCTACGAAATCCTGTCGGACAGCCAGAAACGTGCTGCCTATGACCAGTTCGGCCATGCCGGGGTCGATCCGCAGGCCGGCATGGGTGGCGGTTTCGGCGGCGGTGGCGGTTTCTCCGACGCCTTCGGCGGCATCTTCGACGAAATCTTCGGCGGCCGTGGCGGCGGTGGCGGCGGCCGTTCCAACATCTATCGCGGCGCCGATCTGCGCTACAACCTGGAAATCTCCCTCGAGCAAGCGGCGCACGGCACCGAAACCAAGATCCGCATCCCGACCATGGAAGTCTGCGAGCCCTGCAGCGGCACCGGTGCCAAGCCGGGAACGCAGCCCAAGACCTGCCCGACCTGCAACGGTTCCGGCCAGGTTCGCCTGCAACAGGGTTTCTTCTCGATCCAGCAAACCTGTCCGAAATGTCACGGCACCGGCCGCTTCATCGCCGATCCCTGCAAGAACTGCGGCGGCGTCGGGCGCACCAAGCAGCACAAGACGCTTTCCGTCAAGATTCCGGCCGGGGTCGACGAGGGCGATCGCATCCGGCTCGCCGGCGAAGGCGAACACGGCGTCAACGGCGGCCCGCCCGGCGACCTCTATGTCCAGATTCACCTCAAGCAGCACGCGGTATTCACCCGCGACCACAACGACCTGCATTGCGAAATGCCGATTTCCTTCACCACCGCGGCACTCGGGGGCGACATCGAGATCCCGACGCTGGATGGCGCCGCCAGCATCAAGATTCCCGCCGAAACCCAGTCGGGACGAGTCTTCCGCCTGCGCGGCAAGGGCATCAAGGGGGTGCGCAGCCATACGCATGGCGACCTGATGTGCCACGTCGTGGTCGAAACGCCGGTCAGCCTGACCGACCGTCAGAAGGAACTGCTGCGCGAACTCGAAGAATCGAGCCGCGACAACAATGCCAGGCACAACCCCCGCTCCAAGTCGTGGATGGACAAAGTGAAGGAATTCTTCGGCGACTGACTCCTTCACTTTGCAGCGCAGGCTAACCTGCGATCGCAGCTTAAGGTGCAGCGCGCCGGCCGTAGCTACAAGGTCAGGGAGTTTTTTGGCGGTCGATGTCTGATCCATGCGGCGCAGGCCATTGCTGACGCTTTGCCTGTTCCCCCCGCCGTGTTCCGGCTGTTAGAATCCGCCGATCAACAAAGGGGGGAATAACATGCAATTCCTTAAGCAGCTGCTTGCTGTCGCTGCCATCGCCGTTTCCAGTCTGGCGCTGGCCGAGCCGGGGATCACGGAAAACTCGATCACGCTCGGCATGACCTCTCCGTTCTCCGGGCCGAACGGTGCATATGGCAACGAAATGCGCCAGGTCATCCAGGCCTATTTCGACCAGGTCAACAAATCGGGCGGAGTCAACGGACGCAAGATCAATCTGGTGGCGCTCGACGACGGCTACGAGACCGACCGCGCGGTATCAAACACCAGGATTCTGATTAGCGAAAAGAATGCCTTCGCCCTGCTCGCCTCCTACGGTTCCAGCCCGACGACCGACGCGATGAACAAGGTATTCGGACCAGCACGGGTGCCGCTGGTCGGAACCATCTCCGGCGCCGGCAGCCTGCGCGAGCCGATCTCGCAGAATCCGGGCAGCCGTTACATGTTCAACGTGCGGGCCAGCTACGCCGACGAAACCGAAGCCATCGTCAACCAGCTGGTCTCGCTCGGCCTCAAGAACATTGCCGTCTTCTACCAGAACGACGGCTTCGGAAAATCCGGGCTGGACGGCGTAACGAGCGCGCTGAAGAAGCACAACCTGGCCCCGACGGCAGCGGCTACGGTCGAACGCAACTCGCTCGACGTGAACGCAGCCGTCGAAGCGATCGCCAAGGCCAAACCGCAGGCCGTGGTCATGGTGACGCTGTACAAGCCGACGGCCGCCTTCGTCAAGGCGATGAAGAAGGCCAACCAGAGCCCGATGTTCATGACCCTGTCGCCGGTCGGCACCGAGCAGCTGGTCGCCGAACTCGGCCCGGATGCCCGCGGCATCGGCATTTCGCAGGTCATGCCCTACCCGTGGAGCGATGTCGTGCCGATGGTTCACGACTACCAGAAACTGCTCGGCGGCAAGGGCGGCTACTCGTATTACGGCATCGAGGCCTACGCCATGGCGCGCGTCATGGTCGATGCGCTGAAACGCATGGGCAAGGATCCGTCGCGCGAAAAACTGATGGCCGCGCTGGAAAACACCAACCTGGACATGGGCGGCCTCAAGGTCGCCTTCAGCGCCACCAGCCGGCAGGGTTCGCGTTTCGTCGAACTGACGGTGGTCGGGCCGGGCGGCAAGATTCTGAAGTAAAGCTACGGTCAACACGAAAAAACGGCCTGTTTTCACAGGCCGTTTTTCATTTCAGGCACGCCGCCAGGTGGTTCCCTGCGGGCTGTCGTCGAGCGCGATGCCAGCCGCCTTCAGTTCGTCGCGGATACGGTCGGCTTCGGCGAAGTTCCTCGCCTTCTTGGCCGCCGCCCGCTCTCCGATCAGGCACTCGATCGCCACTTCGTCCAGCCCGCCGGCACTGGCGCCACCGCCGCGCAGATAGGCGGTCGGCTCGCGCTCGAGCAGGCCGATGACAGCAGCCAGCGCCTTCAGCAATCCGGAAAGCTCGGCGCTACGCTGGCGGTTCACCTCGCCGGCCAGTTCGAAGAGCACGGCGATCGCCCCGTGCGAGTCGAAATCCTCGTTCAGCGCCGCCGCAAAGCGGGCGGCGAAACTCTCCTGCCAGTCGATGTCGACGGCAACCGGCGGCACATCGCGCAGGGCGAAGTACAGGCCGTCAAGGCTGTTCTTCGCATCGTCGAGATGCGCGTCGGAATAGTTCAGCGGGCTGCGGTAATGGGCACGCAGGATGAAGAAGCGCACCACTTCGGCGTCGTAGCGCTGCAGCACTTCGCGGATGGTGAAGAAGTTGCCGAGCGATTTCGACATCTTCTCGTTGTCGACCCGGACAAAGCCGTTGTGCATCCAGTAATTGACGAAGGTGCACTGGTGCGCGCCTTCCGACTGGGCGATTTCGTTTTCGTGGTGCGGGAACTGCAGGTCCTGGCCGCCGCCGTGGATGTCAAAGTGCTGGCCGAGCAGCTTCGAGCTCATCGCCGAACATTCGATATGCCAGCCTGGCCGCCCCTCGCCCCACGGCGATTCCCAGGCCGGCTCGCCCGGCTTGGCGTGCTTCCACAACACGAAGTCGAGCGGATCCTGCTTGGCCGAATCGACCTCGACGCGCTCGCCGGCGCGCAGGTCGTCGAGCGACTTGCCCGACAGCTTGCCGTAACCGTCGAACCTGCGCACCGCGTAATTGACGTCGCCGTCGACCGCCTTGTAGGCCAGGCCGCGCGCTTCGAGCTGGCCGATCAGGTCGAGCATTTCCGGTACGAAATCGGTGGCGCGCGGCTCGTGGTCGGGGCGCAGGACGCCGAGCGCATCGGCATCTTCATGCATGAAGGCGATGAAGCGGTCGGTGAGTTGCTGGATCGTTTCGCCGTTTTCGATGGCGCGCCTGATGATCTTGTCGTCGATGTCGGTGATGTTGCGGACGTAGGTCACGTCGTAACCGCTGGCCTGCAGCCAGCGATAGACCATGTCAAAGACAACCATGACGCGGGCGTGCCCAAGGTGGCAATAGTCATAGACAGTCATGCCGCACACGTACATGCGAACCTTGCCCGGTTCAATGGGCGTGAAGACCTGCTTTTCCCGTTTCAGGGAGTTGTGGATTTTGAGCATGGGCGGGGGATTTCGCAACGTCGTCAGCCGCTCGTGAAGCTTTGGAAAGGCTGGCGTTCTTGGTAGAATCAAACGATTGTAAACCTGCGCCGAGTATAGCATAGCGATGACTTCAGCCCCCCTGCCACAGCCGCGTTTCCGGGCCTCCAGCGCACTCCGGGCGATCATCTTCGGGCTGGCGGTCGGCATCAGCGCCCCACTGCTGGCCGAGACCCTGACGGATGTCCGGCGCCTGATCAAACAGGGCCAGTATCCGCAGGCGCTGGCGGCGGTCGATGTCTATCTGGGCAGTTCGCCCGATGACGTCCAGGCCAGCTTTCTCAAGGGCGTGATCTACGGCGAAATGAACCGGACCAACGAGGCGATTGCGGTCTACAGCAAGTTGACCGAGGATTACCCGGAATTTCCCGAGCCCTACAACAATCTGGCCGTGCTCTACGCCAGCCAGAAGCAGTACGACCGGGCGCGCATGGCGCTCGAAATGGCGATCCAGGCCCACCCGTCGTATGCGACCGCCTACGAGAATCTCGGCGACCTGTATGCCAAGCTGGCCAGCCAGGCCTATGGCAAGGCCGTTCAACTCGAAGGCGCGAGCAAGTCGGCGAAGGCCAAACTGCTCCTTGCGCGCGACCTGATCGCCGTGCCGTCCAGGTCGCCCGCCAAACCGGCGGATGCCGCCGCTGGCGACAATTCTGCCAAACAATAACCTGTCGAGGAACACGCGATGCTCAAGCAACTCTCCACCCTGACCGCCGGCCTGCTCGTCTCGCTTGCCGCATGGGCCGTCCCGACCGTTGAAATGACGACCTCGCTGGGCAAGATCACCATCGAACTCAACGCCGAGAAGGCACCAAGGACGGTCGAGATGTTCCTCTACAACGCCGACCATGGCTTCTACGATGGCACCATCTTCCATCGTGTCATCGACAACTTCATGATCCAGGGCGGCGGTTTCACCCGGGCCATGGAGGAAAAGAAGACGCTGACCCCGGCCCTGAAAAACGAGGCGACCGACAGCCTGCCCAACAATCGCGGAACGATCGCGATGGCGCGTACCAGCGACCCCCATTCGGCGCGCGTCCAGTTTTTCATCAACCTGAAGGACAACAACGCGCTGAATCATCCCAACCGCAACGATCCGAGCGGCTTCGGCTATGCCGTATTCGGCAAGGTCACCTCGGGCATGGATGTCGTCGACAAGATCGCCAAGGTGCCGACCGGCAACGCCGGCTATTACGAAAATGTGCCGACCACGCCGGTCGTCATCCAGAGCGTCAAAATCATTTCCAAAAAGTAAGGACTCCCCAATGATCAAACTCACCACCAACCACGGCGTCATCACCCTCGAACTTAACGCCGAGAAGGCCCCGAAGACGGTCGCCAATTTCCTCGCCTACGTCGAGGCCGGCCACTACGACAACACGATCTTCCATCGCGTGATCAAGAACTTCATGATCCAGGGCGGCGGCTTCGAACCCAACATGAACCAGAAGCCCTGCTCGGCGCCGATCGAGAACGAAGCCGCCAACGGCCTCAAGAACAAGCGCGGCACCGTCGCCATGGCGCGCACCAACGACCCGCACTCGGCCACCGCCCAGTTCTTCATCAACACCGTCGACAACGATTTCCTCGACTTCAAGTCGCCGTCCGGCCAGGGCTGGGGCTACTGCGTGTTCGGCGAAGTCGTCGAGGGCCTTGATGTCGTCGACAAGATCCGCGCCGTCAAGACCGGCAACAAGGGCTTCCATCAGGATGTGCCGGTCGAAGACGTGATCATCGAAAAGGCCGAGAACGTTTGATCCTTTTCATCTCCGACCTGCACCTGTCGCCCCGGTCACCCGGGGCGACTGCTTTGTTCCTCCGCTTTTTGGCCGGCCGCGCCCGCCAGGCCGAGGCGCTGTACATCCTCGGCGATCTTTTCGAAGTCTGGGTCGGCGACGACATCGACGACGCCTACCATACAGCGATCATTTCGGCCTTGCGCGCCGCCAGCGATGCCGGCCTGAAAATCCACCTGATGCATGGCAACCGCGACTTCGCGCTGGGCGAACGGTTCGCCGCGGCGGCCGGCGCCAGACTGCTGCCCGACCCTTTTGATCTGGTTCTGCCCGAATGGTCCTTCGTCCTCTCGCACGGCGACGCGCTGTGCCTTGACGACCCGGATTACACCGCCTACCGCGCCAAGGTGCGCAACCCGGCCTGGCTGCAGAAGATGCTGGCCAGGCCCCGCTTTTTCCGGCGCCAGCTCGGCCGCTACATCCGCTGGCGCAGCAGGCGCCGCAAGCGTGACCTCAACCTCGTCTACACCGACCTGCAACCAGCCGCCACCGACGATTTCATCCGTGACCACGGTTACGCGACCTTCATTCACGGCCACACCCACCGGGCAGCAACGCATGACCATATGGTCGACGGCATCCACGTCGAGCGCTGGGTGCTCGCCGACTGGCATGAGGACCGCGGCGAATGCCTGGTCTGGGATGGCGAGGCGCTGCAGCGCGAAGCCCTCATCCCTGAAAATCGGCCCTGAATTGGTGTCGACCGCGCCCGACAGGAAGCCCCATCGGGGGGCAGCAACCGCACTCAGCGTCCTGCGCGACGTCTTCGGCTACCCCGCTTTCCGCGGCGCCCAGGCCGAGATCATCGACCACGTGGCCAGCGGTGGCGATGCGCTGGTGCTGATGCCGACCGGTGGTGGCAAGAGTCTGTGCTATCAGATTCCCGCCCTGCTCCGCTCCGGCTGCGCCGTCGTCGTCTCGCCGCTGATCGCGCTGATGCAGGATCAGGTCGATGCCCTGACCCAGCTCGGCGTCAAGGCCGCCTGCCTCAATTCGACGCTCGACTGGCGGGAAGCCCAGGCGGTCGAGCAGGCGATTTTCAACGGCACGCTCGACCTCGTCTATATCGCCCCCGAACGCCTGCTGCTCGACCGCACGCTGGCCATGCTCGACGCGCTGAACGAAGCCGGCAAACTGGCGTTGTTCGCCATCGACGAAGCGCACTGCGTGTCGCAATGGGGCCACGACTTCCGGCCCGAATACCTGCAGCTCTGCGCCCTGCACGAACGTTATCCCGACGTGCCCCGCATCGCGCTGACCGCCACCGCCGACCAGGCGACGCGCAGCGAAATACTGGTTCGCCTCGGCCTGAGCGAAGCCCGCGTCTTCCTCTCCAGCTTCGACCGTCCGAATATCCGCTATACCGTCGTCGAAAAGGACAACGCCAGGAAACAGCTGCTCGGCTTCCTGACCGGCCGCAAGGGCCAGGCCGGCATCGTCTATTGCCTGTCGCGCAAGAAGGTCGAGGAAACCGCCGAATGGCTGTCGGCCCAGGGCTATCCCGCCCTGCCCTACCACGCCGGCCTGCCCGCTGCCGAACGCGCCGCCAACCAGCGCCGCTTCCTGCGCGAGGAAG
>Ga0209310_1001351_pt1 | contig 18985 bp, 12 predicted proteins | sample AD_UKC030_MetaG_FD_184415 | JGI IMG/M metagenome (GOLD analysis project Ga0209310, IMG submission 184415) | Active sludge microbial communities of municipal wastewater-treating anaerobic digesters from USA - AD_UKC030_MetaG (SPAdes) (version 2) | ecosystem: Engineered > Bioreactor > Anaerobic >... | reverse complement strand
ACGCCGGCATCACCCCGCCGGCGGCCTTGATCCGGTGCAGCAGCGCCAGGGTCAGATTGCCCCCTGCCGAGTCGCCGGCGACGATGACGCTCTGCGGCAAAATGCCTTCGGTGAGCAGCCATTGCCAGGCTGACCAGACATCGTCGAGACCGCCTGGGAACGGGTGTTCAGGCGCCAGGCGGTAATCGACCATCAGGGCGCGCGCATCCAGGCGGCGGCACCACTTAGCTACCATGGCATGGTGCAGGCGGGGGAACTTGAACATCCAGGCACCGCCGTGGATATAGAAAATGACTTTTTCGGCGCGCGATTCAGGCAGCGTGATCCACTCGGCGGCAGTGCCGTCGCAGTCGATTGCCTGTGCGCGCATTTGCGGGTCGCTCCGGGTCGTCTTGAGGTCCAGCGCGGCCTGCCTGGCGCGCAGGAAAGGGATATCGGCGTCGTAGCGGAATTTGCGCTTGATCACCATGCGCAAAACCTTGTCGAGCCACCACAGGCGAAGCCGCGAGCCGGAATGACGGACGATTTTTGCGTAGGCAGGTAGCGGTTCGGATGGGACGGTCATGGTATTTTGATAGATGTAGTGCGCGATAATAATCAGGCAAAGCAATCGAAAAACGAATCCAAAATATAAATAAATTCCAGGAGAACACCATGACGCAATCCGCAACCGCCGATCAGGCGATACCCGCCGAATTCACCGAATGCCATGCCCGCCAGGTGGCGGCCTACAAGAAGAACCGCAACCCGGGTTACGACGAACGGATTGCCGACCTGCGTTCACTGCACCGCCTGGTGGTCGACCACCACGATGCGCTGGTCGATGCGGTCAACAAGGACTTTGGTTGTCGTTGTGCTTTCGAAACGAAATTTGCCGAAACCTTCATGGCGCAGGACGCCGCGCTGGATGCCATAAAACAGCTGAAAAAGTGGATGAAGCCGAAAAAACGCCATCTCGACCCGACCCAGTTTCCGCTGGCCAGCGCCTGGACCTTTCCGCAGCCGGTCGGTGTCGTCGGCGTCGTCGTGCCATGGAATTTCCCGATCGCGATGACATTTCAGCCGCTGATCGGCATCTTTGCCGCCGGTAACCGGGCGATGATCAAGATGTCGGAAAATTCCAATCATCTGGCACTTTTGCTCAAGCAGATTTCGCCGAAGTATTTCCCCGATGACAAGCTGGCGTTCTTCGAGGATGGCGGCGGGCGTGGACCGCAATTCACCGCCTTGCCCTTCGATCACATCTTCTTCACCGGCTCGCCGGCCACCGGCAGGGCGGTGATGGCCAATGCCGCCAAAAATCTGACGCCGGTGACGCTCGAACTCGGCGGCAAATCGCCGTGCGTGGTCGGGCCGGACTATTCGATGCGCACTGCCGCCGAACGGATCATCTGGGCCAAGATGCTCAATGCCGGCCAGATCTGCACCAATGTCGACTACCTGCTGTTGCCCGAAGGCAGGGTCGACGAATTCATTCGCGAAGCCAGGGGGATCGTCAACAAGCGTTTCCCCGACATCAACAACGGTGATTACACGGCGATCATCGACCAGCGCTCCTGGGAGCGCCTGCAGGCCACCGCCGCCGATGCCGTCGCCAAAGGCGCGCGCCTGGTCGACCTGTACACCGGGCCGGCCGCCGACGAGACTCGCCGGATCATGGCGCCGCGCATCGTTTTCAACGTCGATGACGGCATGGACATCATGCAGCGCGAAATCTTCGGCCCCTTGCTGCCGATCATCACCTACAAGACCCGCGAAGAGGTCGTCGACTACATCGGCGAGCGCCCGCGGCCGCTGGCATTCTACGTTTTCAGCAATGACGAGGAACTGCAGCAGTACTACCTGAACAACACCATTTCCGGCGGCGTCGGCCTCAACGAATCGGTAGTGCAGGCCGGCATTCACAGCCTGCCCTTCGGCGGAACCGGCAATAGCGGCATGGGCCATTATCACGGCTACGAAGGCTTCGTGACCTTCTCCAAGCTGCGTCCGGTGTTCAAGCAGGGCAGATGGCGCGCGCTGAACCTGTTCCTGCCGCCATACAAAGGTTTGTCGAACTGGATCCTGAACCTGATGCTGAAGATGAAGCGGTGAACGCTTCAATTTTGATACTTGCCGGCCTTCATGCCGTGCAATGAGGAAAACTTGCAAATGATTGCTGCGATTGCTGCCGTATCAAGGAACGGCATGATTGGTCACGATGGCTGGCTGCCTTGGGATATTCCCGAGGACGTCGAGTATTTCGAAAGAATGATCGTAGGCGCGGCACTGATCGTCGGGCGCCGGACCTACGGCACGATGACGGTCGTACCAGCCGATACGTTCGTCGTCAGCCGCCAGCCCGTTCTCGAACTGCGTCCGGGCTGCCGCCAGGTGAACAGCGTCGAGGCAGGCATCGCGGCCGGTCTGGCGACCGGCAAGCCGGTGTTCGTCATCGGCGGGGCGCCGATCTATGAAGCGGCCTGGCCGTATTGCGAGCGTTTCTTCCTGACCCGCGTCGAAAAAGACTGCGCCGGCGACACGCCCTGGCCGGCGAGTATTTCTTTGGATGGCTGGCGTCTGGTCAGCGAGACGAGTGAAACCTATCGCGATCGGATGTCGTGCAGCGACGTGCTGTGCCGTTTCATCGAATACGCCAACGACAACCCTCGGCAGTTGCCCTGACCCGGAGAACATGGGGATTTGCGGCCGCACCGTTGAAACTCTGGTGCGGTCAACCGTCAAATTGGGCGAATTACTCTAAAAGTGGACTTGCGGTCGGGGGATATCTCCCCTAGTATTAAAACGAACGTATGAATCACACTCACTTTTCGGGCGACTCCAATGTCAGAAGTTCGCAATATTGATACCCGCGAGCGCATTCTTGATGCCGCCGAGCGCCTGTTCATGGTGCATGGCTTCGACGGGGCGTCGATGCGCCAGATTACCGGGGAGGCAGCGGTCAATCTGGCGGCCGTCAATTATCACTTCGGTTCCAAGGAAGCGCTGATGCAGGAGGTGTTCCGGCGCCGTCTGGACTGGCTCAACAAGGAGCGGATGCGGGTTCTCAACGAGATGGAAGAGGCGGCCGGCGGCAAGCCGCTGAAACCTTCGCAGATCGTCGACGGTTTTTTCGGCACGCTACTGCGCCTGGCCGAGGACAAACGGCGGGGCGGCATTGTTTTTCTCCGTCTGCTTGGGCGCACGCTGACTGATCCGTCTGACTTCATCCGCACCTTCCTCGCCGATGAGTACGGCGAGGTCATGGATCGCTACAAGGATGCGCTGTTCAAGGCGCTGCCTGACGTGCCGCGCGCCGAAATCGTCTGGCGCTTCCACTTCATGCTCGGCGCCACGTCCTACGCCATTGCCGGCACCGATGCCCTGCGTCTGGTGGCAGATTGGGAAATCGAGGCAGTCGATACCGTCGACCGCCTCGATCGCATCGCCCCGCGCCTGATGTCGTTCCTGCTCGGCGGCCTGCGCGCGCCATTGCCGCAATTCGACAAGGCAGAAGACGGTTCGGATTTCAAGGCAGCATAAAAAACAGTTCAGTTTCTCAGGAGATACAGCATGTTAACTACAATCATTACTCTGCTCGTCATATTGGCGCTGACGGTGGTCATTCTGCTGATGATTCACCCGATCCGTCGCGCCCTCGTTACCCGGCCGATCTTTTCCACCTACCGCAAGGTGCTGCCGCAGATGTCGGATACCGAGCGCGATGCGCTGGAAGCAGGCACCGTCTGGTGGGAGGGCGAATTGTTCCGCGGCAAGCCGGACTGGAACAAGCTGCATGCCTATCCGCAGCCGAAATTGACGCCGGAAGAACAATCCTTCATGGACAACGAGGTCGCCGAGGCCTGCCGTCTGGTCGATGACTGGAAAGTGACGCACGAACTCTACGACCTGCCGAACGAAGCCTGGCGCTACATCAAGGACAAGGGTTTCCTCGGCATGATCATTCCGAAGAAGTACGGCGGCCTGGAATTCTCGGCCTACGCCCATTCGCAGGTGGTAACCAAGCTGTCGACGCGCTCGAGCGCGCTGTCGGTCTCGGTCATGGTGCCGAACTCGCTCGGCCCGGCCGAACTGCTGCTGCATTACGGCACCGAGGAACAAAAGAACCATTACCTGCCACGCCTGGCAAAGGGCATCGAAGTGCCGGCTTTCGCGCTGACCAGTCCCTGGGCCGGTTCCGATGCCGCGTCGATTCCCGATAGCGGCGTCGTCTGCAAGGGCATGTGGCAGGGCAAGGAAGTGCTCGGCATGCGCGTCAGTTGGGACAAGCGTTACATCACGCTGGCCCCGGTGTGCACGGTGTTCGGCCTGGCCTTCCATCTGTATGACCCGGACGGCCTGCTCGGCGCCAAGAAGCACATCGGCATCACTTGTGCGCTGGTTCCTTATGACGTGCCCGGCGTCGATACCGGCCGCCGTCATTTCCCGCTCAACGCCATGTTCATGAACGGTCCGACGCGTGGCAAGGACGTCTTCATGCCACTCGATTTCATTATCGGTGGGCCGAAGATGGCCGGCCAGGGCTGGCGGATGTTGATGGAATGTCTGGCGGCGGGGCGCTCGATTTCGCTGCCGTCGTCGAACACCGGCATGGCCCAGATGACGGCGCGTGCCGTCGGCGGCTATGCCCGCGTGCGCAGCCAGTTCAAGATGGCGGTCGGCAAGTTCGAAGGGGTCGAGGAAGCGCTGACCCGGATCGGCGCCTACACCTACATGATGGACGCGGTGCGCAAGATGACCGCCGGCGCGGTCGATCTCGGCGAAAAGCCGTCGGTGGTTTCGGCCATCGCCAAGTACCACGTCACCGAGCGCGCCCGCCAGGTGGTCAATGACGGCATGGACGTGATCGGCGGCAAGGGCATCTGCCTTGGCCCCTCCAATTTCCTCGGCCGTGCCTACCAGCAGGTGCCGGTGGCGATCACCGTCGAAGGCGCCAACATCCTCACCCGTTCGCTGATCATCTTCGGTCAGGGCGCGATCCGCTGCCATCCCTATCTGTTGCCGGAAATGCAGGCGGCGCAGAACAAGGATACTAAGAAGGGCCTCGTCGATTTCGACAAGGCGCTGTGGGGTCACGTCGGCTACACGGTCCGGAATGGCTTCCGCGCCTTGTGGCTGGGCATGACCGGCTCGCATTTCGTTGCGGTCGATGCCGATGTGGCGCCTGAAGTTCGTCGCTACTACCAGCAGATGACCCGCTTCTCCGCCGCCTTCGCCTTTCTCTCCGACATTTCGCTGCTGGTGCTCGGTGGCAGCGTCAAGCGCCGCGAGAAGCTGTCGGCCCGCCTTGGCGACATTCTCGCCCAGATGTACCTGATCTCCTGCACGCTGAAGCGCTATGAAGATGAAGGCCGTCAGGCTGCCGATGCGCCGCTGATGCACTGGGCGATCTGGGATTCTATGTACAAGGCGCAGGAAGCCTTCGACGGCGTCATCGCCAACTTCCCGATCCGCTTCATCGCCGCTTTCCTGCATCGCAGCATTTTTCCGTGGGGCCATCCGTATGTCGTGCCGTCCGACGATCTTGGCCACGACGTTGCCAAATCGCTGATCCAACCCTCGGCGACCCGCGACCGCCTGACAGCCGAATGTTATTTGCCGATGACCGAAAGCGAACCGGTCGGCGCCATCGAACTGGCGTTGCTGGCCACGCTCGAAGCCGAAGCCATCGAGGCCAGGATCCGCGAGGCCGAGAAGGGCGGGCGCTTCGCCAACAACCCGCTGGCCAACGTGCGCGACATCGCGATTGCCGCTGCCGAAGCCGGCGTCATCACGGCGGCTGAGTTTGACAAGATGAAGCGGCGCAACCAACTGCGCGACATCGTCGTCAATGTCGATGACTTCCCGTTCGATTTTAACGTGGCAACGGCCAACAAGCCGGCGGCCGAGCGCAAGGCGGCCTGATGAAAACGATCTACATAGTCGACGGCGCGCGAACGCCGTTTCTGAAAGCGCAGAAGGGGCCGGGGCCGTTCTCGGCTTCCGATCTGGCGACCCAGGCCGGCCGTGCCCTCCTGCTGCGTCAGCCCTTCGCGCCGCAGGATCTCGACGAGGTCATCCTCGGCAGTGCAGCGCCATCGCCCGACGAAACCAACATCGGGCGCATGGTCGCGCTGCGCCTCGGTTGTGGCCACAAGGTGCCGGGCTGGACCGTCATGCGCAATTGCGCGAGCGGCATGCAGGCGCTCGATTCGGCGATCGCCAACATTCAACTCGGGCGTTCCGATCTGGTGCTGGCAGGCGGCGTCGATGCGCTGTCGCACGCACCTTTGCTGTATTCCGAGACGATGGTGCGCTGGTTTGCCGGCATGATGTCGATGCGCACGGTCAACCAGAAAATCGGCCATTTTTTGAAATTGCGCCCGGCCGCGCTGCTGAAGCCGGTGATCGGCCTGATGAAGGGGCTGACCGATCCGGTCTGCGGCCTGCTGATGGGTCAGACGGCCGAAAACGTGGCCTGGAAATTCGGTATCGACCGCCAGCAGATGGATGCCTTTGCCGTGCGCAGTCATCAGCGCGTGGTGGCCGGCCGCGCCGCCGGACATTTTGGCGAGATCGTGCCGGTCGTTGATGGCAGGGGCAATGTCTATGCCGAAGACGACGGCGTGCGCTCCGATGCCAGCATGGCCGGCATGGCCAAGCCGAAGCCCTTCTTCGACAAGAAGTACGGCAATATCACGGCGGCCAACAGTTCGCAGATCACCGACGGTGCCGCATGGCTGATCCTCGCCTCGGAAGAGGCGGTCAGGAAATGGAACCTCAAGCCGCTCGGCAAGATCATCGACAGCCAGTGGGCAGGGCTCGATCCGGCGCTGATGGGCCTCGGTCCGGTACATGCCGCGACGCCGATTCTGCAGCGGCACGGTCTCGGCCTCAACGATCTCGATGCCTGGGAAATCAACGAAGCCTTCGCCGCCCAGGTCATCGGCTGCCTCGAAGCCTGGAAGTCCGACGACTACTGTCGCACCGAACTCGGCTTGCCGGGCGCCCTCGGCGCGCTTGACGAAAACAAGATGAACGTCGATGGCGGCGCCATCGCCATCGGCCACCCGGTCGGCGCCTCGGGCGCCCGTATCGTCCTCCATTTGCTGCACGTTCTGCGTGAAAAACAGGCCAAACGCGGCATCGCCGCCATCTGCATCGGCGGCGGCCTTGGCGGGGCGATGCTGATCGAAGCCGGAGCATAACCAATGACCAATCTGAATCTGCAACACTGGCGTCTCGACGTAGACGCCGAAGGCATCACCTGGGCCACTCTCGACAAGGCCGGCGAAACGGCCAACTCGCTGTCGCGGGCGGTCATGGATGAACTGGGCCAAATGCTCGACGCATTCGAGCGCCAGCCGCCGAAGGCGCTGATTTTCCGTTCCGGCAAAAGCGCTGGTTTCATCGCCGGTGCCGACATCCAGGAATTCACGCAACTCGATAGCGCCGAAAAAGGCCGCGAACTGGTCGAGCGCGGCTGGAACCTGTTCAACCGCCTGGCCGCTGTGAGCTATCCGACGCTGGCGCTGGTGCGCGGACACTGCCTCGGCGGCGGCCTCGAACTGGCGCTGGCCTGCCGCTATCTGCTGGCGGTGGACGAGTCGGGCACCAAGATGGGCCTGCCCGAAGTCATGCTCGGCATCTTCCCCGGCTGGGGCGGCATGCTGCGTTTGCCCGAGCGCGTCGGTCCCGCTGCCGCGATGGACATGATGTTGACCGGCAAGACGATCGACGCCTGGCGCGCCAAGCGCATGGGTCTGGCAGACGATGCAGTGCCGCCGCGCGTCATGGAACGCGCGGCGCGGTTGATGGTGCTGTCGAATGCGCCGCGCCGTCCGCTGCCCTTGATCCAGAAACTGCTCAACGGACCGCTGAAGAGTGTTGTCGCCAACGGCGCGCGCAAACAGGTCGCCAAGCGGGCGCGCCCAGAACACTACCCGGCGCCGTACGCGATCATCGACATCTGGGAAGAATGCAAGGGCAACGCGCTGGTGGCGCCGGAATTGGTCGACCGCATCGTCCGCTCGCCGACGGCGCGCAATCTGGTTCGCGTATTCTCCCTGCAGGAACGCCTCAAGGGTTTTGGCAAGGGTTCGGACTTCAAGGTGAAACGTGTCCATGTCGTCGGCGCCGGCGTCATGGGCGGCGATATCGCCGCGTGGTGCGCGCAGCGCGGCATGACGGTGACGCTCCAGGATCAGAATATCGAACGCATCGCACCGGCGCTGAAACGCGCTCGCGAACGCTTCGCCCGGCGCATCAAGGACAAGCTGCCTTTGCGCGCGGTCATGGATCGTCTGATTCCCGACCCCGACGGGGTTGGTGCGGCGCATGCCGATGTGGTGATCGAGGCCATTTTCGAAAATGTCGAAGCCAAACATGCGCTGCTCAAAAAGCTCGATGCCGTGATGCGACCGGATGCCGTGCTGGCGACCAATACTTCCAGCCTCAAACTGGAAGACCTGCGCACCGTCCTGCAGCGGCCCGAACGGCTGGTTGGCATCCACTTCTTCAACCCGGTGGCGATGATGCCGCTGGTCGAGGTGGTGGCTGCCGAGGGCGGCGATCCGGCGATGGTGCAGGCGGCCTGCGCCTTCGTCCGGCAGATCGACAAACTGCCGCTGCCGGTCAGGAGCGAACCCGGCTTTCTGGTCAATGCCGTGCTTGCGCCGTACATGCTGGAAGCGATGCGCGCGGTCGACGAGGGAATCAGCCCGGAAACCGTCGATGAGGCGATGCTGGCTTTCGGCATGCCGATGGGGCCGATCGAACTGGCCGACACCGTCGGCCTCGATATTGCAGTCGCTGCCGGCAAGCAGTTGGCGGGCGGGGTGGCAGCGCCGCACTGTCTGCTGGCCAGGGTGAACAAGGGCGAGCTGGGCAAGAAGACCGGGCAGGGCTTCTATGCCTGGAGCGACGGCAAGGCCCAGAAAGGCGATGCCGGTACGCCACCATCGGGACTGGCAGCCCGCCTCGCCAAGCCGCTGATCGACCGTGCCGAGCATCTGGTCGCCAGCGGTGTCGTTGCCGATACCGACCTGGTGGATGCCGGGGTGATCTTCGGTACCGGTTTTGCACCCTTCACTGGCGGTCCGCTCAATTACCGGAAGACCGAAAAACAACAGCGTGTGGCCTGAAAGCAACACTGACTTTGGTAATGTCCAGATAAGACTGGATTTCAAACGCGTGTTTGAGATTTAATCAAATGTGTAACAAAACGTAATCAATTGCTCAAAAGCAATCACAGTGGAGATAGACAATGCAAAAAAACATCACGCCGCGCCTGATCCCGGCGCTTCTGGCCATCGCGTTTTCGGGCGCCGCCAGCGCTTCCGGTTTCCAGTTGCTTGAGCAGAACGCCAGCGGCCTCGGCAATGCCTACGCAGGTTCTGCCGCATCTGCCGAGAATGCCAGCGTTCAGTATTACAATCCGGCTGCCATGACCCAGTTGGCGGGACGTAACGTTTCTCTCGGTCTAGTCCTCGTCAATACGAGCTTCGAGCTGGACAATCAGGGTTCCAGTACCGGTGTCTTCACTGGTGCCGGCAATGGCGGCGATGCCGGTGGGCTCGGTGTGCTGCCGAATGCCTACCTGTCTTGGCAGGTTGCGCCGGATTGGTTTGTTGGCCTGGGCATTGGCGCCCCGTTCGGTCTCAAGACCGAGTACAACACGCCATGGGTCGGCAGCGCGCATTCGAACAGTTTCGACATCAAGACCTTCAACATCAATCCGTCGGTTGCCTGGCGCGCCAGCGAGTGGATTTCGCTCGGCGCCGGTGTCAGCTGGCAGAAGATGGAAGCTACCTACAAGAAGTCGACGGCTGCCGGACCTGTGCCAATCCCCGGCGTTGGCGTCGCACCGCTCTATCTGTTCAACACCGAGCTGGATGCCGACGATACCTCCTGGAACTGGAACGCTGGCGTGTTGCTGACCCCGGCGGAAAAGACAAAGATCGGTCTATCCTATCGCTCGACGACGAAATATACGTTGAGCGGCGATCTTAGCACCAGTGGTCCGAGCCCGGTTTTGGCACGTGCCCTGTCCAGTAGTGCCGAGGCCGAAATCAAGCTGCCCGACACGTTCATCTTCAGCCTCTCGCAGGGACTTGGCGACAAGTGGGAATTGCTGGGCGATATTTCCTGGACCGGCTGGAGCAGCGTACCCTATGTCGACATCGTTGCGACTTCTGGCGCGAATAGCGGCAGGACAGTCCAGACGCTCGACACCAAGTTCAAGGACACTTGGCGTTTTGCTGTCGGTGCCAACTACAAGCTCAACGAGCAAGTCAAGTTGCGTACCGGTATCGCCTACGACAATACACCGGTGCCCGATGCCCAGCATCGCCTCGCTTCGTTGCCGGATAACGACCGTACCTGGCTGAGCGTCGGCGCGCAGTACAAGCCGACGAAGGACATGGCACTCGATGTCGGCTTCGCTTACCTGTTCGTCAAGGATGCGGATATTCAGAATCGTACGGCTACCGGTGGATTGGTCCAGGGTACTTATAGTGATAGCGCCTGGATTCTCGGCGGTCAGTACTCGATGGGCTTCTGATCTTAGAGCGACCCGCAATTCATCAAGCCCCGGCGAGTCCGGGGCTTTTTTTTGAATATTCCTTCTAATAAAGCGGTTGACCACAACGTTCTCCATACTATAATTCAAACGTTCGTTTTACGCGGGCAAGCATGGCTTGAACGGAACAACAACATCTGAAGGAGAACCGCTTGAACAAGCTGATCGTCAAGAAAGCCGCCGTCCTCGGCGCAGGTGTGATGGGCGCACAGATCGCTGCGCACCTCGCAAATGCTAACGTACCGGTCGTGCTGTTCGATCTTCCGGCCAGGGAAGGTGACAAGAACGGCATCGTCAAAAAAGCCCTTGATGGCCTCAAGAAGCTGGAACCGGGTCCGCTGGCCAGCAAGGGCAAGCTGAAATTCATCGACGCTGCCAATTACGAAGAGCATCTGCCGCTGCTCGCCGAGTGCGACCTGGTGATCGAAGCCATCGCCGAGCGCATGGACTGGAAGAACGACCTCTACGCGAAAATTGCGCCGCACTTGAGCGCCAATGCGGTGATCGCTTCCAACACTTCGGGCCTGTCGATCAACACGCTGGCCGAGGGCATGCCGGAAGCAGTGCGTCCGCGCTTCTGCGGCATTCATTTTTTCAACCCGCCGCGTTACATGCATCTGGTCGAGATCATCGCCACGCGCAGTACCGATGCGACGACGCTCGATGCGCTGGAAACCTGGTTGACCTCGCGTCTCGGCAAGGGCGTCATCCGCGCCCTTGATACGCCGAATTTCGTTGCCAACCGCATCGGCGTGTTTTCGATTCTTGCGGTCATGCACCACACCGCCGCCTTCGGCCTTGGCTTCGACGAAGTCGACGCGCTGACCGGTCCGCGCATCGGCCGCCCGAAGAGCGCCACCTATCGTACTGCCGACGTTGTCGGCCTCGATACCCTGGCCCACGTCGTCAAGACCATGCAGGACACCCTGCCCAATGACCCGTGGCATGGTTATTTCAAGACGCCGGAATGGTTGGCGGCATTGATCGCCAAGGGTGCGCTCGGCCAGAAAACCCGTTGCGGCATTTTCCGCAAACAGGGCAAGGAAATTCAGGTGCTCGATGTTGCCGCACAGGATTACCGGACTTCGGCCGGCGTCATCGCCGATGAAGTCGCAGCCATCCTGAAGATCAGGAATCCCGCCGAAAAATTCGCCGCGCTGCGTGCCTCCGCACATCCGCAGGGGCAGTTCCTGTGGGCCATCTTCCGCGACATTTTCCATTACGCTGCCGTCCATCTGGAAAACGTCGCCGATAACGCCCGCGACCTCGACCTCGCCATGCGCTGGGGCTTCGGCTGGACGCAAGGCCCGTTCGAAACCTGGCAGGCTGCCGGCTGGTCAGATATCGCGCAGGCCATCGCTGCCGACATCACTGCCGGCAAGACCATGAGCAACGCCCACCTGCCGGCCTGGGTGCTGGAAAGCGGCCGTACTGGCGTCCATACGCCGCAGGGGTCGTATTCGGCCAGCCGCAATGCTTACGCGGCGCGTTCGGCACTGCCGGTCTACCAGCGTCAGCTTTTCCCCGAGCGCGTGCTTGGCGAAGGTGCAGCAACACCGGAGAAGTCCGGCGAGACGCTGTACGAGAACGACGGCGTCCGGTTGTGGCGGATTTCTGCGGTCGACGCCGGAATCGGCATCATTTCCGTCAAGTCGAAGATGCATACCATCGGTAACGAGGTGCTGGATGGCGTCATCGCTGCCGTACGCCAGGCCGAACAGACGCTGGATGGCGTCGTTGTCTGGCATGAGGCGCCGTTCGCCGTCGGTGCCAACCTGCAACAGGTCGGCGAGGCCTGCGCGGCTGGCATGTTCGACATTCTGGAAAAGACGGTCGAGAAGTTCCAGCGCGCTTCGCAAACGCTGAAATACGCCCAGGTGCCGACTGTGACTGCAGTGCAGGGCATGGCGCTGGGCGGCGGCTGCGAGTTCCTGATGCATGCCGGCAAGCGTGTGATGGCGCTGGAGAGTTACGTCGGTCTTGTCGAAGCCGGTGTCGGCCTGATCCCGGCTGGCGGCGGCTGCAAGGAATTCGCCGTGCGTGCCGCCGAGTGGGCTGCCCAGTCGGCGACGCCGGGCGAGGTGTTCAACTTCCTGCAACCGGTGTTCCAGAATGTCGCCATGGCCAAGGTGGCCAAGAGCGCGCTCGAAGCGATCGACATGGGCTTTGCCAAGCCTTCGGATACCATCCTTTTCAATGCCCATGAACTGCTGTTCGTGGCGATCCGCGAAGCGCGGGCGATGGCCGATGCCGGCTATGCGCCGCCGCTGATGCCGCGTGCCATTCCGGTGGCCGGCCGCAGCGGCATCGCGACGCTGGAGATGATGCTGGTCAACATGAAGGAAGGCGGCATGATTTCGGCTCACGACTACAAGGTGGCGAAGGCCGCCGCGACCGCCCTGTGCGGTGGCGACATCGAGACCGGCAGTCTGGTCGATGAGGAATGGCTGCTCACCGTCGAGCGCCGGCTCTTTGTCGAATTGCTCAAGACGCCAGAAAGCCAGGCGCGCATCAAGCACATGCTCGAAACCGGCAAGCCGCTCAGGAACTGAGACAAGGCGTTAACGCGGATGACGCGGGTTCAACGGATCGAATCCAATGAGAACCCGCGTCAAATACACAGAATTTAAGGAATCGCTATGACCAAACAAATTCAGGACGCCTACATCGTCGCCGCCACCCGTCTGCCCGTCGCCAAGCGCAATGGCATGTACAAGCACGTGCGCCCGGACGACATGCTGGCCTACGTCATCAAAACCGTTGTCGCCCAAGTGCCGGGCATCGATCCGGCACGCATCGGCGACGTCATTGTCGGCTGTGCCATGCCGGAAGCCGAGCAGGGCATGAACGTTGCCCGTATCGGCCTCTTGCTGGCCGGGTTGCCGATCACCGTCCCGGGCATCACGATCAACCGTTTCTGCTCGTCCGGCGTGCAGGCGGTGGCCGATGCGGCCAACCAGATCCGCCTCGGCCTTGCCGATGTGATGATCGCCGCCGGTACCGAATCGATGAGCATCATGCCGCAAATCATGGGTAACAAGATGGCGATGAACCCGGCAGTCTTCGCCAAGGAGGAGAACCTTGGCATCGCCTACGGCATGGGCCTGACCGCCGAAAAGGTGGCCAACCAGTGGAAGGTCAGCCGCGAGCAGCAGGATGCTTTCGCTGTCGCCTCGCACCAGAAGGCTTGCGCAGCAATTGCTGCCGGGCACTTCAAGGCCGAAATCACCCCTTATCCCATCCGCGAGCAGTTGCCCGATCTCAAGAGCGGTGAAATCCGCATTCGCGAGCGCACCGTCGATACCGACGAGGGGCCGCGTCCGGATTCCAGCATCGAACGCTTGGGCAAACTGCGCCCGGTGTTCCATGCCCGCGGTTCGGTGACTGCCGGCAATTCTTCGCAGATGTCGGATGGTGCTGCCGCCGTGATGCTGGTCTCGGAAAAGGTGTTGAAGGAACACAACTTGACGCCGCTGGCGCGTTTTGCCGGTTACGCGGTGGGCGGCGTGGCCCCGGAAATCATGGGTATCGGCCCGATCGCCGCCATCCCCAAAGTCCTCGAGCAGGTTGGTATCAAGCAGGATGACCTCGACTGGATCGAACTCAACGAAGCCTTTGCTGCGCAGTCGATTGCGGTGATGAACGTGCTCGGCATCAATCCGGACAAGGTCAATCCACTGGGCGGTGCCATTGCCCTCGGCCACCCGCTGGGTGCGACCGGCGCTATCCGCATCGCCACCGTGGTGCATGGCCTCAAGCGCACCGGCGGCAAGTACGGCATGGTGACCATGTGTATCGGTACCGGCATGGGTGCCGCCGGGATTATCGAGATGCTTTGAGTGGCAAGACCTGTCAGGTTTGCGCGTGCGTGAACCTGACGGGAGCAGAACGTGGTCAGGTTGTCTTCTGTTGATTCGTATCCGACAACGGGGCAAGTTGAAGAATTACTGCAAGACAGCGCATACTGTGCTTGTGTGAGCGATACAGCGCGCTGAACAGAAACACTTCCAATAAAATTGACAGGAGAGACAAGGTGATTTCACGTTCCTTAAGAATTGCGGCGCTGGCCGCAGGCTTGCTCGCTATCCCCGGTGTTTATGCAGCCGAGGTTGTAGGTTTCAAGGTTGATGACCAGATCAAGGCGGGTGCCGGCGATTTGGTGTTGAACGGGGCTGGTCTGCGAACCAAACTGTTCATCAAGGTTTACCTCGGCGCCCTGTATGTGACGGAGAAGTCGACTTCTCAGGGGGCACTGCTCGATGCCACGACGCCGCGTCGCATGACCATGCGCATGCTGCGCGATATCGATGCCGATACTTTGTACGGCGCTTTGCGTGATGGTCTCAAGGACAACAACAGCGAAGCCGAACTGGCAGCCCTCAAGGTGCCGACCGAGCAATTCGCCGAGATCATGAAAAAAATTGGCACGGCCAAGAACGGTGATACGGTCACAATCGATTTCGTTGGCGATGGCGTCGCTGTCGGCTTCAACGGGACAGAGCGTGGCAAAGTTTCGAGCGGCGCATTTGCGAGGGCACTGCTCAAGGTCTGGCTGGGGGACAACCCGGTGGATTCGTCGCTCAAGAAGGCGTTGCTGGGCGGTTAAACAAACCAAGGAGGAGACAAAAATGGAAAAGATCTGGATCAAAACCTATCCGCCGGGCGTGCCCGCCGAAATCAGCATCGATCACTTGGATTCGCTGGTTTCGTTGTTTGAGGAGTCATGCAGGAAATACGCCGATCAGGTTGCCTACATCAGCATGGATCGCGAGATGACCTACGGCGAACTCGATCGCCTGTCGCGCGATTTTGCCGGCTGGCTGCAGTCGGTTGGCCTCAAGAAGGGCGACCGGGTGGCGCTGATGATGCCCAACCTGCTGCAATATCCGGTGGCGCTGTTCGGTACGCTGCGCGCCGGCTGCGTCGTGGCCAATTGCAACCCGCTGTACACGCCGCGCGAACTCGAGCATCAGTTGAAGGATTCCGGTTCGAAGGCGATCGTCATCGTCGAGAATTTTGCCAGTACGTTGCAGCAGGTGATCGGCAAGACCGAGGTCAAGCACATCATCGTCACGCCGATGGGCGACATGCTCGGTATGGTCAAGGGCGCGCTGGTCAATTTCGTCGTTCGTCACGTCAAGAAAATGGTCCCGGCCTGGTCGCTGCCGGGTTCGATCAACTTCACCACGGCACTGGCCGCCGGTCGCCGTCACGGCATGGAACCGGTCGCCCTGAATCACGACGACATCGCCTTCCTGCAATACACCGGCGGAACTACCGGGGTCTCCAAGGGAGCGATGCTGACCCACGGCAACATCACCTCCAACGTGATGCAGGCCTACGCCTGGATCAAACCGGTGATCGAAGAGGGTAAGGAGTTTATCGTCACCGCCCTGCCGCTCTATCATATCTTCGCGCTGACCGCGAACTGCCTGACCTTCCTGATGATCGGCGCGCGCAACCTGCTGATCGTCAATCCGCGCGACATGCCCGGCTTCATCAAGGAGTGGTCGAAATATCCGATTTCAGTGGCTACCGGTGTCAATACCTTGTTCAACGGATTGATGAACCATCCCGATTTCGCGAAGCTCGATTTCTCGACCATGAAGCTGTCGCTGGGCGGCGGCATGGCGGTTCAGGCGCCGGTCGCCGAGCGCTGGAAAAAGGTGACCAAGTCGCCGCTGCTACAAGCCTACGGCTTGACCGAAACCTCGCCGGCAGCGACGATCAACCCACTCAACCTGAAGGAATTCAACGGTTCGATCGGCCTGCCGATTTCCTCGACCGAGGTTTCCATTCGTGGCGATGACGGCAAGGAGGTGCCGCTCGATCAGGTCGGCGAAATCTGTGTCCGCGGTCCACAGGTCATGGTCGGCTACTGGCAGCGCCCCGAGGAGACCGCCAACGTCATGTACGCCGACGGCTTCCTGCGCACCGGCGACATGGGCTACATCGATCATCTTGGCTATGTTTATCTGGTCGACCGCAAGAAGGACATGATTCTCGTCTCGGGCTTCAACGTTTATCCGAACGAGGTCGAGGAGGCGGTCGCCATGCATGAAGGCGTCAGCGACGTGGCAGCGATCGGCATTCCAGATGAAAACTCGGGCGAAGTGGTCAAAATTTTCGTCGTGCGCAAGGATCCGAACCTGACTGCCGAGGAACTGATCGCCCATTGCCGCAAGCAACTGACTGGCTACAAAGTGCCGAAACAGGTCGAGTTCCGTGCCGACCTGCCGCGTACCAATGTCGGCAAGATTCTGCGCCGCGCCCTTAAGGAAGGCGGCTGAGCTTTGGTTTTCCAGGCGCCGCGCCGGCAGGGGCGCGGCGCCTTGCAGTATGTAGTACCCATACATAAAACAGGCAACAAGGAGAAAGCAAATGAGCGACTATCGCGCGCCCGTCAAGGACATGCGTTTTGTGCAGGACGAACTGGCCGGTTTCCGGGATCTGACCCAGTATCCCGACTTCGAGGAGGCGACGCCCGACATGGCGGACGCCATTCTCGAGGAAGCGGCCAAATTCACCGGCGAGGTACTGGCGCCGTTGAACCGGGTCGGCGACCGCGAAGGTTGCAAGCTGACCGACAAGGGTGTCGTCACGCCGCCGGGCTGGAAGGAGGCCTACAAGGCATTCTGCGATGCCGGCTGGAACGGCATCGCCTGCCCGCCCGACCACGCCGGCCACGGCCAGCCCGATACCCTGGCCGTTGCCGTCAAGGAAATGGTCATGTCGGCCAACCTGTCGTTCTCGCTCGGTCCTTTGCTGACCACCGGCGCCGTCGAAGCATTGCTGACCTGCGCCAGCGACGAACTGAAGGCCATCTATCTCGAAAAGATGGTGACCGGCGAGTGGACCGGCACCATGAACCTGACCGAGCCGCAGGCCGGCTCCGACCTCGCGCTGATCCGTTCGCGCGCCGAGCCGCAGGCTGACGGCACTTACCGCGTCTTCGGCCAGAAGATCTTCATCACCTATGGCGACCACGATATGACGGACAACATCGTCCATCTCGTGCTGGCCCGCCTGCCAGATGCGCCGGCGGGTGTAAAGGGCATCTCGATGTTCCTGGTGCCCAAGTTCCTGGTCAACGCCGATGGCTCGCTCGGCGCGCGTAACGATGCCTGGTGTGTTTCGATCGAACACAAGCTCGGCATCCATGCCAGCCCGACCTGCGTCATGGCCTATGGCGACAACGGCGGTGCGGTCGGCTACCTGCTCGGCGAGGCCAACCGTGGCCTCGAATACATGTTCATCATGATGAACGAAGCCCGCCTCGGCGTCGGCCTGCAAGGCATCGCCCTCGGCGAGCGCGCCTACCAGCAGGCGCTCGGCTACGCCCGCGAACGCAAGCAGGGCCGCGACGCGCTGACCGGCGAAGCACTGGTCACCATCGACAAGCACCCCGACATCCGGCGCATGCTGATGCTCATGAAGAGCCGTGTCGAGGCCTGCCGCGCCATGGCCTACTACACCTCCGGCCTGCTCGATCGCGCGCACGTCATCACTGACGCCGAAGAGAAGAAGCGCAACCTGTTCCTCGCCGAGTTCATGATCCCCATCGTCAAGGGCGGCGGCACCGAAATGGCGATTGACGTCACCTCGCTGGGCATCCAGATTTACGGCGGCATGGGTTTCATCGAGGAAACCGGGGCTGCCCAGCACTGGCGCGATTCGCGCATCACGACGATCTACGAAGGGACCACCGGCATCCAGGCCAACGACCTGCTGTTCCGCAAGCTGATGCGTGACCAGGGTGCCACCGCCAAATACGTCTTCGGCGAAGTGGCAGCCACCGCCAAGGCGCTCGGCGCTTCCAACCGTCCGGAGCTGCAGGCGATCGCCGGCCGTCTGGGTGATGCGCTGCAGGCCTGGGTCAAGGCGACCGAATGGTTGTCGGCCGAGGCGAAAAACGGCCTGGCGGGGCCGTTGACCGCAGCCGTGCCTTATCTGCACCTGGCAGTAACCGTGTGCGGTGGCTGGATGATGGGCAAGGCCGCGCTCGCTGCCGCCGGCTACCTCGACAAGGGCGAGGGCGATCAGACCTTCTATCGAGCCAAGATCGCTACCGCGCACTTCTACGCCGACCAGATGCTGCCGCTGGCGACATCCTACGGCGTCACGGTACAAGCGGGCGCCGGATCGCTGGCGGCGCTGACCGACGATATGCTTTAACGCGTTATCGCCGGTTGTCGATGTCCATCCCCCGCCACGGCGGGGATTTTATGTCACCGGCGCCGCCGGTGACGGTATCCCTTGTGGATTTTCGCCGTAAACTGGTTATGCCGGCTGGCGGGCGCTATCATGCGCGTCATGCTGACCATCGAAATCGTTTCCGACGTTGTCTGTCCCTGGTGCTTCATCGGCACGCGCCGCCTCGAGACCGCCGTCGCCATGGTGCGCAGCCAAGTTCCCGACTTCTCGTAT
>Ga0209310_1001350_pt1 | contig 18986 bp, 16 predicted proteins | sample AD_UKC030_MetaG_FD_184415 | JGI IMG/M metagenome (GOLD analysis project Ga0209310, IMG submission 184415) | Active sludge microbial communities of municipal wastewater-treating anaerobic digesters from USA - AD_UKC030_MetaG (SPAdes) (version 2) | ecosystem: Engineered > Bioreactor > Anaerobic >... | reverse complement strand
TTTGATTCAGTTTATAAGCACTTTTCACGGCATAATAACCTTCCGCAACCATGCTCATTTCCATCATGGCACTTTTTACGGTATATCCTTTTCCAATCATGTTTCCAAACATTCGATTTCGGGAAAATACAGAATAACCGGTTACTAATAAATCGCCTAAATAAGCAGAATCATTAATATTCCGTTTCATGCGGTGTACTTTTTTGATAAACTTTTTCATTTCACGAATGGAATTACTCATCAATAAAGCCTGAAAATTGTCGCCATATCCTAAGCCGTGAGCCATACCGGCTGCGATGGCATAAATATTTTTTAACATAGCCGCATATTCCGTTCCGATAATATCATCGGAAATTTTTGTTTTGATGTATTTACAAGATAAATTTTGAGCCACCACTTTTGCTTTTTTTGCATCAGCACAGGCAATTGTCAAATACGAAAGACGTTCTAAAGCAACTTCTTCCGCGTGACACGGACCGGTAATAACACCAATATTTTCATAAGGAATATTGTATTGTTTGTGAAAATGTTCACCAACGATTAAAAATGTTTCCGGAACAATCCCTTTGATGGCAGAAAAAATGACTTTATGTTCAAATGATTCTGTTAATTTTTCTAATTCAGTGTTTAAAAAGGCGGAAGGAATGGCAAAAATCAGGTAATCGGCATAAGCAACCGCTTCATTTATATCAGTAGTAAGCTTTAATTTATTGGTGTTAAATTCAACAGAACTCAAATAGTTTGGATTGTGTTTTTCTGCTTTGATGTGGTCAACCGCGGTTTGATTTCGCATATACCAACAAATTTCTGTTTGGTTTTCGCAAAGCATTTTTGCTATCGCAGTTGCCCAGCTACCACCACCGATGACAGCAAATTTTGGTGAATTGTTCATTTTAAGTTTAGTTTGGAAAGGTAAATTTAACCTAAATTTTTAAATTCATATCCCAAAATTCGAATCAATTTATCGGAACTTATTGTTTTTCCAATTGAAGTCAGATTTTCATTAAATTGCGGAAAAGCTAAATTGTATTCTATCGCTTTTTCTGTATAATATCTTTTTCGGGAAGGATGAAAAGGAGCCACAGCATTAAAAACTTCACCCCAACAATCCTGTTCTATTATTCGTTCAATAATTGCAATGCAATCTTGTTGATGAATTAAATTAATTGGAGCTTCCGGATTTTCCAAGTTAGTTCTTCCGGCTAAAAAACGGATTGGATGTCTGTCTTTACCAATTAAACCACCAAAACGAAGAATAGTGGTTTGAAAAAAAGTACTGTTTTGTAATAATTTTTCAGTATTCAAAAGTTGAAGACCATTTTTTGTCTCTGGATTTGGAATTGTATTTTCAGTTACTATGGTATTATCATCAGCATAAACGGATGTTGAACTGATAAAAAGTACTTTATTTATTGTAGACTGTTGAATAGAAGGAAGTAATATTTTTATTTTTGAGACAAAACTTTCGTTAGAATTTCCTCTTAATTTTGGAGGAATAGCAATGATAAGTATTTCAGAATTTAAAAGAAAGTTTGAGATATCTCCTTGAATTTCATTTTCATCAAGAGATAAGAGAAATGGAGAAATGCCCACCAACTTCATAACTTCTAATTTAGAAAAGGAAGTTGTCGAACCGTTTATTGAATAATTTTTGCTTAGTAATGATTTTGCTAAGGGAAATCCTAACCAGCCACATCCTAAAATACTAATTTGCTTCAAGACTGTCTTTTTTTATGATAATTGAATCTTTAATCACTTCGTAACTCTCGGATTTTAAAATTTGTTTTTCGATTGGTTTTACCTTAAAAATTTTCTTTTTTACAACAATTGCATCATTTAGAACAAAAGGCATTGGGATAAATTCATCTGGACGATTTGGAATAGAAAACATCGGATTTTCCAATAAATCAAAGGATGAAATCATAACTTCCATTTCTAAATCGGCTTCTTTTGAGATTTGGAAACTAAGTGTCAAAGGTTTATTGTCAATGGGATAATAATTTAATAATCTTGAATCTTTTCTTTTGTAAAAGCTTCCTTTTTGATTTATAGCTATAATTCCATTGGCTTTCATATTGTGAAATTTCAACTTTTCATCTGCAAAAACATCCATTCTATTCACATTTCTGTTTGGAATAATTTGTAATGTAACAGAACGGTAATTTCCAATGATTGTATCGCGGAGAAAAGTAAAAGTGGGTTCTGAAATATTTTTTTTTGGAGCTTCAGTAGCATAACTAAACCCGGAATTATATTTACTGCTTACTGCGTTTTTATTTAAATTACTACCTGATTTTGGAGTTTCTCCTAAATATTTTTTTGTCCAAGGATCCAATACTTTATCATAAGTTGCCCAATAATACTTATGTGAATTAGCATCAGCAATATATAATAAACTGTTTGGCTTCGCTTTTCCTTTTTCAAAACCACTAGTAAAGTGAGCTTTGATTAAAAAAGCAAAAGCAAGAACAAAAAACAACCATCCCCAAATTTTTTTATTGGAAAAAGTTCCAAAAACAGGAATTAATAATGAGAAAACAAAGACTACAAGCAAAGCACTTCCTGTTAACATTTTTAGACCTAATCCAATTGGAAATAATTGAATTAAAGGCACCAAAATAACCAGCATAGGAATGCTTAACGCAATGTTTAAAGGTAAATTTGATTTATTGTTGTAAACAAACATGCCTAAACTAAATATACCAAAATAGGCTGGAATAATGAAAAAAGAAGCTCCTTCTAAATAGATAAAAATAATTATATTGATTATTAACCAAAAGAATAATGGAGCAACAAAATAACTTACAGTAGTTTTAGAATTTACGAATTTAGAATAAATCCAGAAGCAAATGGCGATAGTTATGAATCCAAAAGCAAGGATGTAACTATGACCATTATAAGTAAATCCATGAAGCATATCTTGGTATTCGGGATATAAGGACTGAATCATTTTCCATCCAAAGAAAACAACGATTCCGGAAATGAACAATGAACCAAAAAGGGGAATGAATCCTTTTAATACATCTTTGAAATCTAATACATGTTTTCCTAATCCAAGAATAACAACCCCAAAAAACAAAACAAATGAAACAATCAATAAAGGTAAATTCCAACTAAAAGGATAATGTATAAAGCCAAACGGAATACTAAAATAAATATGGTCCTCGGTTGTTTTTAAATTGCCTAAATCTGCATTTGAAAAATGAGTGAGCAAAGGCATTAAATAAGTTGCTTGATGTTCTAAAGATTCCGGAGTAAAGTTCTCAAAATTATCCTGAACAGTATGGTAATCAAAATGGTCGTCAATAAAAGCAAAATTAAAACCCGGGATGTCGGCAGTCTCTCTAAAAGCAGTTAAATCCGTATCATTAGGAAGCATTTTATAGATACTGTACATTAGTGAATTTGATACGGTATAATCGGGATTAGCTGCAGAAAAACCTTTAATTAAATTTGCATTACCGCCATTGGTTTCTGCCAACATCATCGAAGGACCTTTGGTTCCTCGAGCTTCAAAATTTACAACTAGCCCCACATTTTTTGCCCAAGGATGTTCAGAGGCAAATGCATATGCTCCGTTTAAACCGAGTTCTTCAGCATCGGAAAACACAATGATAATGTCGTTTTTATTAGGAGAATTGTTGTAAAGAAAAGTTCGAACACCTTCTAAAATTACAGCAAGACCATTGGCGTCATCACTGGCTCCATATGATTTTGAATGAGGAGCACTGTCGTAGTGAGTAAGTAACAATAACGATTTTGAAGAATTAGAACCTTTAATTCGGGCAATTACATTTTGTGTTTCAACTAAGTTATTCCATTTGCTTAAAATAGCACTTTTTTGAATTTCAGTTTCAAGTCCTAATTTTTTTAATTCAGTATCCAGATAATTAACAACATTCTGATGATAGGAACTGCCTACATAATGTGGTTCTTTCGAAATTTCCTTTACATGTTTTAAGGCTCTTTCTGTTGAAAATTCAGATTGAGCAACATTGGCTTTTGAATAATCTGAAGGCATCATGCAATAAAAAATAAAAGCAATAATTCCGGTAATTAGCAATGCCGAAAGTAACGAAGTATAATTTTTTTTCATCATTATGTAGGTTAGTTACTTTAAATTAATGGTCTTTTTTGACTAGCATATAATAATCGTTTTCTAAAACCATATAGCCCTGATCGTATAAAAAGTGATAGGTGTTTCCGGTTTTTGTATGCAAAACAGATGTAAAATAATCAAAATCAAACCCCTTACTGAGCAGTTTTGATTTAGTTGTTTTGCTCTTGCCATCAACATTTAAATCACTTAAAATACGATAATTTTTGCGTAATTTATTATTGATATTCCGCATCAAATTTGTACTGTCTTTGTTTATCTTGTTGTTGTAGGAATTCCTACAACCGTCGCTGCAAAACTTTTTGTCTTCGCGGCCAATGATTTTTTCACCGCATTCTAAACAATTTTTCATAAGCTCTTGTGATTATTTCAACTTTTTGATATTATACAAATCGTGTCTTCTGTCTTTTAAAATCCGAACTGTTCCATATTCATGTAATTGTTTTAACAAATCTAAGTCAACATCAACAATTAAGGTCATTTCAGTGTTTGGCGTAGCTTCTGCTTTGATTCCATTACTTGGGAAGGCAAAATCAGAAGGGGTAAAAACCGCCGATTGAGCATATTGAATATCCATGTTGTTCACTTTCGGTAAATTCCCAACACAACCGGCAATTGCTACATAACATTCGTTTTCAATAGCTCTTGATTGAGCACAATGTTTCACTCGAGTGTAACCATTTTGAGTGTCGGTTAAAAAGGGGACAAACAGTATGTTCATTCCTTCATCGGCCATCAATCTTGATAATTCGGGAAATTCAACATCATAGCAAATCATGATGCCAATTTTACCACAATCGGTATCAAAGGTTTTAATTTGCGAACCGCCTTTCATTCCCCAATGCAACGATTCATTTGGTGTGATGTGAATTTTGGTATACATTTCACTGGAGCCATCTCGTTTACACAAAAAACCAACGTTGTATAACACACCATTTTCAAGATACGGCATGCTTCCCGTAATGATGTTGATGTTGTAGGAGATAGCATATTCTTGAAATTTTTTTCGAATAGGTTCGGTATGTCTCGCTAATTCTCGAATAGCATCCGCCTCTGAAAGATGATTATAATCAGCCATTAAAGGTGCGGTGAATAATTCCGGGAAAAGAGCAAAATCACTTCCGTAACCCGAAACTACATCAATAAAAAATTCTGCTTGTTCAAAAAGTTGTTCAAGGTTATTCAGCGGACGCATTTGCCATTGGATCAATCCTAAACGAATGACACTTTTTTTCAAGTTGATTAAATTCGGACTTTCATCATAATAGATGTTGTTCCATTCCATCAAAACAGCATATTCGTTGGAGCTGGTGTCACCAACCAAGTAGTTTTTCATAATTTTTTTTACGTGAAAATCATTACTTATTTGGAACGAAAGAACCGGATCGTATAATTCTTTTAATTTAACCTTTTCGATGTAATCTTTTGGTGAAAGTTTGTCCATATAATCAATATAATTTGGAATTCTTCCAGCAAAAATGATGGATTTTAAATTCAATTGCTCACACAATTCTTTTCGAGCATCATATAATCTTCGTCCTAATCGTAATCCACGGTATTTGGGATGAATGAATACATCAATTCCATACAACACTTCTCCATTGGGATTATGTGTTGAAAAAGTATAATTTCCTGTAATTTGAGCATACGTATGGTTGGCAATTACTTTATTATAATCAATAATCAATGAAAGTGCAGAACCTACCACTTTGTCATCCACCAAAACCACCAATTGACCTTCCGGGAAAATAGCCAGCAATTTTTCAATATGATGTTCTTTCCAATAGGAGTTTTCCAACTCGCTGTAGGCTTCCATCATCGAGTTTTTCAGTTCTTTATAATCTTCAATCTGTAAATTACGCAATTCAATTTTCCGGATAGCTTCCTGCATATATCTTTGTTTTTGTGCAAGATACGAATAAAATGTTCCGTTTGCAAACGGTTACAAACATTTACAACCGAAAGTAATTGTTTTACTACCGAATAAATTTTACAAACCACCACAACTTTGTACCGTTGATTTGAAACAACAATCAACAAAATCATTTATAAACCATTTAAATTTTTACACGCCATGAAAGCATTGCAAAACAAAGTTCAGTTAATCGGTCATGTAGGCAAAGACCCAATCATCAAAGATTTTGAAGGAGGAAAAAAATTAGCCAATTTATCACTTGCAACCAAAGATGTGTATGTGAGTAAAAAAGGAGATCAGGTAGAACAAACCCAATGGCACAATATCGTAGCTTGGGGGAAAACGGCAGAAATCATCGAACGGTTTGTTGAAAAAGGAAAACAAATCGGCATCACCGGAAAACTTACTTCCAGATCTTACGATGACAAAGAAGGAAACAAACGCTATGTAACAGAAGTAGTTGTGAGTGAACTGCTTTTGATGAAATAACTCATCAATTTAAAAAAAACAATTTTAATTAGTAAAAGAATCTGAAACGAGTTCAGATTTAAACTTTAAATTTTATACGCCATGAACACAATGAAAAACAGAGTGCAATTAATCGGTCATGTAGGAAATGACCCGGAAGTAAAAACCTTTGAAGGTGGAAAAGTAGCCAATTTAAACATTGCTACCAATGATTCATACACCAACAAAAAAGGAGAGAAAGTTGAACAAACGGAATGGCATCGTATTGTTGCCTGGGGTCCAACAGCCGAAATTATTGAAAAATTAGTCAACAAAGGAAAAGAAATTGCTATTGAAGGTAAGCTCTCTACCAGAAGTTATGACGATAAAGAGGGAAACAAACGTTATATCACCGAAGTCATTGTTAGTGATATAATGCTAATTGGCAAATAAGTTTAACCACTAAACACAAGAAATCATGAAAGTAAAACACTTTAGAGTTCGTGTGAGTGGAGAACACTTGCAAAACGACCAAGATGCCATCAATCAATTTTTAACAGAAGTTACGGTTGAAAAAACAGCGACAAATTTCATATCAGGTATGATTGATTATTGGTCAGTGTTGGTTTTTTATACTTCCAAAAATGCAAAACCAAAAGAATCATTTGAAAGTGAAAAAGTAGCCGTTTTAAATTATGAGGAATTAAGTCAGGAAGAAAAAAACACCCTGAATTCACTTAAAAATTGGCGGACGGAAAAATCATCAAAATTGGGCTTGCCACAATACATGATTTGCCATAATTCTGAATTAATGACTATCGCAAAAGTAAAACCTGAAACCGTTGAAGAATTAAAAAAAATAAAAGGTTTTGGGGAGCAAAAAATCTCTCGCTACGGTACAGATATTATTTCATTATTAACGGCCAGTTAATTAATTTTATAGAAATATGGTAGTTTAAGAAATCATCTGACTTGTCGGATGATTTTTTTTTGTATATTTAAAGTCCTAAAAGTAAATTGATTAGCTATGCCAGTAAAAAGTTATCAGGGAGAATCTGTAGGAGTACAAGCTCCCAAAGCTGAAGAAATTCACGTAGAACATTACATGAATAAGTCGGTAGTGAGTTTTAAAACAACTCAGGATATTTTAGAAATTATGGATGCCCTGGTTAAAAACTGTATCTCAGGGGGACCAATAGTATCAGATTCAAATGAAGTTGTAGGGTTTATTTCAGAAGGTGATTGTATTCGACAACTCACCGAAAGTAAATATTATAATCTTCCAATGGAAGAAATGAATATTGAACACTACATGACTAAAAATGTTATTTGTGTTGGGCCTGATGAAAGTTTACTCGACATCGCAAACAAGTTTTTGACCACAAAAAAAAGAAATTTCCCGGTAGTTCGCGACGGAAAACTAATCGGTTTAATCAGCCAAAAAAATGTTTTAAAAGCGGTACTTGAATGGAAAGGAACTCATTATAGACGTCATTAATAAATTGATTATTAGGAAATAGAAATTGTTTTTATAAATAACAATAAATCTTTTGGCAAACAATATTTGCAAATGAAAAATAGGTTGATAATATTCAAAAATTAAAATGAATAACCATCTTCAAATTTTCGCAATATTAGTTGTTTTGCCTTTGAATCGTAATAACTTAAAATATAGAAGTCTTTGTATTTAATTCTATTATATGTTATAATTGAATTGTTTTCTTGTAAAAATCCCGAGATAAAATCTTCAGCCAAAGGGTCAAATTGAGATTGCTTGGGTTTGAATTCAGAATCAAATCGGCATTCAAAAAACACACTTTGAGTTATGTCATTGGAGTAGAAATCTGATGGTATTTCAACGCCAACTGCGATTCCTCCAAGAGTTGCTACTGTCCCAAAAAACAAACTGCCTGAGCTTAATATTTCATTTGTGCCACCAACAGTAAATAACAAATCGTTTTGGGTTTTATAAACCGTTAATCCTAAGGATTTGTTTTTTAATCGATTTAAAAATTTTTGTGTGTTTTTAATTTCTTGAGGTTGATAATTTCCACTTTGCATATATAATGGCGAATTTTTAAATGAAATAACTTCGTTTTGCATTACACTATACTGGAGTGTAGGTTCTTTTCCACTATAATCATGTTTAGAAATTATCAATTGGGTTTCATTGGCTTTAAATTGATATAAATTTCCGTTATGATAAAAAGAGTTTGATTTGCCAACTCCACTTTTTAAAGTTTCTTGGGAGAATTTTTTTTCTATTATTTCATAAGTTTTCCAATCGATTTCTAAAATTTGAGTTTGAGAAAAATTGAAATCAAAAGTAAAAAGTAATTTATCGTTTAAAGGATATATTTTTATTTTATTACAACCAATAAACAAAGGATTAAAAACTTCGTTATCAACAACTTCTAAAGGATTTGTTTTTAAAAAATTTGAAAGAGAAAAGGGCGTTTCAATTAATTCTTTTGGATTATAAATCTCAAGATCAAATATTTTTTCTGCAAATGTATTGCCTTCAAAAACATACAATTTTACTTTTTTACTCAAATCGTGTATGCTTAGAATGTAAAAATGATTGTTTTTAGAAAAAGAGGTTAGTACGGTTTCATTTGTTAATGGAATATCAAAAAAAACGGAATTAGTTGTTCTTTGTTTAAAATTATAAGTTACAGCCATAAATTGTTTAAAATCTTCTGAGGCCCAATAATAAACAGGGTTTCCATCCTCCGAAAAACTATTTGCAATTGCTGAAGGATAATTTTTAACTTTCTTCGTTTGCAAACTATCAGCAAAAAACAAGGCACTATTAAATTTTACGAGAGTACTTTTTTCTTTATCCCCGGCTAGCACATAAACTTCTTTTGTTAATGAGTTTACTGTCGGTAAAACTTGATGATAATCAGAAGATTTTTTTAATTCTAAGCCTACAGAAACCAATTTGGTTTGGCCAAGTATAGAATACATGCAAAAAAGCATCAACAAAAGAAATGTCTTTTTCATGTCTTATTATTTTTGTTATACCAAAGATAATTTGTTCTTTGAAGAGAATTCAAAAATAAATCAACTATTTTCTATCGAATTAAAAACGGTAACACTTCTGTGATTTTTTCAATCGTTTTAAAATTTGGATGTTCTACTTTATGACTGATTTTTTCATGTTCCCAAGTAGTGTGAAAAGGCACATGAACAGCATAACCACCCATGTCTAAAACCGGCAATACATCCGATTTTAAAGAATTTCCAATCATATAAAATTCATTGGGTTTAATTTCAAGACGACCAATGAGTTTTTGATAATCAATGGTTTGTTTATCTGACATTACTTCGATATGATGAAAATATTTGCCTAATCCGGAATCATGCAACTTGCGATGTTGGTCTTTTAAATCACCTTTGGTTGCTACTACTAATTTATATCTTCCGTGTAAAGCCGATAAAGTTTCTTCTACACCATCTAATAATTCAATAGGTTTTTCTAATAGTTCTTTTCCGTATTCGATAATTTTCTCTACAATTTCAACAGATATTGTGTTATTCGAAATTTTCATTGCAGCCTCAATCATTGATAAAATATAGGCTTTTATTCCATAACCGTAAACCGGTAAATTCTGGATTTCTATCCTAAATAATTCTTGTGACAAACTTTGATGTGATAAATAATCTTCCATCAAACTACAGAATTTACGCTCGGTTTCCTGAAAATAGGGCTCGTTCACAAATAAAGTGTCGTCGGCGTCGAATGCGATTACTTTTAGGTTCATAAACAAATTTTTAAGAAATCAAAGCCCCATTATCTACTCCATCACTCTCCGGATTTACAAAAACTAATTTATCTTCCGCATTATTAGTCATCAATATCATGCCTTGGCTTTCAACACCACGCAAGGCTCTTGGTGCTAAATTAACTAAAACGGTTACTCGTTTGCCCACAACTTCTTCCGGTGAAAAATGTTCAGCGATTCCCGAAACTATGGTGCGAATATCGATTCCGGTATCCACTTTTAAAACTAATAATTTATTGGCTTTGGGCATTTTTTCAGCTTCTAAAATGGTTCCTACACGAAGATCTAGTTTTGAAAAATCTTCAAATGTCGCGGTATCTTTTTGTGGTTCTATGGTTTTGTTTTCCAATTTATTTGCAGTTTTTGTAGCTTCCAGTTTGTCTATTTGTTTTTGAATTTCAGCATCGTCAATTTGTGCAAATAAAATTTCAGGCTGGCCAATTTGGTGACCGGGTTTTATTAATTCCGTAGATTTGGAAATCAATTCCCATCCAATCGTTAATTTGTTGCATTGTAACATATCAACAACCAATTTTTTGGATGTAAACGGTAAGAAAGGCTCAGATAAAACCCCTAAAGCAGTAGCGATTTGTAAGGCAACATACATTTGTGTTTTTACCCGTTCCGGATCAGTTTTTACCATTTTCCAAGGTTCTTCATCAGCTAAATATTTATTTCCTAAACGAGCTACATTCATCAATTCGCCCAAAGCTTCCCGAAAACGGTAGCGTTCAATCGAACTGGAAATAACCGCAGGATAAGCTTTTAATTCTGCTAAAACCTGTTCATCAACTTCTGTAAATGCATTTGGTTGTGGCACAATTCCGTTATAATATTTGTGTGTTAAAACCACCACACGATTGATGAAATTACCATAAATCGCTGCCAATTCATTATTATTTCTCGCTTGAAAGTCTTTCCAAGTAAAATCATTGTCTTTTGTTTCAGGAGCATTGGCGGTTAAGGCATAACGCAGCACATCTTGCTTCTCTGGAAAATCAATTAAATATTCATGCAACCAAACTGCCCAATTTTTAGAGGTTGATAATTTATTTCCTTCCAAATTTAAAAACTCATTGGCCGGAACATTGTCGGGTAAAATATAACTTCCTTCTGCTTTTAGCATCGCTGGGAATATGATGCAATGGAATACAATATTGTCTTTTCCAATGAAATGAACTAATTTGGTATCGGCATCTTTCCAATAGGGTTTCCAATCTTTTCCTTCACGTGTTGCCCATTCTTTGGTGGATGAAATGTATCCAATCGGAGCATCAAACCATACGTATAATTTTTTGCCCTCAGCACCTTCCACCGGAACGTCAATTCCCCAATCTAAATCGCGGGTTACGGCACGAGGCTCTAAACCACCATCAATCCATGATTTTACTTGACCGTAAACATTCGGTTTCCAATCGTTTCTATGTCCAACTAAAATCCAATCGTTTAGAAAATCGGAATAACGATCCAATGGTAAAAACCAATGTTTCGTTTCTTTTTTTATGGGAGTTGTTCCTGTGATTGTCGATTTCGGGTTGATTAAGTCTGTTGCATTTAAAGTAGAACCACATTTTTCACATTGATCGCCATAGGCTTCTTCGTTTCCACATTTTGGACACGTACCCATGACAAAACGATCGGCTAAAAACTGATCAGCCTTTTCATCATATAATTGCTCTGTTACTTCTTCAATAAAAACTCCTTTGTCATAAAGTGTTCTGAAAAATTCAGAAGCCGTATCATGATGGATTTTAGAGGATGTCCGTGAATAGTTATCAAACGAAATACCAAAATCGATAAAAGATTTTCGAATGATTCCGTCGTACTTGTCAATTACTTGTTGTGGTGTAATACCTTCTTTTTTGGCTTTCATTGAAATAGCCACACCGTGTTCGTCGCTTCCACAAATAAATGCCACATCTTTTCCTTGCAAACGTAAATAGCGTGCATAAATATCAGAAGGAACATAAACACCGGCCAAATGTCCAATATGAATTGGTCCGTTGGTGTAAGGCAATGCCGCTGTAATGGTATATCTTTTGGGATTCTCTATCATAAAAATTTGTTTCTCGCCCAAACACAAAATCGCGAAAAGGCATGAATTAATACTATTGTTTTGCAAAAATAAGCAAACCCATCGATTCTAATTAATATTTAGAGAATCGTTTTATTGTTTGAGGCTTTATTTGTTTATTTGTTAGATGGAAACCGATAAACTATGAAAAATTCGATGCTTTTTTGGTTTGCTTTGACAGTTTTTTTCAATGCTAACGCTCAAATGGACAAAAAAATGATCACACCACCTTATTTAAAGAACGGCGACACGATTGCTATTGTGGCAACTGCCCGAAAACATATTGACGATGACTTAAAAACAACTAAAGAATTTTTAGAAAATTGGGGTTTAAAAGTAATAGTCGGCAGTTCGATTGGATTAGACCAAAATCAATTGGCTGGAACGGATGAAGACCGTGCAAAAGATTTTCAACAGCAATTGGATAATTCGAACGTTAAAGCCATTTGGTGCGTTCGTGGTGGATACGGAACAGTTCGTATGGTCGATTTACTAGATTTTTCTAAGTTTAAACAAAATCCAAAATGGGTTATTGGGTTTAGTGATGTAACCGTTTTACACAGTCATCTCAATACGATGGGTTTTCAATCCATTCACGGAATGATGCCTGTGAATATTCCCAGAGCGACTCCGGAAGCCAAAGAAAGCTTGCGAAAAGCCTTGTTTGGTGAAAACCTTTCATATACCATTCCTTTTGATTCTATGAATAAATTGGGTAGGGTGAAAGGCGAGTTAGTGGGTGGAAATCTTTCGATTTTATACAGTTTGTTTGGTTCAGAATCGGCAATTGATTGTGCGGATAAGATTTTGTTTCTTGAAGATTTAGATGAATATTTATACCATATTGACCGCATGATGATGAATCTCAAACGCAACGGTTGTTTGGAAAGCTTGAAAGGAATTGTGGTGGGAAGTATGACCAAAATGAAAGACAATGATATTCCTTGGGGAAAAAATGCTTTGGAAATTATTGAAGATATTACAAAAACCTATTCTATTCCGGTAGTTTATAATTTCCCGGCAGGACATATTCCTGATAATCGAGCGTTAATTTTTGGACGACAAGTGACGTTGGAGGTAAGTAAAAAGGAAACTAGATTGATTTTTGAATAACATTTTTTAAGAGAACACAGATTTATAAAATCAAAGAAATAGAAAAATTAATGCTTAAATTATTTAACTTTTAGTAATTTTTACAATTTGTGTTCTATAAAAACTTTTTTGAAAATTTTATTTAATTTACCAAATGGCAAAACACAATGAACTGGGCATAAAAGGAGAACTATTAGCTACCGATTTTCTTCAAAAAAGCGGCTATGAAATTCTCGAAACGAACTGGGTTTTTCAAAAAGCCGAGATTGATATTATTGCTCAAAAAGATACCATTTTAGCTATTGTTGAAGTAAAAACAAGAACTTCTGCAGACTTTGGTTTACCTCAGGATTTTGTAAAAGGAAAAAAAATTCAAAACTTAGTGAAAGCAGTCGATCAATACATGATTGAAAATGACCTCGATTTGGAAGTACGTTTCGATATTATAGGTATTGTTCTTAATAATCATGAAACGAGAATCGAACATTTAGAAGATGCATTTTATTATTTCTAATGTTATATTTGTAACAAATTGTTTTTATTTATACATTTGTGGCGTTTTTAAAACATTTTCAAATGAAAACAATTTCTTCGGTCGTAGAACATTACATCAAAACCAAACCTTTTTTATTGAGTGCTTTGTCGCAAGGCATCATCAATTTAACTTCGTTATCCCGAAATATGATGCCCGAATTGGAGCAGGAATTAGGCAAAGATGTAAAACAAGGAGCTGTTGTAATGGCCTTAAAACGTCTTTCGGAAGAATTGGATTTTCGGGTAAATCATAAAATTCTGAAAGTATTAAAAAACATCGGAGAAATCACCGTTCGATCTTCATTAATCGATTTTACATTCGCTGTTTCAGAAACAATTTTAGACAAACAAGCCGCTTTGATTTATGAAATCAATAAAGAAACAGGAATTTTCTACACGTCTTCAAGAGGCGTAAACGAAACCAATATTGTTGTTAGTGAAAGCGTAGGACACTTGGTAGATAAACATTTTACAGGTGAAAAATTAATCCAAAAATTAGATAATTTAGCTTCTATTACTGTAAAACTACCTAAGGAAAATATCAGTATTCCCGGAATATATTATTTCATTTTCCAACGTTTAGCTTGGGAAGGAATTATTATTAACGAAGTTATTTCAACTTCCAATGAATTTACTATTTTGGTAAGCGAAGAAGAAGTAGATGTAGCTTTTAAAGTGATTAAGGATTTAAAAAGCTTATAAAACTTATATGCTAAAAAATTAAACATATAAGTCATATAAGTTTAATTTTTTTGAAAGTTATCTTCCCATCAACTCCATCAATTCCAACGCTTTCCTAATCGATTTTACATTTTCAAACGTTAGCAACAAACGCAAACCGCTTTTGGTTTCTTTTTCTTTCATTTTGCAAAGGTTTCCATTAAGTTGAACAAATTGCAACACCTTTCTGAAGTGAGAAGATTGATAATAATCACTTTGTTGATCGCCCACAAAATATCCAATCATTTTACCTTGCTTCATGATGAGTTTTTCAATACCTAATCGGGTGGCAATCCATTTTATACGGATACTGTTGAGCAAGGCTTGAGCTTCTTTCGGTAAGGGACCAAAACGGTCAATTAGTTTTTGTTCATAGGCTAACAGGCCTTCTTCGTCTTTTACGTTTCCTAGTTCGTTGTATAAATTTAATCGTTCGTTTACGCTGTTGATATAATCATCCGGAAACAACAATTCAAAATCGGTATCAATTTGAAGATCTTTTACAAATTCTTTAGTTTCCATATCATTTTCTTCGTGATATAATTCTTTGAATTCGTTTTCTTTTAATTCTTCAATGGCTTCGTTCATGATTTTTTGATAGGTGTCAAAACCGATTTCGTTGATAAAACCGCTTTGTTCTCCACCTAATAAATCTCCGGCACCGCGAATTTCTAAATCTTTCATTGCAATGTTAAAACCGCTTCCCAATTCACTAAATTGTGTTAACGCATTAATTCGTTTTCGTGCATCTTCCGTCATGACTGATTGCGGTGGCGTGATAAAATAACAAAACGCTTTTTTATTGCTTCGACCTACGCGACCACGCATTTGATGTAAATCGGACAAACCAAAATTATTGGCATTATTGATAAAAATCGTGTTGGCATTTGGCACATCTAAACCGCTTTCGATAATGGTCGTTGCAACTAAGACATCAAATTCACCATTCATAAAAGCCAGCATCAATTCTTCTAATTTTTTGCCATCCAATTGACCGTGACCAATGCCAACACGAGCATCGGGAACTAATCGTTGAATCATTCCTGCCACTTCTTTGATATTTTCAATGCGGTTATTAATGAAAAACACTTGACCATTTCGTTGAATTTCATACGAAATAGCATCCCGAATTAATTCTTCACTAAAACCAACAACATGACTTTCAATAGGATAACGATTCGGAGGTGGAGTTGTAATAACCGATAAATCCCTCGCAGCCATCAACGAAAACTGCAACGTTCTCGGAATCGGAGTGGCGGTCAATGTTAACGTATCCACCGTAGCAGAAATCGTTTTGAGTTTATCTTTTACATTTACACCAAATTTCTGTTCTTCGTCAATAATCAACAAGCCTAATTCTTTGAACTTGACATCTTTACTCACTAATTGATGCGTTCCGATGATGATATCTACTTTTCCTTCCGACAAACCTTTTAGTGTTTCACTTTTTTGTTTGGCGGTTCTAAATCGGTTTAAATAATTTACCGTCACCGGCATATCTTTTAATCGTTCGGTAAATGTTCGATAATGTTGATAAGCCAAAATCGTAGTTGGAACCAAAATGGCAACTTGTTTTCCGTTGTCAACCGCTTTAAAAGCGGCACGAATGGCGACTTCTGTTTTTCCGAAACCAACATCGCCACAGACCAATCGATCCATCGGACGATCGCGTTCCATATCGTTTTTTACATCTTGCGTAGCCGTAATTTGGTCGGGTGTATCTTCATAAATAAATGAACTTTCTAATTCTTTTTGCAAATAACTGTCGGGAGCACAGGCAAAACCTTTTTCCAAACGTCTTTTGGCATACAATTGAATCAAATTGAACGCAATATGTTTGACACGAGCTTTAGTTTTTTGTTTTAAAACTTTCCAAGCATTCGAACCTAATTTGTATATTTTTGGTGGTGTTCCGTCTTTTCCGTTGTATTTTGAAATTTTGTGAAGCGAATGAATGCTCACATATACAATATCATTATCGGCATAAACCAATTTGATGGCTTCCTGCATTTTGCCTTCGACTTGAATTTTTTGCAAACCTCCAAATTTTCCAATTCCGTGGTCAATGTGTGTGACATAATCGCCTACAGAAAGTTGGGTTAATTCCTTAAGCGTAATAGTTTGCTTTTTAGAATAACCGTTTTTGATGTTGAATTTATGATAACGTTCAAAAATCTGATGATCGGTGTAGCAAGCCAGCTGATTTTCCTCGTCAATAAATCCTTGAAAAAGTGGAAAAACAATGGTTTTATATTGTTTTCGGATGTTTTCGTGATTTTCTTCATCCAAACTTTCAAAAATATCATGAAAGCGATTGGCTTGATTTTCATTGGAACAAAACAAATAATTTTTGATTCCGTTAAAGTGATTTTCGTTCAAATCATTCAACAACAAATCAAATTGTTTGTTGAACGAAGGCTGCGGTTTGGTATGAAATTCAATTGTTTTTTCCGATTTAAAAATCGATTTCAATCCTATTTCAACCATCGAAAAATCAAGAGCCTTTTTGACAAATGACGATTGATTGATAAAAAGTTCATCGGGTGAAGCCTGTTTAATTTCATTAGAAAGTTTGCCAAAAGCTTCTGTCGCTTTATCAAATAATTTATCAAATTGACTCAAAACCATTTCTGTTTCCTGAACAAAAAGCACGGTTTTTGGATTGATGTAATTGAGGAAACTTTCTCTATTCTCCTGTAAAAATTTATTTTCTACGTTGGGAATGATGGAAATTTTCTTTTGTTTTTCAAGTGAAAGTTGTGTTTCTACATCAAACGTTCTGATGCTATCGACTTCATTTCCGAAGAATTCAATTCGGTACGGATTATCATTTGAAAACGAAAATACATCGATAATTCCACCACGAACCGAAAATTCACCAGGTTCCGAAACAAAATCTACACGCTTGAAATTGTATTCAAATAAAACTTCGTTGATAAAATCAATCGAAATTTGATCAGTAACAGCCACTTTCAACGTGTTTTTGTCTAATTCTTTTCGGGTGACCACTTTTTCAAAAAGAGCTTCCGGATAGGTAACAATAATCGATGGTTTTTTGCGGGAATTGATTCGGTTCAACACTTCTGCCCGAAGCAACACATTGGCATTATCAGTTTCTTCAATTTGATAAGGTCGTCGGTATGAACTCGGATAAAACAGCACATCTTGGTCGTTGATGAGGTTTTCCAAATCATTTAAATAATAAGCGGCTTCTTCTTTATCATTAAAAAGTAATAAAAAGGGTAATTCTGTTTTTTGAAATAAAGTCTGAATTACAAATGATAGCGACGAACCAATTAATCCTTTGAGTTGAACTTTTTTTTCGGGAATAGCAATAATTTCCGACATCTGTATCAGTTTTGCAGATGAGTTGTAAACAGAATAAATATTTTTTAAATCCAATTAATTTAAATTTTTTGGAACATTTTTAACAGCCCGTGATGTGTCTAACATTCTAATCATATCCGCTTCACCTTGCTCAGTTGGAATTTGATTTTTTCGAACTAATTCATTCATTTGTAATTCAATAGCGGCTAATTGTAGATTGATATCCGTAATAAGACTGATAACCTTTTGGTCAGGAATGGCATCTAAATTGAGATACATTTCTAACGAATGAAATTTGGTTAACATTACGGTAAATCTACTTTTAAATTCAGGGCTGAATAATTGATGGGGTATTGATTGTAAAACCTCTTCTGTTTTTTTTGATAGGGCTTTAGATTTTTTTTGAAATGCTCCGATAGAACTAGTTGGTTTTTGTTGTAATTCAGTTAAAAATAATCGCCACTGAGCCCAATCTTTTACTAATTCTTGTGATGAGGCTTGTAAATTCATTGCTCTAAAATTCCAAGCACTGCTTATTTTTTTAAAAACAGCCTCATTTTTAGCGAGTTCTTTTTGTTGTTGAATCAAACGTTTTTCATTGTCCTGTTGGCAAGAAAAATGTATAAAAAAAGATAGAAAGAGAAAAAGCACTCGAATTTTCATTATCAACAATTTAGATTTCAAAAATACAAAGGTAAATTGAATCTTGGTTATTCGCGTTAAAGCTTTCCAAAAATAAAAGTGATTTCTTAACTGATTTCTCATTAACGAAAACGTTATATTTGTCCTTTAATTTATTACTGATGAACACAAAAATTCTGATTATAGGAGCCTGCGGACAAATTGGCACCGAGTTAACACATCAATTAAGAAACTTATACGGCAATGAAAATGTAATTGCTACCGATATTCGAAAGTTAAATAATGAAGTAGTTAATGATGGAATTTTTGAAGTATTGAATGCCTTAGATT
>Ga0209310_1001349_pt1 | contig 18993 bp, 9 predicted proteins | sample AD_UKC030_MetaG_FD_184415 | JGI IMG/M metagenome (GOLD analysis project Ga0209310, IMG submission 184415) | Active sludge microbial communities of municipal wastewater-treating anaerobic digesters from USA - AD_UKC030_MetaG (SPAdes) (version 2) | ecosystem: Engineered > Bioreactor > Anaerobic >... | reverse complement strand
TCGGTATCGACACCCGTGTCTACCTTGGTTCAGCCGAACTGGCCGCCATGTGCGCGCTGGCCGGCCGCATCATCACGGTGCCGGAATACATGGAGCAGATCAAGCTGGTCAATGCCAAGGCGGCTGACGTCTATCGCTACATGAACTTCGACAAGATTCCGGAGTTCGTGGAAGTGGCGGCTACAGTCGAAATGTAATTTCGATTTCGGCCGTTTTTTCCGGTCGACCGTAGCAATCTAACAAAGCCCCCGTCGGGAAACCGGCGGGGGCTTTTTGCTGTGTGCTTCGTTGTCATGCGCGTATACTTAAGTACTTTCGCAGTACAAGTGCAGCTTGAGGGAATGCCATGGCCAACGCTAAGACCGCGACACTGAGTTTTCGTATTAAACCGGGGCTAAAAGAGGCACTGCGCGTAGCCGCTGAGCGGGAACACCGCAGCATCGCCAACATGGTTGAAGTGATGATCCTGCAATATTGCGGACAAAATGGTGTCGCAGTCGCTGATGATCACACTCCATCTGTAGAGCGGCCAATATTGGAGCATGGGCAGTGAATAGTCATCGACCCACAAGAGGTAGGCGTACCACCTAATGGCACTACATCCCGATTTCCCGCTCTCACCCTACGAAACACTATCTCCTGACTATCGTTGGTTTCCTGCGGCGGAGGAGCTCAGGAGTGCCGCGTATGAAAAGCTACTCCCACCTCTGGTTGCCAAGATTCGCGAAGAGGTTCAGGCGTGGCGCGACGCTGATTACTCAGGAGCGTCTGCCACCTCACGCGCCTTGCTGGCGTGGTGGTTTGAGACAGATCATCTGATTGAGCAAGCGGACGGCACGCAAATCCAATTCCGTTACTACTTTGCTCAGCGCGAGGCGGTTGAAACCGTCATCTGGTTGTATGACGTACGTGGTGTTCGCGACAAATTCGATCTGTTACGTTTCGACGCCTCAGGCGCTGTCTCAAGTGGCATGTTCGACGAGGACTGGCCACGTTTTGTAGTCAAGATGGCTACCGGTGTGGGCAAGACCAAGGTGCTTTCGTTGCTGATTGCCTGGAGCTATTTCCACAAGCTCTACGAGGCCGGTTCCGGATTGGCACGCAACTTTCTGCTGATCGCGCCAAACATCATCGTGCTTGACCGCTTGCGTACCGATTTCGATGGGTTGCACATCTTTTTCAATGATCCGGTATTGCCTGATAACGGGCACGCTGGCAACAATTGGCGCGATGACTTCCAGATTGCGCTGCATATTCAGGATGACGTGAGGATCGTTCGCCCAACGGGCAATATCTTTCTGACCAACATCCATCGGGTCTATCTGGGCGACGTTCCAGAGCCTTCACTCGACGACGACAACCTGAGCGACTATTTCCTTGCCCCCTTCGGTCCGAAGCCCGTCGGCAAGGCCACTGATAGCAATACTGACCTCGGCGAGATCGTGCGCGAGATCGACGAACTCGCCGTCTTCAACGATGAGGCACACCATATTCACGACAACCGGCTGGCGTGGTTCCAGAGCATTCAGGATATCCATCACCGGTTGCTGCAGAAGGCCCTTCGCCTGGCGATTCAGCTCGATGTAACCGCGACACCGCGTCACAACAATGGCGCGATTTTTGTGCAGACCGTCAGCGACTACCCGTTGGTCGAAGCGATCGCGCAGAACGTAGTCAAGCATCCGGTACTGCCGGATGCCGCGAGCCGCGCCAAGCTGACGGAAAACAAGAGTCCACTCATCACCGAGAAATATGCCGACTATCTGCAGCTCGGCGTCGAGGAATGGAAGAAGAGCTACGCCGAACACGAGAAGATGGGCAAAAAGGCCGTTCTGTTCGTGATGGTGGACGACACCAAGAACTGTGATGAGGTCGGCGCGTACCTGCAAAAAATCTGTTCCGAGCTGGAGGGCGCGGTGCTGGTCATCCACACCAAGGCCAACGGCGAAATTTCCGAGGCCTCATCAAGCAAGAACAAGGAAGAGCTGGAAATCTTGCGCAAGCAGTCGAACGAGATTGACACTTGCAAGTCGCCCTACAAAGCGATTGTCTCGGTGTTGATGCTCAAAGAAGGCTGGGACGTACGCAACGTGACGACCATCGTCGGCCTTCGCGCCTACGCTGCGAAAAGCAATATCCTGCCGGAACAGACACTGGGGCGCGGGCTGCGGCGCATGTATTTCGGCAGCGACCAGCGCGAAACCGTCTCCGTCATGGGCACGCCGGCCTTCATGGAATTCGTCGAGTCGATCCAGAGCGAAGGCGTGAGCTTTGAGCGGGTGCCAATGGGCGGTGCTGGGGGGCGCGAGCGTGAAGACTCGCTGATTGTCGAAGTGGACAAGGAAGTTCCCGGCAAGGATGTTGATGCACTCGATATCGCGTTGCCACGTCTTACCCGGCGCTTTAATCGCGAGTTCAAGGACCTGGGCGAACTTGACCCGGCAACTTTCGGCAACGCGAAGCTGCCGGTCAAGCACTTTACGGATGAGGAGACCCGCGACATCGTTTTCAAGACCATGCTTGATGCCGAGGTCGATCACATCATGCAACTCGATGGTGCCGGTGCAGCCGATTACCGCTCGGTGGTTGGCTTCTTCGCTCGCCAATTATTGAAAGAACTGCGTCTGGTCGGGGGATATGACCAGCTTTATCCCAAGGTCCGAAGCTTTCTCCGTGATCACCTTTTCACGGACTCCGTCGATCTGGAAGCTCCCGTCGTTCTGCGCAACCTCTCGGAACCGGAAGTCAGCAAGGTACTCTTCGATCATTTTCGTTCCGCAATCAATGCACTGACGATTCGCGACTCTGGCAGTGCGCGGATCGAGGGATACATCCGCCTGAGCGAAACGCGCCCGTTTCGGACCGAGCCGCGCGGCTTCCTGCTCGCTAAGCGCTCGGTGTTCAATCGCATCGTGGGCGAGGGCGGGGCTGATGGGCTGGAGCTGGCCTTTGCCGCCTTCCTCGATACGGCGCCCGATGTGCAGGCCTTTGGCAAGAACTACATGGCGGTTGGCTTCAAGCTTGATTACGTCAAGGCGAATGGCGATCTTTCAACTTACACGCCAGACTTCATCGTCCGCACGGTCGACGGTAAGGTGTGGATCGTCGAAACCAAGGGCCGTGAGGAGTTGGACATTCCGCAGAAAATGGCGCGCCTGCGTCAATGGTGCGCTGACGCTTCGGCCGCCAGCGACTCCGAAGGCGGACCGGAGTACCGTTTTGCCTACGTCGATCAGACGGGTTTTGAAAAGCATCGACCAAAGAGCTTCGCCGCGCTCGCCGCCAGCTTTACCGACTATCAGGAGCTTATGCCATGAATCCACTAAGCGATGGAGAACTTGTTGCGCTGCTTGACGATCTGGAGTCAGATCGCATCGAGCGAAAGAAAGCGTGGGCGGGAGATGCATCCGAGAAGGTTCGGCAGGCGGTATGCGCATTCGCCAACGATTTGCCCAACCATGGCAAGCCGGGAATCGTGTTTATCGGGGCCAATGACAATGGCAGCGTTGCCAACATCGAAGTTACCGACAAGCTGCTGCAGACGCTTTCCGACATCAAGACCGACGGCAAGACCGTCCCGCCACCGACATTGACGGTCGAGAAGCGTGTTCTCAAAGGCGCTGCCATGGCCGTCGTGACCGTTTGGCCGGCAGATTCGCCGCCGGTACGTTACGAGGGGCGCATCTGGATTCGGATTGGTCCGCGTCGCGGCCTGGCCAGCGCGCAGGACGAACGCATCCTGAACGAAAAGCGCCGCTACCGCGACCGGAGCTTCGATACCCACCCGATCCAGGGTTGCCCTCTCAGCGAGCTGAATCGTGTGGTGTTCGAGAACGAATACCTGCCGCAGGCCGTTGCCGCCGACGTGCTGGCGGCCAACGGCCGCAGCTATGAGGAGCGGCTGGCGTCGATGGGAATGATTGCCGCGGTGAATGAACCGACGCCCACGGTCATTGGCGTGCTCACGCTCGGCAAGACGCCACGCTCCTGGGTGCCTTGCGCCTATGTCCAGTTCCTGCGCATTCGCGGCACCGAGTGGGGCGACCCGGTCGCCGACGAGCAGGAACTCGACGGGACGCTCGACCTCGTTCTGCGCCGGCTTGACGACAAAATCAAAGCGACCCTGGCTGTCTCGGTCGACTTTACCTCCGGCTCAACCACCGAAATTCGCTCAAGTCCCTACCCGCTGAGCGCCCTGCAACAACTGACCCGCAATGCGGTCATGCACCGCAGCTACGAGGGCACCAACGCCCCGGTGCGCGTTTACTGGTTTGACGACCGCATTGAAATCACCAACCCCGGCGGCCCTTACGGCACCGTTACCGCCGAGAATTTCGGGCGTCCAGGAATCAGCGACTACCGCAATCCAAGCGTGGCGGCGGTACTCAGAACTATGGGGTTTGTTCAGCGCTTCGGGTTTGGCATCGCCGAAGCGCGTCGGTCGTTGGCAGCCAATGGCAACCCGCCGCTGGAATTCCAGGTTGAGTCGACCGTGGTTCTCGCTACGGTCAGGAGAGCGCCATGAGTGTCCCGGTCCTCACCTTCTTCAACAACAAGGGGGGCGTCGGCAAGACCTCGCTCGTCTTCCATCTGGCGTGGATGCTCTCTGAAATGGGCAAGCGCGTGGTGGCGATCGACCTCGATCCCCAGGCCAACCTCACTTCGGCCTTCCTCGCTGAAGACGATCTGGAGGTTCTGTGGGACCCGGACGATACCTCTCAGCGCAACAGTACGATTTATCAATGCATCCGGCCGTTGACCGAAGTTGGCGACATCCTTGCCCCACAAACCCAACGTATCAACTCGCGCCTGCACTTGGTGCCGGGCGATCTCGGGCTGGCGGGGTTCGAGGATTTTCTGTCGCAGGAATGGCCCAATGCGCTTGGCTCCGGCAGCCTCTACCGGCCGTTCCGCATTTTGTCGTCGTTCTGGCAAGTCGCCCAGATGGCGGCCCAGCAGCACAGCGCTGACATCATCCTGGCCGACGTTGGTCCCAATCTTGGCGCGATAAATCGCTCGGCATTGATCGGCACCGACCATGTCGTGATTCCGCTCGCCGCCGACCTCTTCTCACTGCAAGGCTTGCGCAACCTTGGCCCCACCTTGCGGGCGTGGCGCTCCGACTGGACCAAACGCGTAGACAACTGGGCGGCCCCGGCTTTTGCGTTGCCGGCCGGCGGCATGAAACCCGTCGGCTACATCCTGATGCAGCACAGCGAGCGCCTCTCGCGTCCGGCCAAGGCGTACAAGAAATGGGCCGACCGGATTCCCGCAACCTATCAACAAAGCGTGTTGAACCAGACGAGTTCGCCAAAAGCTCAGCCAATCGACGGTGACTGCCTCGCCAAGCTGAAGCACTACCGCAGCCTAGTACCGATGGCCCAGGAAGTGCGCAAGCCGATCTTCCAGCTGAGCACGGCCGACGGTGCCATCGGCAGCCACTCCTATGCGGTGAAAGATGCCTGGAGCGATTTCAAGGCCTTGGCTGTCGCCATCATCGAACGCATTGATCAAGAAAAACCAGTGAACTGACCATGGCCCGACCGGACAAGAAAGCCTACGAACTCAGCGACGCTGAACAACGCGACCTCGTCACCCTGATCCAGCTAGGCAAGCCGCTGCCCGAGAAGTACCGTTTCATCCTGTTCGAGGACAAGCGCGAAGTTGAATTGGTCTGGAATGGCAAGAACCGCGACGTGTGCACCACGGTGCTGCCCTTCCAGACGCTGGAGCATATCGACGAGCCGCGCACCGAAACCAAGGCCCAGGAAGATCTATTCGACAGCCGTGGCCGCCAGTTGCGCGGCTGGAGCAACAAGCTGATCTGGGGTGACAACAAGCTGATCCTGTCATCCCTAAAGGCTGGCGCATTGCGCCAGCAGATCGAAGATGCCGGTGGCCTCAAGCTGATCTATATCGACCCGCCCTTCGACGTTGGCGCGGATTTCAGCGTGGATATTGAGATCGGTGGCGAGACCTTCCACAAGGAAGCCAACTTGCTGGAGCAGATCGCCTATCGGGATACTTGGGGGCGTGGCGCAGATAGTTTTATCGCGATGCTATATGAGCGGCTGATATTGATGCGAGACCTGTTAGCCAATGACGGTTCGGTATACATCCACATGGGGCCGAACGTAAAACACTACGTAAAAGTGGTTGCTGATGAGGTTTTCGGTAGCGATCGGTTCCAGAACGAAATCATTTGGCGCCGCGCATTTGGACATGGTGATTCTGGAAAGTACGGGGTGATTCACGATGCGATCTTGTATTACGGCAAGGGCGAGTCGCGGATTTGGAATCGGCTCCTGCAAGCGCCAGATAAAGACTACGTTGAGACTTTCTTTGATCAGTTCGATCACGAGCGAAACGAGCCTTACCAGCGGCTAAGTCTTTCAGCAGGTGGCCTTGCTGGTGGTGGCTACCTTTATGAGTACAAAGGGGTCAAGACTCTTTGGCGATGTCCGCTCGAAACGCTTGAGGCGCATGATCGGAAGGATCGTCTTCATTGGCCAAAGAAAGCAGGTGGCGTGCCGAGGCTGAAACGGTACTTAAGCGAGTACGAAGGGGTTCCGCTCCAAGATATTTGGACTGACATAAGCAAAATACATAATCAGTCATCCCAGCAAACTGGTTATGCGACTCAAAAGCCAGAGAGCCTTTTAGATCGAATCATCAAAGCCAGCAGCAACGAAGGCGACCTCGTCGCCGATTTTTTCTGCGGCTCCGGCACCACTGCGGCCGTCGCCGAAAAGCTCGGCCGCAAATGGATCGCCACCGATCTCGGCAAGTTCGGCATTCACACCACGCGCAAACGGCTGATCGGTGTGCAGCGCGAACTGAAGGCGGCGGAAAAGGACTTCCGTGCCTTCGAGGTGCTCAACCTCGGGCGCTACGAGCGGCAGGCCTATCTCAATGTCGGCGGACGGCTTTCCGGCCAGCAGAAGGCCCAGGCCCTGGCGCAGAAGGAGAGCGAGTTCCGCGACCTGATCCTGCGCGCCTACAAGGCCACCGGCTTTGGCGGCAACGAAGGCGCGCAGGCCCAGGACGGGTTTTTCCATGGCGCCCGCAATGGGCGCCTGGTGGTCATCGGCCCGATCAATTTGCCGGTCGGTCGTCTGTTCGTCGAAGAAGTCATCACCGAATGCCGCAAGCGCGGCGCCTCGCGCGCCGATGTGCTGGCCTTCGAGTTCGAGATGGGGCTCTTCCCGGCAGTGCTGGAAGAGGCGCGCAGCAAGGGCATCGACCTTGCGCCGAAATACATCCCGGCCGAGGTCTTCGACAAGCGGGCGGTGGACCGGGGCCAGGTGCTGTTCCACGACATCAGCTTCGTCGAGGCGACACCGCGCTACGACAGGAAAAAGAAGCTCAGTGTCAGCATCGAACTGACCGATTTTTCCGTCTACTACACTCAGGGCGCCGCCGAGGCGGCGATTGCCGCGCTCAAGGAAGGCAAGAGCGAAGTGATGTGCGAGCAAGGCCAACTCTACAAGGTGAGCAAGGCCAAGGACGGCATCGTCAAGAAGGACAAGCTCACCAAACACTGGACCGACTGGGTGGATTACTGGGCAGTCGACTTCGACTACATGAGCCGCAAGGAAATCATCAAGGTGCCAGTGGCCTCGGGTCTCGGCAGCAGTTCTCTGCCAGGTTTCGAGCCGCCGCAAGGCGAACTCGCGCTGCCCGAGTTCGAGGAGCGCTGGACGGGCGGCTACATTTTCGAGAACGAATGGCAGAGCTTCCGCACGCGCCAGAACCGGGAACTTGAGCTGACCACCGCGCAGCACAGCTACGATCGGCCCGGCCGTTACACCGTGGCGGTCAAGGTGATCGACATTTTTGGAAATGACACAATGACGCTGGTACCGGTCAACGCTGGATAGAAGATGCCGGCGCGCTGCCGATCGAAATCGACGCCCGGCAGATGGACATGGGCGACGAGATCGAACGGAAGGTCGACAAAGCCGCCGGCAAGGTCCTCGAAGGCAAGTCCGACATCCCGACCCGTCTATGGATCGCTCCGCCGACCAAGATGGACGCGCTGATCCTGACCGAAGAAGGCTACTACGGCGTCCTCGGCAAGTCCGGCGCCCGCATGGAAATGCCGGGCTGCTCGCTGTGCATGGGCAACCAGGCGCAGATCCGCAAGGGCTCCACCGCGATCTCCACCTCCACTCGCAACTTCCCGAACCGCCTCGGTATCGACACTCGTGTCTACCTTGGTTCAGCCGAACTGGCCGCCATGTGCGCGCTGGCCGGCCGCATCATCACGGTGCCGGAATACATGGAGCAGATCAAGCTGGTCAATGCCAAGGCTGCCGATGTCTATCGCTACATGAACTTCGACAAGATTCCGGAGTTCGTGGAAGTGGCGGCTACAGTCGAGATGTAATTCGCGAAAATCGATGCTTTTCAAGCGTCGACCGCAACAAACCCCGTCAGGAAACCGGCGGGGTTTTTTCTAGGCTTTGCCTTAAGGATTTCTGCCCTTGATGGGCCTTCTTGAACCTCATGGGTGCCACCCTTGGTGTGCCCGCAAACATTAGCCGACGAGAACCTCTTGCACTTCTGAGTTGAATCCGCCAACCAATATTTGTTCAATGTGGGTGCATATTGATTGGCAAAGAACAACTGTGTTGTCAGGCTCCACGCATCCGGCCCAGCGCCAGATTGGCTGCCGCCGTGCGCGTCTCGACGCCGAGCTTCTCGAAAACGTGTTCCAGGTGCTTGTTGACCGTGCGCGGGCTGTTGCCGAGGATGTCGCCGATGTCGTTGCTGGTCTTGCCCTGGACGACCCAGTAGAGCACCTCGGCCTCGCGCTGGGTCAGGCGGAAGGCGGCGATCAGCGAGTCGATGGCGGAGGCGTCGTTTTCCTCGCGCAGCACCACCAGCCATTCGTCGTCGCCGGTCTGGTCGTGGAAAGAGGCAAGCAGACGGCGGCTGCCGTCGACGCTGACCAGTGATGTTGGTTCGCGGCCATCACGTCGGGCACGGTGGGCGCTGGCGATCCAGGTGAGCAACTCTTCCGGCGCTACGTCTTCCGGGTTGGCGAAATAGTCGTTGAGCAGCTTGCGGGCGAGCGGCGTCTGCCAGACCAGCCGGCCGTCGGCGGCACGCACGGCGACGGTGGCTTGGCCGAAGGCGTCGAGCGCGCTGCGCGCCTGCTTCATCTGGCGGGCGTTCTGCATGTGGGCGGCGATGCGCGCCAGCACTTCCGGCGGGCGAATCGGCTTGGTCACGTAGTCAGCACCGCCGGCGGCAAAGGCGGCGACGACGTGTTCGGTTTCGGTCAGGCCGGTCATGAAGACGATGGGGATGTGCTGCGTCGCGAAATCGGCCTTCAGCCGGCGCGCGACCTCGAAGCCGTCGATGCCCGGCATCAGGGCGTCGAGCAGGATGACGTCGGGCAGGCTCTGGCGGGCGCGTTGCAGCGCCGATTCGCCGTTGGTGGCGACGAGCACCGTGTAGCCGGCTTCATCCAGCGCATCGTGGAGCAGCGAGAGGTTTTCCGGAATGTCGTCGACGATCAGGACGATATCCGAAATGCTGCGGTCAACGGTCGGCATCGCGCATTTTCCTGAGTAATTCCTTCATGGCGTCAAACTGAAATTGTCGCGCCAGATCGCGCAGGACGCGTACGAACTCACCATGCTGAGGATCGATTTTTTCGATTTCCGCCAGCTTGGCGAGGATGCCGCGCAGGTAGCCGAGGCCGATCAGCTCGTCGAGGGCGGCCAGATGCACTTCCTGCGGCGGCACCAGTGGCGGCGGCTCGGCGGGGGCGGGGGGCGGGGTCGGCGTGTCGGCGCTGACCCACTCCAGTTCCAGCTTGCGGCCGATCCAGTCCAGCAGTTCGTTGACGCGCACGGGTTTGACGATGAAATCCGCAGCATCGACACCGGCGTCGTTGTCCAGCCCCCTGTCGAAGGCGTTGGCCGAGAGGATGGCGATATGGGCTTCGGTCAGATTCTGCCGGCGGATGCGGCGGATGGTTTCCCAACCGTCGATGCCCGGCATGCCGAGATCCATGAAGACCAGGTGCGGCGCGAAGCGCGGGATCGCCTGCAGCGCCTCGTAGCCGCTGGCCGCCTGCTCGACGACGAAGCCGAGCGGTTCGAGGACGCTTTGCAGCATGTCGCGGTCGACCTTCTCGTTGTCGACGACGAGGATGCGCCGGCGCACGCCGACATAGCCGATGCGGTTGATGCGCGGCAGTTCGCGCGCCGCCTGCGCCGAATGCACCTGCGGCAGGAACAGGCGGATGCGGAACAGCGTACCTTCACCCGGCTTGCTGGAAACCTGCATTTCGCCGCCCATCAGGTCGGTCAGCATGCGGGCGATGGTCAGGCCGACGCCGCTGCCGCCGGCCTGCACCGTGCTGCCGCGGACAAAGGGCTCGAAGATGCGGTCTAGATCGTCGGCGGGAATGCCGGGGCCGCTGTCGCGAATTTCGAAGACCGCCATCTCGCGCCGGCATTCGACCCTGAAGGCGACGCCGCCGCGCACCGTGAACTTGACCGCGTTGCCGAGCACGTTGATCAGGATCTGGCGCAGGCGCTTTTCGTCGGCGCGTACCACGGCAGGAATCTCACCTGTCGGCTGGTAGGCGAAGGACAGCCCCTTGTTGCGCGCCTGCAGCTCGAACATGCCGACGATCTGCTGCATGAAATCGGGGAAATCGAGCGCCCTGACGTCAAGCGTCAGCTTGCCGCCCTCGATGCGGGCGATGTCGAGCGTGCCTTCGATGACCGACAGCAGGTGGTCGCCGCTCTTGCGGATGACGCTGACCGCCTGCTTGCGGTGGGGCGGCACGCTTTCGTCGGCGTCGAGAATCTGCGCGTAGCCGAGGATGCTGTTCAAGGGCGTCCGCAATTCATGGCTGATCGCGGTGATGTAGCGGCTCTTGGCCTGGTTGGCCTGTTCCGCGACCTGGCGGGCTTTCTGTAGCGCCTCGTCGGTACGCTGGTGCGATTCGATTTCCTGCATCAGCAACTGCGTCTGGCGGTTCGATTCCTCCTGCGCCACCAGCCGGCTCTGCTGGGTCAGCACCATCCACCAGGCAGCGACGCCGGAAAGCAGCAGCAGCGCTGCGAAAGCCTTGATGAAGCTGTCCTGCAACGCGGCGATCAGCACCGTCTGCTGCGGTCCAAGGGCCAGCAGTTCGTGGGTGTACAGTACGCCGAGGACCAGCGCCAGCACCGGCACGATGCCGGTCATCAGCAGCAGGTAATGGCCGAGGCCGGTTTCCAGGTAGGGCAGGGCGGGGGCCGGCAGCAGGCGGCGCAGCAGGGCGTTCCACTGTGCGGTGAGGCTGGCCTCGGGCTTGCACAGGTCGTGGCAGCGGGCGTCAAGCGAGCAGCACAGCGAGCAGATCGGCCCCTGGTAGGCGGGGCAGTGCGCCATGTCCTCGCCTTCGTAGTCACGTTCGCAAATTGCACATTTTTGGGCGTCGACCGCAACAGGTGCCGCTGGCCGGGCCAGATAGTAGCGGCCGCCGGTGGCCCAGGCGATCAGCGGCGAAACCAGCAGCGCGCTGCCCAGCGCGACGAACGAGGCGTAGGGCTGCAATTCGGCGCCAAGCAGCCCGACGAAGGCGGCGATGGAAAGCAGCGAGGCGATCCCCATGGCGCCGACGCCAACCGGGTTGATGTCGTAGAGGTTGCTGCGCTTGAACTCGATGCCCGGCGGCGCCAGCCCGAGCGGTTTGTTGATGACGAGGTCGGCGACGACCGCCGCCATCCACGAAATGGCAATGTTGGAATAGAGTCCGAGCACCTGGCCGAGCGCCTGGAAAACGTTCAGTTCCATCAGCAGCAGCGCGATCAGCGTGTTGAAGACGACCCAGACGACACGCCCCGGATGGCTGTGCGTCAGCCGGGCGAAGAAGTTGGACCAGGCGAGCGAGCCGGCGTAGGCGTTGGTGACGTTGATCTTGAGTTGCGAGACGACGACGAAGAGCACGGTGGCGGCGATCGCCAGGGTCGTGTTGTCAAAGACGTGCGAGAAGCCGATCAGGTACATCTGGTTGGGGTCGACCGCCTTTTCAGGCGAAATTCCGTTGCGCAGCACCAGCCAGGCGAGCAGGGCGCCGCCGAGCATTTTGAGGATGCCCGGCACCACCCAGCCCGGGCCGCCGACGATGACGCCGAACCACCAGCGGCGGGCGTTGGCGGCGGTCTTTTCCGGCATGAAACGCAGGTAATCGACCTGTTCGCCCATCTGCGTGACCAGCGCGATGCCGACGGTCAGCGCGGCGCCGAACAGGTGCGGGTCGAAGCCGCCGCCGTTGCCGTGCTCGCCGGCGTATTGCCAGAGGCCAGAGAGGGCATCGGGTTCCTCGATGAAGACGAAGGCGTAGGGCAGTACCAGCAGGACGATCCACAGCGGCTGCGTCCACGCCTGCAGCTTGCTGATCGCAGTGACGCCATGAGTGACCAGCGGAATGACGACCAGCGCGCAGATCAGGTAGCCCCAGGCCGGCGGGATGCCGAAGGCCAGCTCCAGCGCGTAGGCCATGATCGCCGCTTCGAGCGCGAAGAAGATGAAGGTGAACGAAGCGTAAATCAGCGAGGTGATGGTCGAGCCAATGTAGCCGAAGCCGGCGCCGCGCGTCAGCAGGTCCATGTCGAGGCCATGTTTGGCGGCGGTGTAGCTGACCGGCAGGCCGATCAGGAAGATGATCAGGCCGGTGGCGAGGATCGCCCAGAAGGCGTTGACGAAGCCGGCATCGACCAGCATGGTGGCGCCGACAGCTTCCAGCACCAAAAAGGAAGCGGCGCCGAAAGCCGTGTTGGCGACGCGCATCTCCGACCATTTGCGGAAACTGCGCGGTGTGAAGCGTAGCGCGTAGTCTTCCAGCGTCTCGTCGGCGACCCAGGTGTTGTAGTCGCGGCGAATCTTGATGATGCGTTGGGTGGGAATGCGCTGATCCATGGCAACGAGCCTAGCATGTTCCATGCCCTGCATCGGGGCGCGCGGTTTGCGCCGGCAGGCACCGGTTTGGTGCAATGACGCGGCCGGCGGGCTTTTGTGCGGTGCATGGCATAATTCGGCCTCAGAAAAAACAATGGCTTGCAAGCTGGTTCGCCTTTTGCTTTTAAGCCTGCAGTCATCTTGCCCGGAGCAAACCCGTGTCCATTCACGTCGCACTAAATCACGTCACTCACTATTCTTATGACCGCCTGGTCAATCTCGGGCCGCAGGTTGTCCGCCTGCGCCCCTGTCCGCATTCGCGGACGCGCATCCTTTCCTATTCGCTGAAGGTCGGGCCGGAACAGCATTTCGTCAATTGGCAGCAGGACCCGCAGGGCAACTACCTGGCCCGCCTGGTCTTTCCGGAAAAGACGCGCGATTTCCGCATCGAGGTCGATCTGGTGGCCGAGATGTCGGTCATCAACCCCTTCGACTTCTTCCTTGAACCCCATGCCGAGAAAATTCCCTTCACCTATGAGGCCTGGGAGCGTCATGAGCTGAAGCCGTATCTTTTCAAGCTGCCGGCGACGCCGCTGTTCCAGAAGTACATCGACGGCATTTCCCGCGCACCGTTGCGCAGCGTCGATTTCCTGGTCGCCCTGAACGCCCGGTTGCAGAAGGACATCGCCTACACCATCCGTATGGAACCCGGCGTGCAGACCCCGGAGGAGTCGCTGAAGAAGCGTTCCGGCTCGTGCCGCGACTCGGCCTGGCTGCTGGTGCAGATCCTGCGTCACCTTGGCCTGGCGGCGCGCTTCGTTTCCGGTTATCTGATCCAGTTGACCGCAGACGTCAAGTCGCTCGACGGCCCCTCCGGCCCTGAGAAGGACTTCACCGACCTGCACGCATGGACCGAAGTCTATCTGCCGGGTGCCGGCTGGATCGGCCTTGATCCGACCTCCGGCCTCTTTGCCGGCGAAGGTCACATCCCGCTCGCCTGCACGCCGCAGCCGGCTTCCGCGGCGCCGGTCACCGGCGGCATCGACGAGTGCGAAACCACCTTCGAACATCACATGCAGGTGACCCGCATCTGGGAAGCGCCGCGCGTTACCAAGCCCTACACCGACGAACAGTGGATCGAGATCGAGGGGCTCGGCCACCAGATTGACGAAACCCTGCAGAAGCTCGACGTGCGCCTGACCCAGGGCGGCGAGCCGACCTTCGTCGCGGTCGACGACCCCGACGGCGCCGAATGGAACACCGCCGCCCTCGGCCCGACCAAGCGGATTTTCGCGGCCGAAATCTTCCATCGCCTGCGCGACAAGTACGCGCCGAACGGCCTGATGCACTTCGGCCAGGGCAAGTGGTACCCCGGCGAGCAACTCCCGCGCTGGAGCCTGAACTGCTTCTGGCGCAAGGATGGCGAGCCGATCTGGAACTCGCCGGCCCTGTACGCCAATGAAAGCGTCAATTACGGCGTCACCGCCGAACAGGCCGGGCAATTCCTGAAGCGCGTCGCCCAGCGCCTGGGGGTCACCGACGAGCACGTCTTCCCAGCTTACGAGGACGTCTATTACTACATGTGGCGCGAGCGCCGCCTGCCGGGCAACGTCGATCCCTTCGATTCGCGGGTCGACGATGCGCTCGAGCGCGAGCGCCTGATGAAGGTGTTCACCCAGGGCATGACGCATGTCGTCGGCCATACCCTGCCGATCATGAAGAACGTCTGGAACCAGTGGCAGACCGGGCCGTGGTTCCTGCGCGCCGAGCGCTGTTACCTGTTCCCCGGCGATTCGGCGATGGGCTACCGCCTGCCGATCGACTCGCAGCCGTGGACTTCGAAGAGCGACTACCCCTACGTCAATCCTCCCGATGCCGAGACGGCGACCGATCCGCTGGCCAGCCACGCCGCGCTGCGCGCCCGTGTCAGCGGCGAGCGCGCCGCCAGCGTGCCGCAGATGCAGGACCGCCGCAGCGGTGCCGTGCCCGGCTACGGCGATGCCTCGGGCAAGGGCAAGGCCCGCCCGTGGGAGAAGCCGACCGATACCGTCCCCGGCTTCAAGGAATCTGCCGCCTGGATCACCCGCCTGGCGATGTGCGCCGAACCGCGCGACGGCAAGCTCTACATCTTCATGCCGCCGACCGAGAAGCTGGACGACTACCTGGAAATCGTCGCCGCCGTAGAGGCCACTGCCGACGAGATGAGCCTGCCGGTCATCATGGAAGGCTACGAGCCGCCGTCCGATCCGCGCCTGACGCATTTCCGCGTCACCCCCGACCCCGGCGTCATCGAGGTCAACATCCACCCGGCCAAGAGCTGGGACCAGCTGGTCGACCAGACCACCCACCTTTACGATTCGGCGCATCTCTCGCGCCTGACCACCGAAAAGTTCATGGTCGACGGCCGCCACACCGGCACCGGCGGCGGCAACCACTTCGTGCTCGGCGGCGCGACGCCCAATGACTCGCCTTTCCTGCGCCGACCGGACCTGCTGAAGAGCCTGCTCGCCTACTGGCACAACCACCCGAGCCTGTCCTACCTTTTCTCCGGCCTGTTCATCGGTCCGACCAGCCAGGCGCCGCGCGTCGACGAGGCGCGCAACGATTCGCTCTACGAACTGGAAATCGCCTTCAAGCAGATTCCTCCGCCGGGCGGGCACGTACCGCCCTGGCTGGTCGACCGCATCCTGCGCAACCTGCTCACCGACGTCACCGGCAACACGCACCGTTCCGAGTTCTGCATCGACAAGCTCTACTCGCCGGACGGCCCGACCGGCCGCCTCGGTCTGCTTGAGTTGCGCGCCTTCGAAATGCCGCCGCATGCCCGCATGTCGCTGGCCCAGCAACTGCTGCTGCGGGCACTGATCGCGCGCTTCTGGGAAGAACCCTACGAGCCGGCCCGCCTGGCGCGCTGGGGTACCGAGCTGCACGACCGCTTCATGCTGCCGTTCTACGCCGAACAGGATTTCCGCGACGTCATGGAAGAAATGGCGGCGGCCGGCTATCCGTTCAAGGCCGAGTGGTTCGCCCCGCACTTCGAGTTCCGCTTCCCGAAATACGGCGATTTTGCCGTCAAGGGCATCGAGTTCGAACTACGCCACGCGCTGGAACCCTGGCACGTGATGGGTGAAGAAGGCGGCGCCGGAACGACGGTCCGCTATGTCGACTCGTCGGTCGAGCGGGTCCAGGTCAAGGTCAAGGGCATGGCGCCGGACCGCTACGTGCTGACCTGCAACGGCGTTCCCGTGCCGCTGCAGAATACCGGCACCAATGGCGAGTTCGTCGCCGGCGTCCGTTACCGCGCCTGGCAACCGGCTTCGTGCCTGCACCCGACCATCGGCGTCCACGCGCCGCTGGTCTTCGACCTCGTCGATACCTGGATGCAGCGTTCGCTGGGCGGTTGCCAGTACCACGTGGCGCATCCGGGCGGGCGTAGTTTCGACACCTTCCCGGTCAATGCCTTCGAGGCCGAAAGCCGTCGTCTGGCCCGCTTCTTCCGCTTCGGCCACACGCCGGGCAAGATGCAGGTGGGTTTGCCGGAAGTCAGCATCGAGCACCCGTTTACGCTAGACTTGCGGCGTTCTTAACCGCTGATATTGCAGGTGCGGCAAAGCGGCCGCGCCAGTCGGGCCGGCAGCGGCCCGACTGCATTTTCCTTCAGGCTTTATGGCCCGTACCCTCCTCGCGATCTATCCGCAAAGCGCCCGCCGTTACGACGAAATGTTGACGGATGACGGGGCCGTGCGGCCGCACTGGCGGCAGTTTTTCATTCATCTCGACTCGGTGGCGCCGGAGGAGATGCACCAGCGCCTCGATTTTGTCGACCGGCGCATCCAGGAAAACGGGGTCACCTACAACGTCTATGCCGATCCCAACGGGTCGGACCGGCCGTGGGCGCTCGACCCGCTGCCGCTGATCATCGCCCCCGACGAGTGGGCCGAGGTGTCGGCCGCTGTCGCCCAGCGCGCTACCCTGTTGAATGCCATTCTGGCCGATCTCTACGGCGAGCAGACATTGCTCGCCGAGGGCCTGTTGCCGCCGGCGCTGGTCTATGGCCAGCACGGTTATCTGTGGCCTTGCCAGGGCATCAAGCCGCCGGGCGGCGTCTGGCTGCATCAATATGCGGTCGACCTGGCGCGTTCGCCGGACGGTCGCTGGTGGGTCATCGCCGATCGCACGCAGGCGCCTTCCGGTGCGGGCTACGCGCTGGAGAACCGCCTGATCGTTTCGCGCGTCTTCCCGGAAATGTTCCGCGACCTGCATGTTCAGCATCTGGCCGATTTCTTTCGCGACGAACTGGATGGTCTGACGGCGCTGGCGCCGGTCGACGGCGACGAGCAGCCGCATATCGTGTTGCTGACGCCGGGGCCGTACAACGAAACCTATTTTGAACACGCCTATCTGTCCCGTTACCTTGGCTTTCCGCTGGTCGAAGGCCAGGATCTGACGGTGCGCGGCGACACGCTTTACCTCAAGACCCTGCGCGGCCTGAAGCGTGTCCATGTTGTCCTGCGCCGGCAGGATGACGGCTATTGCGACCCGCTCGAGCTGCGCGGCGATTCGGCGCTCGGCATTCCCGGCCTGCTCAACGTTGCTCGCGCCGGCCGTGTCGTTGTCGCCAACGCGCTGGGTAGCGGCCTGCTCGCCTCGGGCGCGCTGATGGGCTTCCTGCCGGCGATCTGCCGCAAGCTGCTCGGCGAGGAGTTGGCCATGCCCTCGGTCGGTACCTGGTGGTGCGGCGAAAAGCCGGCGCTCGACTACGTGCGCGAGAATTTCGACGACCTCGTCATCAAGCCGGCCTACCCGACGCAGCGCATGGACCCGGTATTCGGCAACGAGCTCAAGGGCGAGGCACGCGAGGACATGCTGCGCCGCATCGAGGCGCGGCCGCATGCCTACGTCGCGCAGGAAATGATCAACCTATCGCAGGGGCCGACCTGGAGCCGTTCGCACGAACGTCGCCTGCTGGCGCGGCCGGTCGGACTACGTGCCTACGCGGTGGCCTCGCCGGAAGGCTATTCGGTGATGCCGGGCGGTCTGGCGCGCGTGGCGACCGGCGCCAATGCCCGCATCATCTCAATGCAACGCGGTGGTGCCTCGAAGGATGCCTGGGTGCTGACCAACGGGCCGGTCAGCGAATTCACCATGCTCAAGCCCTCGGTCGGCGTCCGCGATCTGGTGCGTGCCGGCGCCAACCTGACCTCGCGAGTCGTCGAAAACCTGTTCTGGCTAGGCCGCTATTCCGAACGTTTCGACAACAGCGCCCGCATGCTGCGCGTCGCCCTGAGCCGCGTCGTCGAAGCCGGCGGGGCCAAGACGCCGGCGGTCGCCTCGGCCATGGAACTGGCGCTGCATCTCGGCATCCTGCCCAAGCCGGAAGAGGATGAGCCGGTGGTCGAAGGCAGTGACCACGTCCTGCTCGAAGCGATCTACGACCCCAAGCAGCCGGGCAGTCTGGCCGGCAACATCCGCAGCCTGATGTGGTCGGCGACGCACGTGCGCGAGCGCCTGTCGCTCGACCACTGGCATTCGCTGAACCGCCTGCAGCGCGAACTGCAGGCGGCGCTCAAGACCCACCCGACGCTGACCGAGGCCATTGCCTTCCTCGACCGCGTGCTCGGCGTGTCGTCGTCGCTGACCGGCTTCGCGATGGACAACATGACCCGCGATGACGGCTGGCGTTTCCTGATCATCGGCCGCCGCCTCGAGCGCCTGTCCTTCCTCGCCAACGCGATCGGCAATTTCCTGCGCATGCCTTCGGCGCGTGGCCCGGGCAGCCTCGAATGGCTGCTCGAACTGACAGATTCGATCATCACCTACCGCTCACGCTACTCGCGCCTGCCGGAGTTGCTGCCGGTCATCGACCTGCTCGTGTTCGACGACAGCAATCCGCATGGCGTCGTCTTCCAGGGCAGCGTGCTGGCGCGCTACCTCGACCGCATGGGGCGAGAACTGGGCGATCACAGCGAGAGCAGTCTGCCGGACGTTCTCAGCCGCCTGCGCGCCTTCAGTCTGGAGCCCCTCGAGCACCTCCAGTTCAGTGAGTGCCGGACCTGTCCGCCGTGCGAGGAACTGGCGGATCTG